>Ga0049105_1000450_pt1 | contig 14138 bp, 8 predicted proteins | sample WorMetvaBAHAMAS1_FD_61260 | JGI IMG/M metagenome (GOLD analysis project Ga0049105, IMG submission 61260) | Worm MetaG Olavius vacuus BAHAMAS.1 | ecosystem: Host-associated > Annelida > Digestive system > Unclassified | place: Germany: Marburg | collected 2013-04-09
TCATTTATGAATATAATAAACAACAGTGGACCCAGTATGGAGCCTTGTGGTATACCACTTAGTACATCTGCCCAACTTGAAAATTCTCCGTCAACTCTCACTCTCTGTTTACGTCCAGAGGCACTTTACTGGTAATCAATTTGTGAAGTTGGAAATTGGAATTTTGGAAATTGAAAATATCAGATCGCAAAATTACTTGTCATAAGTTGTGTGAACCTCTTTTAAGTTCTGCAAAATTTATATAATATTATTTTGTTATATTCACTTACGCTAACCAGATAAAATTGTTAAAACTGAATTGTTATGTAGCAGAAAACACAATATTAGATTATTAGGCTACACATTACACAAATTGTGTTGAGAAACATCATGCTGATTAGGAAGATGATTAGTTCAGCCCCAGCTACAACTTCATAAAATCTCACTAGATGGTCACTCTTCAAATCTTCACAGTCTGGATTTTTCCGGTTGTTTCTAATTCTACTGCATTCACATTATCCCAAAACGTCTGTCAAATTTTTCATCAGTTAATTTTGTAATACATGAAAAATACTTTTTCATACAGGTCATCGTGGCATCTTTCATTATTGCTTCAAGTGTGTTTTTATCTTATTTATTTATTTATCTAATTTCAAATTAACATTTGTCAAATAAAATTACATAAATGTATCCATATTTTTCCTGTGTATTCCAACTAGCAAGATTAAATTAATCAGAACTCAAAAGGATCTTAAGGTGTAAGATGTTTCATCTAAATCAGCTGTCCTTATGTCAAAGATCTTAGAAAATTAAAATTTTCTAAGATCTTTGCTCTCATGTAGTTTTTTTTGTAGATTTTTCAATATCCACTTCATGGAAAAAATTCTAGGCTCCACTGAAATACTGTTAAACCTGGAAGTGTGATCTGAAATCTTTCAGTTAATCATAAACTAAACATGCTGCTTGTTATCACTGCTTGCATCCAGTCCTCACAAATTATTTTTAAAAACATCAGCACTACATTCTACCCATGTGGTGAGGCCAGACCAATGATTTTGCATTTAGCACTACACTTGTGCATTCAGGGTCCATCTGACATTGGCTGGTTTGAATCTTGTGCACTTTGGATCATACAGATTTTGTTGATTACTATCAAGACTTCAATGCCGATATAATATCTATGCCAATAATTTGTACAGTACTTTACACTTTATGGCATTCACTTCACTTCGTCTTACGATTACTTCAAAGTTCCCAGCACTATTGTAGATGATCTTCAAGGTCGACATGTGTCAATGCCTCCCAAAGCTGGTAATCTGTAGAATCTCAAGCCATCGTCTTTGGTCAGTCTGAGAGCTCCAAAGACACAGACATGATGTAACTGTGATAGGTGTCATGTGTATTCTGACTATTGTAAGTGAAGGGATGGCTACAGCAAAACAAACCATACATGTATGAAACATTTTGTTTGTAGAAATATCCTGACAGTGTTGGCCTACTCACACACCGAGCACAATACTTTGTGTACAGTAAAAACTAAAGCTAAATTCAATAATACACAACAGCTTCTACTCAGTACTGCGAACAGTCTGTTGAACAACACAGCCAAGTGACAACGAATTACAACCAAGTTTTCGGACAGCACTTGAAATATCAAAACACAACCGTATAATAAGAAAACAAGCCATACATACGTTACATTATTATCAAACGAGACGGAAATAAAACATAGTACACTACAGCGCAGCTATTAAACACGATCAACAATATTTAAAAAATACAATGCAGACACCGACACGTGCTAACCACAGTGACCATAATACGGTGATATAATGCAACAACGACACAGGTAACATGTTACAAAGCATAGTATTATGTCAAACACAATGACCGTAATATGGTGACATAATGTGACAACACTTATGACGCATTATGGTACATCAAGTACAGTATTGTCAAATGCAAGGACAAACTTATACACTGTGTTTCAAAAAGAAACGTGGTGCCAAACGTTCTGCAATAACTTCGCCAATTGTTAACTGATTTTGAACACTTTTTCACTGTTGGAAATAGAAATAAATTATCTACACGTTTAACACTTTTTGCCACTTCTTGAAAACCCTGCTGTACTACCATGTGTAACATAAAACTTTAAAAGATTGCAATTGCTGTACCAATAATTGATGACAAAGCTGTCAACTCCAATATTTAAAAAAAAATTCTTTAAACACTTAAAGAAACGTATTAACTGTACTTACTTATTTACTACCTTGTTCAGCGACGTGTGTACTAGTCACCATGACTTTGAGGAAATGTTGGACAATTAGCACGAGGGCAGTTGATAGCGCAATTGATGAGCGGAGAGCACGTCTTCGCACCTGCGTACGGGCCAAAGGACATTTCAGCTGTGACAATACGCTAATTAAGTGAGTGGTCAGTGAAGCAATGTTCCAAATTCGTAGAATGCGTTCTTCAAATCGGTTAACAATTCACAAAGTTATGATAAAAGTTCGACACAGCTCTGTCATCAACGATTGGTAGAGCAAATGCAACATATTTAAACTTTTATGTTTCACACGGTAGTGCAACAAGGAATTATAAACGACAAGAAATATTACATTTATTGTGTAGACAATTTATCTATTTCAAACAGTGAAAAAATTTTCAAAGTCGGTTAACAACTGATAAAGTTATTGCGAAAAGTTCTACACTATGTTTTTTTTGAAACACAGCGTACACCTAGTTCTACTGGACTTTCCTTGCTACCAACCACATGAAGCAAACATAACAACAATACAGACTGAACTATCAGCAAGACTGAATCAGTGAAACTATATCAGTAATACTGACAAGAATGCAATGTTTCAAGCAGGCATGCAAATCAGCATAAGGACATTCTGAACAGGGCTGTACCAAACAGTATATTATGGTGTTCGTCCAAATAATAAATAATTCGCTCCGTCATTTGCAGGAATACAATAAGAATGCAAGCAATTGTCGTGTAATGTAACAATGTACTAAAATCATATTAAAATAGGCCAAGCAGAATAAGAACGGAATATTCAGTACAGCCATAATTTGGAAGCCAATGCTGCTACAGAGCAAAACATTGAAATATTTGATTCTCTGAGTCGATGCCATATATACATGTTGTTAATTGCTTACTTGTTTAATTAACTTATTCTACTACAAACAAAGACTGTCACTTTCTTTTCCACTTTATTTATTACTGTATGCAAGATGACTGTTATACTAGACATTAAACAGGACATCAATATACGCATAACAGCTACAGTAACATACAAGGAGACATCAATTATGCAAAAGTGAAGTGCTGCATTAGGTGCTGTAAGACATCAATGTTCACAACAACGAGAAATATGGTCGTAGGCTGTGAGCCTTCTATGCAGTATAATTAACAACTGAAGGCACCTCATAGCTGCTATAATGACACAATAATCATGATTACTACATATTAAGAATTTCTGATTAAAATGCTCAGAAAAAAACCCTACTGTTCCTGGCACAGCACTGCGAAAAATAACCATCAGAAAAAAATTTCAGACATCACAGCTGAGCCAAAGGCGCTGGATATTCAGTTGTTACACAAGCCTGGAAACACACGTATAGCCACCTAGTGGATCTGTACCACACTACCGAGGCGTCGCCATGTTATTGTTGATTGGAATCTTTTGAATATCCAACAGCTTTGGTCAGTTTGTTTACATGACGTAATATGATGTAATATGTGTGTCAGAGCAAAGCCCTTGAATATTTATAAGATAAAAAATTATTTATAATGGTTTCTGTTAGTTCGTCACTAATCCGCCATGATTGCCACTTGTCCATTTCCAGGCTTGTGTTACAAATATTCAAGGGCTTTGGCTGAACGAATACTGATTCTGGGTATCTGGAAATAAGTGGTCTACTGATTAAATATTCTTTGATGACATCAGCAACAGTATCAACTCAACAATGGAATATACTGTAAAAAATGTTTAATTAAGTGCTTGTGAACGAGCACAACATTTGGAACAAAAAACCTGCACTCTATAAGACACAGTCTTGGTGTGCTACAGATGAGAAAAATCAGTACATACTCTTCAATTAGGTCGATCTCTGCAATGAGGTCAGCACAGTGCATTTAATCACCCGGGGAGTATACAGGGGGCTGATGGGGGTGTCAGAACACCCCCTCAGCTAAGGTCTAGTCTAGTTTTTCACTCCACATAATAATGCAATATGTTCAAGTTCTCATTTGCACTTTTGATCATGATAATCTGTGCTAAATTTTGACCAATCTACTGTATAACATGCACTTCAGAACACTCAAAGTGATTGCCACCAGTGGCTTTCTCACAGCTCTAGCTAGTTTAAGGGGGCCCTACTTCTAAGGCGAGGGGAGGGGAAGGGAAAAAAGGGGTAGGGGAGAAGAAGGGAAGGGAAGAGAAGAGGGGAGGGTTAGGCAAGAAAAGGGAAAGGGAGGGGAGGGAAGAAATTAAAATACCCCATCCATCAATACATGAATACACCCCTGTTAATCACCACCCACACACCATCATCGATCTTTCTAATCAGTATTCCTGCAGTTTCATTCGAACTACCGGCAGTTATTTCTTTCTAAGAGCTGTGCAATAAAACACGGTTTAGCAACAAGTGTATTCATACATCATTAACGGCAAATGCCTGTTTACCTGCTGGCAATATAACAGTTAACATTTAATTAACAGCATAATCACACACCTGCACTAGAAGTAATGTACAGTTAAACTTTGCTATAGTAAAACAAGACAACTGGAAAGAAAACAATCATTTGCATTAATATGACTGTCACTACTCTCGATGCATTGACCGTGTGTATAGTAACAATGTTGTTGGCCGTATAAACAACGTCCAGAACGTGAACAAGGCATGTGGCCGCAACAATGGCAAAACATTACAGATGGCACCGGCAATATTGCTTATTGACAGTGGTTCTCCTAATAATAACAAATGCTGGAGCATTTCATTGATGGCCATTGTTACTTGTGCGACTGTGTTTACGAGACTTAATTCAAACTCTAGTACATCCCAGATGCAAACTGTTCTATACTGTTGCCTGCATTTAGCACCCAGACAAGGCAGCTAACAATTCTGCAAAATAAAACACGAAGTTATCCAATGACCAATACTAATGTCTGTACTTTTACTTTTCATGGGCTGTTGTTGCCTGAAATAAATACGCTGACTGACTGATGGATATAATTTGTTCAGAAAACCCCACAGAAGTGTCCATTATTCTTCTTTCTGTGAGTGTTATTATAAATGTCTGGAACAAGTAGTCTATCAAAGTTGATTTTAGTACTCTCGTGCTGTTTAAACGGTCCAAAACTAAGGTTGACTTCGCTGGTTTTCTATAATGATGTAAAGACTGTTACATAAGTTCTAATGTACAAATTATTAGCACTTTGTTATTTCCACAGCTCTTGGGTATTCGGTTGCCCTAAGTGCTTGTAAAGCCTTTTAGTCTAGTTCATACACTGAAGGTTTAAATGTGTTGTAAATGACGTTTTGAACACAAAAATGACATGCTGAGTGATTGATTGACTAAGGGACCAATCAATATTACCAACATTTTACAATATTGACAAAGCGTACTCTTTCTCAGAATCCATTCTCCAAAAGTGTAGCGATTTCACTCTTGACATTTTAATGCTAACAGTATATCACATTACTACACAAAATATGCAAGATCTATAATAAAACTGCTACAGTTGAAACGGGACTATTGGTTAATTAATTTTGCACCTTTCCTCAGTTTTATAACCGAAAGCAATAGTGACTACATACAGTAGTGATTTGGGCTGAAAATATTGCAAGGTATACAGCAAATATGTTGATACCCTCACTGTCACATGGTTTGTACACTTTGGAAAATACTGCTATCTGTAAATGATCCCGAAGCATACAACCACATAACTGTATGTGACAAGTCTACAGACTGACAACAAAGTCATACTCAACACATAATCGGTCATTTTGGAGGCGAGTCTCTCCAGGCAATCGACTGCACTGGTACTGACAGACAGAGTGACATGTTGACACACAGTTGTAATATATTATGCTGCGAGTATGAAATGAACTCAACATAAAAAACAATGACACACAAAAATAAGGCTGACATTAGGCTGACATCGCATCAACAGATGTTACTTAATGAGAGATCGTCAACTGAACTGATATTATGACTGAAACTCCGCAATGCAGAAAAAACCCAAAAACATTTTAAACAACATCAGCACTGTTCTTCTTACGTATATCTGAATGTCAAAACCACATGATGGCATTACGATCAATGTAGAAAACGTCCAAAGTTATATACAGTCAGCACACAACAATTATAAATATGCCTAGAGCACTTCAAAACACACGAAATTACCCACGATATTGCGTATAATGACGCTGTACAGTAGAATAAAGACATTACTGAACAAGAAACAGCTGCACATTCTAGAAAATATGGATCATAAAGATGGAACATGAGATGAAGCGATTACCCCTCGGACATTCCCCGTAGCAACCACTACCTAAAAGTATTTTATGTTTAAGTACCGGCAGCCAGAGGGGAAAGTCCTACATCCTAACTCTTAGTGACAGAGAAACATCAGCAATGGATTATGGAGCAGACGGTGTGCTTGAATGGTGTCGACGTGAGGAACGCTTGCGGCTGCCAACTGACGCCAGCGTACTGTCGACAGCATTCCGTGCATTGATGTACCCAGCAATGACTTCGGCAGCTTCAGCGATCTAAAACCCATTCATACATTTTTGAGTAATGCTCCTTAAAAACTTGACTGAAAGCTAATCGAGTGAAGTGGAAAAATTATAGCAGTCTGAAAGAATACAAAGGGGTTCTCACCAGGGGTATCTGCACCCCTAGGGAACGTGGCAACTGGTCAAGAAGTGTAAAGGGTCATAAAACAATTTATTGAAACTTCTGTAGTTACTCAGTTTATTGACAGGCAGAAAGTTATTTTACGTAATTTACTCACAACTGTAAGTTTTTAATTTTAAACAAAACTAGCAGTTAGCATCACTAGTCGCTCGATATATGTAACTGTTATTAGTCACTAATGGACATGTAGCTTTCACAGAGATCACGGGGTTTCACAACAGATGTAGGAAATAAAAGATGTTAAGAACCACTGGAATACAGAAAAAAATCACAGTCACAGTCACAATCACAGTCTTACATTTGGTTTACTCATCAAAAAACGCAAGTTCTCTGATCTGTCTGCTCGATGACGGTCACAACCGGTGTTGCTCACAACCAACAAGAAATCGTCTTGACATCCACCGAATGTGATGACAGACGAGTAGTCATAGACACTGTGCGTCACCTGGCACACATCAACAGCATCTTTCATTCATCTACTAAAACATGTAAACAAGAAAGATGTGACAACATGCAATGGCTGACATAATGTATACCAAAACAAGAACAAAAGTGAATAATTATACAGAAATGGCACATGTTTTTATGAGAATCTTTATTCAACAAGCAAGCATGGTAGACAACAAACAGTAAGCAATACAAACGAAATCAAACAATTATAGCACAGACAAAAAACACTCGAAGCTCACTTCAAATTTAGCTATGCGCTTGGCCCATAATACACTCGGTAAAGAGAAGTCAAAGTACTCTTGACAGTACTTCGCAGTTTCAATATTTTTAGTGATAAAGAGTTTCATGAAGAATCTATTAATGACAAAATCGAGTGACTGCAAATCTGACTTGGCTAAAGGGCAAACTTCAAGACCGCATAAACGTACTGTTAAGCATTTGCTTTTAATTAACTGAAGAGTGACCTCTTCGGAAGCTATACGACCAATCTTTGAAAATACTGCATTCGCTGCATGATAAAATAACTTTTTAGTATGTTCCAGTGAGCATTTAAATTTGCGTGAGCGCACAATGAATATTCCTAGATATCTCATCTCATTTACCCATGAGATGACTGTACCAACTGATAGCGACACAGGTAGACACGAGGCATTATTCCTGGGTCCTATTTGTAAACAGCATAATTTACGTGTGTTGACTATCATATCAAGCTTATCAAGCTCAAACTCGCACATTCTGACTAAAGCATCAAGATCACAAACTGAAGGCGCTATTAGCAGAATGTCATTGGCATACAGAATTACACAGACACCTGGAATAGAGAGACATGTCGTTGTCAAATCATCTAAATAAAGTGCAAACGGTACATCTAACACACCATATGTACTATGCCATATGTCAACAGCAGTGGCATAATCCTCACGTCAAAGAGTGCAAAAATGGTCTCATTAGCATTAGGCAATTTAGTGAAGCTTCTATAGTCAATGAACTGAATTGCTGAAATTAACAAACTTACCATTGTTTGACGATCAAGAATGGCTATTCCATCCTCATATATCACCAGCCAAACATCGGAACAGCTTGCATTTGCATTCTGCAACTGCACATCATCCATGGACAGTGTACACAGTGTCCTCTGATCTATCATCTGCACAGCTGATGTACATGAAAACGTCAAGATTACTGGTGTACTTCAAAGCTATTAATTTTTGACCTTGCAAAATGCTCATCAAAAAAGACAGATGTATTAATGTGTCACACAAAATGAACTTAATTAAGGAGATAAAAACAATTAATGAGAACGAAATAACAGAAATAAGACTCAACGCTCAAAAGATAACATTAAAGAAATGTAATTGCATAACTCTTAAGTCAACGAATAAACCAACTGTGTTAAGCTACAAGACCACACAAGATCAAAATACAGTCACGATTCAGTGTGAGAGTGCGTATAACTATGGCTAAGAACCACATTTAAATCTCTGCTAGGAGAGAAATTTCAGAGAATCATTTGTGACAAAAGATTCACATAATTCTATGCTTACACGAGCAGAGAATGTCCTGGCTCCAAAGTACGACCACTTGCGTACGACTGTGAGGTAGACACGCACACAGTCGACCGAACCGCGGCCTCGCAGCAGTGACCACGAATCAGCAAACTCCTGCTCCAGTTTACTACAAAAAGCCATTACCAACCAAGAATTACCAGCATGCATAAGCACAGCAACAGCTTAAATTAAATTTAAATTACACGCCTTTTACAGTGCCATATCTCAGCTTCTGAAGTGCTAGGCAAAGGAATGTGAACAACTTATTCACAGCTAGCTGATACATAGTGGTGCAACCTCTCAATTACCAATCTGACGCTTTAACCATTCTCCGACAACACTACACTATGACGACATCAAAAAATTTACTGCTTTTACAAGAGCAATTTGTCCACTTTATCATATAAATACTGCCAACAAACCTTTACTTTCCACCTGTATGTTTATTATAAGTACCCGATCTGACCACTGGCCTGCCAACTTATCCTAGTACAGCTGTTGAATGTATTAACCATATAAGAATATAAGGTAAAGGGAGGCCTATTCTCTGTACACAGCAGGGTTAGAACTGATACTGGTTTCTTGGCAGTCAGCCAGTGGTAGGTATCATTAATGTCCGCCAGGCCAGAAGTACAGTGCTCACTACACTTGATGACAAAAGGTACGAGTGAGAACAGTTTGCCCACAGTCATAACGGAAGTGAAATGGCTGGGAGTCTTAACTCGTTACCTACTGATCGCAAGTACAACATCGTAATCACTACACTGCTAATTTCAATATAATAGCCAAAAATCACTGCCAGACAGTCAGTGACTATGCCACAGCAACAGGCATCTAGAACACAGTGATGTACTCAGTAATTTATTTCACCTAAACTGAAACTTTACCAGATAAATATGCTGTGCAATCGCTGTTTTTACCAATTCACATTATTGAACAATATTACAGTACACACTACACCTGGAAAGTTAATGTTGTAAAAGTTTTACATGCAGAAAACATCTTACTTCTTTGAATCACTGTTTGTGTCTTTGTAGTGTATATACACTGCGTTCTGCTTTGTGTGTACAAATAAATGACAGTGTAAACATGTTACAGCACCTCGTGCAGTCAACCGAGCTGATCCTATAACACGATGGATAGAAGTTGTCAAGTGCCTGTCTCAGCAACAGACCAGATGATGTCGATTCAGCAGCAGACTTGAGATCACCATATTCCATCTGCATGTACAATATACTTCATGTCAACTATTTCCATTCTTTCACCGAACAGAGTAAATATATAATGTGTGTCGACACATAATGATGTTTTCTTAAAAATAACTCGAAAATAAAGTCACCAATATTCCAAAGGCCCCAACATATATAAACTTTTTCAGATATTTAAACTTTTGCACAGTAAAAACAATACTGAGTGAACATATTAAAATTAATAATAAACATTGCACATGTCAGTACTTGTGCCATCATTGCTGCCAGTTCTAATGCAAGGCATTGCGTCACTGGAAATCTTCTTGCAACTATTTCACCATTGGTCTGATAAACGAGAAGAAGTCGTTCTTTTTCTGTCTCCGAACGACACCTCCTGCTGAAGTAAAACCTGCAGCAAACCAAGCATCAGATTATATATAACGTGATTTCACACTCATTCTTTGCTATTATGGATGAGCAGCCATGGCTGTCAGTAGCCTTGGCTACATTATTGAGACACTGGACTCTCACTTGTTAGAACATAGGGTTCAATTTACAAAAAAATTAAAGTCATTGTTGGCATCATGAAGAGTTTCCAATGAAAGATACTTTAACAATCCAGGAAAGTCCCAGTTTACAGCAAGTAACAACAGAGTATGCAACACTTAACATGTGTCTTTTCAATGTGCTTTATGGACAACAGTAGGTATCTGCTTGATTTCTTACTGGAACTATAGATAAATCTAACAAAATATGATTCTAACTAACAAAACTCTAAACAATTTTGTGCAATCTTATGTAAATTGTTGGACACGGCAAATTTCAAAATAAAATTTTTATATGCAACATAAAAAAACAAAAAGGTTAAAAAAACTGCTAATTTAAAGCAACATGCATATAAAACAGAAGTGTGATGTGGTATAGAAATTGTAGCTGATGAAAAGAGCCAATTCCATCATACAGTAACAATACCTGCTTTTGTAGAGCAGCCTAATGGTTCGTGTGAGATCTGATCGACTGCCGCTGAGCTGAATGTAAGTCTGTTCCCATTTCGAGATTATGTCACACAGCTGACAACAAAAACCAACACACAATGAGTTATTCATTTCATCTCACACAGAATAAATAAGTTATTACGTAAGCCAAACTGTGCACTTACATTAGAGTACACTCATGCATCACAGATACGACACTCGACACGTGAACTCGCATCTTGAACATGTAAATTATGTAATAAACAGGATTTATGCACTTATCCTCCACTTCAAAGATTAAGCAAATCAAACACCATCACCAACATCACCATCAAGTCGTTCACACTAACTCTGTTCTAAACTATTTGCTACTGCTGAAGCATAACTTGAAAGCTATTGACAAACTGAGAAATGTTAAACCCTATGAACTCATTAAGATCCATACTGACAGATTTAAGAAAACGTTTATCCCCTACGGTCTCAAAACATTTGACACTGCATATGCGGCCTAGTCACTCTTGCATTTTTGTTGATTATAATTTATATGCATTGTATTTTCTACTGTTTTAAATGCTCGTCTGTCTGTTATAGTGTATTTTTTAGTTTCTGTCTACTGCTATTGTGTTTTGTAACTTCATCCCAATTTTGCTGCATTCCAGCATCAGTGCTGCAATAATGACTAAACATTTGGATTTGGATTTTGATAACACCATTCAGAACAAACACATCTGTTCAGTGCGATCCGAATAAAGTACTGATTTATTTAGTCAGGTTTATTTGCTGGATACAAGTTGTATACAAAGTACGGTAATCAAAAAAAATAAGCTTGACAGTGGACTGTCCACATGACTCTGACAACCAACCATTGGAACAATACAATAAAATTATGCATTACGACAAGTGCTAAAATAAATGCAAATAGTATTTATTAAAAAATAACAAAACATCTAGAAGATCACTTCACAAGAAAATCAATATTCACTAACAAAGAAACTTTAAAATAAGTCAAATTCCGCTTCAGTACTAAACTCTTCATCAATTTATGTCACATTCCCAATGACACGTATGACAAATACTATGCTTAAAACATACTGCTAATAAAAACATGAAAGATGTGCTGCCTAAACAAATGACCTTCGCATCGGCTTGAAGGCAATGTTCAACGCCAGGCACAGTCGGGTCGTCAGAAAACAGAGCAAAGCCAGACAGTGAGGACTCCCGTACGCCGATGGACTTCTCCAACGCCACTAAAAATTCTGACACAGTTGTTGAGCCGTCAAAACTCACAACCTAGTGCCAACCAGAAAACAAAGTTTTTAAATTAAGCACAGCAGTTAAATGCAAGGAAATAGACATTCTGTAACACATGCACACTGCACAATAACCAACTACTGTGATCAGACATGTCTATCCTAAACGTAATCGTAATCGTTACATGACGCACAGAACACAGAACAGTTGGTTTTAGTGGCATGCAAACCTGGTATGATCCATTCATGAGATGCACGGGAATGCTGATTGGCTGCGAGTGGTAATACGGATTATGAAGCAAGATCGACAACACTTCCATACGGGATGGAGGACACCGTCGAGGTCCATTCTGAAAAGTTCGCTCAAGCGCATACTGGCAGAATATTGCATACTTCCCCATTTCAGTCCTGCACAGACATTTAAATACCCAACATGCTAGCATAGTTCAGCCACATGACGATGATAATGCACCTGCAGAATTAACTATTCAGCAAGTAGTAGTTCTATGACTAGACAACTGAGGGTGGCTTCAACACTTGCCATTTTCTGGAAACAACTCAAAACTTATCTTTCTCTCATGTATTTCGTTTGTAACTACTGCCATTTGTTCAGCAGTTTTCAATATCGTACAGTGGTTTTGTTCATAAAACTACAAACATGAATCTAAATAACTCCAATGTGATGTAATGTAATGTAGGGAGCAATATAATGGATTCGATTACAAGTCCATATTTAGCGCCACAAAAGGCTTTGTTAGCTGTGAGCTATAGATACTGCTGGTGACTAAAGCCCTATTAGCTAGCCTCCCACCAAGCCACCAATGTATTCAGTTTTACACCACATGGCTGTGATAAGATTCCAATGCAGTGTATCTGATGTTCAACAGGTTTTGATTCTCTTTTTCAGCACATTATATGGCTAAACAACATCTACTTCTGTCTACAGCCAATCTCTTCAACAAAAGAAGTAAATATATCACATCAGAATAGAATAGTGCTGATTAACTCGCTTGCTTACAAACACAATAGCAGTTAAATGTTAAAGTACAAAAGTGCAAAAGCTGCAACATTATGTAACAGGGAAGACAACATACCTTGAGTCAACATTTCGTTGCAGGTGAACTTTTAGAAACCAGAGAACTGAATGATGAGGCAGAAACAACGACACAGCCAATGTCAACAGCTGCCAGCCCTGTACCAGCACATAGCCGGGTGGATTCAGCTTGGACTCGGGCAGATCCAGGCCAGAACTTGTTGGCGATGTTGGACTAGAGTCACACTGGAACCACGAATGACTTCCACACAGCAGAAAATGCTGCAACAATCGTCCGAGACTCATTATAGCAACTGCCATTTTGACAACCAGCACGTATCATGCTACGATGAATGCAATTAATAAAACTACAAACACGACATTCAACGTAATATTGTTAGTGGCAGCTGTCGATTCCCAATATCCAATCAGCACTGTCTATGTTTTAACAGGGGAATCAGTAGAACTGATTCATTTTACACATTACCTTACAAATACGTCATGTTTGAAATCTGATTACACACGTTAACATTCATTTCTATTATAAAAGAACTTATGATTTTATATATTTTTTGATCACGTAATATGTATGTTATTCGCCTGCCAAAAGCTATATGACATCCAGCAGTAGTAGAACCTTAAAAATACCTGTGACACAGATAATAGATATTATCCGCTCATTTCTAATCCTACTAGATTTTCTGCTACTGGGTCAACATTAATTGATAACATTTTTACTAATTGCTTGGAAAGTGATTATCATGCTGGCGTGCTTATAAAT
>Ga0049105_1000451_pt1 | contig 14123 bp, 8 predicted proteins | sample WorMetvaBAHAMAS1_FD_61260 | JGI IMG/M metagenome (GOLD analysis project Ga0049105, IMG submission 61260) | Worm MetaG Olavius vacuus BAHAMAS.1 | ecosystem: Host-associated > Annelida > Digestive system > Unclassified | place: Germany: Marburg | collected 2013-04-09
AAACCTATATTTGAAAATTAACAAATAAATGTGGATAACAACGACGCCAGAACGTTTTTTGTCTCTCCTGTAAAATTTGGTTTCATGCACATACGAGGTTTTGCACGGACGCCGACGATACAGTATTGTCTCTGGACAGTTCTGACAATCAACACGACACGTCGTCGCTAGCAAAATCGTCGAGTGTGACGGAAGAATTCAGCTGTTCAAGCTCCGGATAATATATCAGCAATATATCATCTCACACAAGATGTTCTTAATCTTGAAGATCGTCCACACACGACCGGGCCTCAGTTCCAGACAGTTACCACCGTACTCTAACTCAGGTAAACTTCTGACTACTGACAGTTTCGCACACGCGTATCAGCACGCGACAACAACTATTCAAACAATAAAACTATACCGTGCGCACAGCACACTGTCATGACATCAACTGTGGCCACACGACGAGCCGCACGTGCTCACATCGTTACGTGACGCACTAGCGAGTGCCAACGAGTAAGTAATAAAACCAGTCGACCGTGACATGCGTGTTTGCATGTGTTTTTTATTGTACTTATTGTACTTCTGTACTCCAGAAGTTCAGACGAGCGTAGACCGCAGAAACTCGGAGTCATGAAAATCAGTTGAATCCACATTTTCCAGAAAACTCTAGAAATGTTGTTGATCCATTTTTTCTTCCATCCATTAAATTGCGTTGTCAGCTAAGTTTCGTAGAACAGCAGTTCATCCAGGCTACTTGTATACGATCGAGAGGCGCGATGGGTGCGAGGATAGGAGGCTGAGTTGCCTCCAGATCCGTGGCATTAACAGCATCGAATGTACCCCTGATCTTATCATCATCAAATGTGTCACTAATTATCACATCATCACCAAACAGCTGCGTTTCTGGTACAACCTCATCGTCCAGCATAGCAACTGCCTGGAAGGGGGTCACCTAGCTAGCGACAGCCGGGAGGGCACGAGCCCTCATCCCTAAATGTGGCCGGGCAGAACCGGCGGAGGTGACTGTGCCTCAAGATCTGGTATTGTACATGACAGCAGTGATGAAAGAAATGACCTTGATGACCTTTATCGCTAAGATTCTGATCTAGTTATCAAACGCCGATTAATTTCCCACGCCTATGTTTACTTCCGGTTTCACGGTAAACACAATGGTACCCGATGAACCGGTCGCAATGTAAATTTCTAAATGACAATCCGAAAAGAAAGCACACGAACCTCTTCAAATCAGCTCCTGATATTTAGTAAGATCACACACACACGTCCACAGCCAACCAAGTGGCAACGATGACAAGCCAACCGTGTGGAAACGAAGACAATCCAGTATCCGACCGCGCAAAAGCGGCAGAAGAAAATCCACAGTCGATAAAATAATATCGCACACAACAAGACGTCGAAATAGATGCGAAAATCGCCGCAAAGTTATCGCTTGCAGCGACAATTACACGCCAAAATTCTATAACTGACCCAACGTCTAAGCATCAACGCTCCCAAGAACAAAGTACTGCGCAATAGATGGAAGCTGTGCTTTCATACTAGGCTCGCCATTTCCGGTTCCGGTCTCCGGGGAGTGAAGGGGGGAGGGTCGAAAATTTCTTTGACCCTGCGGTCAAAATCTTGAAAATCAAAGATTTGTGTTTTTTCCGAGTCTTAGGACTCTCAGAAGTTAACTACTGACTTTTCCATCAACTCCCAGAAATGACTCCTGAGTCTGCTCTGGACTCTCAAAACGAACTAGCAAGTCTAAAAACTTATCCTAATAATTTAGAAGTTTCAAAAAAGCCGAAAAAGGACAATTAACAAAGGACATGAAATGATAAATTTAGATGAGATGATATACGATGAAATACGATGAAATGCGATGAAATCTAACGTTACGATGATATAAAACGATGCTGAATTTAGAGGAAACTTAGAATAATTGATAGGATAAATTTAGAGGATATAAAATAAATAATGTGAATATTAGGGAAAAATATAAGTAATTAAGTTGACCGTAAATGACGATCCCAGGCGTACAATTACATTTCGTAATATTATCCAAATTTACCTTAAACAGCTATGAGAATCGTTTGACGGTTGGGTCTTCGCTCCAGACGCCGACTTCATTTGTTATTATCTGTCCCATAGCTATAGCATATAGCACGGGACAGTCTGTCTGTGTGTGTGTCTGTCCGTCTGCGAGCACTCTCACGGTCGCATTTCTTGATCGATTTTCACCAAAATTGGCACAGACGTAAGCACCCCGAAAAGTAAGAACGAGTTCGTTAGGGTCAATATCGCACCACCCCTTCCCCTATTTTGCCCCACAAAACCCCCATTTTAGGCCAAGAAGTCCTGAAAACCCATGCAAATATTAAGTACTCCTATATCTGCCTTAAATGTACGCGAGTTGCCGAAATTTTCGCGACTTTTAGGAAATCGGGGACGAGGAACACGACGGTGACGTCAGATTTTAGACCGGAAGTGGAAATACGGCCGTTTCGCGCATGCGCAATAAAAATACGCAATACAACGTTCATTTATGGCCGAATCGCCGAAATTTTCGCATCTTAAAGGAAATCAGGGTTAAGGAACACGATGGTGACGTCGGATTTTAGACCGGAAGTGAAAATAGCCGTTTAGTGCATGCGTCATGCATCCGGCCATCATTATAGAAACAGTTCGTTCATTGTGGAAGTGGCTATGGGGCAGATACCACGTTCCACCGAACGCATTCCTAGTATTTTATACATTTTGTCCGGACACAGTGTATAATCGACATGTTATCTACTATTTTCAGCCTAGTGGCTATATGCCTGTTAGCGCGCGTTTTATTTGCCCAATGCGTCAGCAGCATTGGACAGATCATAAAATCAGTTTGTCTGTCAGTTGGTGAGTGAGTGAGTGAATGTTGGGACCCCCTCCATATCTCGGAAACGGTTGTAGCTAGAAACGTCTAATTTGGCACACAGATTGGGCACTGGGGATCCTAACAAAAAATGCAAAATTAGGTCAAAAGGGTCGTGAAAGGGTCACGTGACCTACTTATAGAATTATGGGCCCCCTTTATATCTCGTAACGGTTGAAGGTAGAAACTTCAAATTTGGCACACAGATTGGCCACTAGTGGTCCTAAGCAAAAATGCAACATTAGGTCAAGAGGGGTCGTGAATGGGTTACGTGACCTACTTTTAGAAATTTGGAACTTACTCCATATCTCGGGAACTGTTTGCACCGTTGTAAATACCTCAGTACATGACAACCTGATTAGTAGTAATATGAGCGCTTTGGGACGTCAGTCCCAGTAGCCTAGTCTAGTCAGAGGAAACCGGCACTAAGTTATAGAATTTTTTCCATGACAAAGTACATATCGTTGTCATCGTCAGCATACACGAACCTACTCTGGGTCAATGAAGCGGAAACTCGCGTCAACATGTCCAGACGTGCTGTACCATAACTTAGGAATTTTTTGCATGTCAGAGTACATGCGTCATCGTTAATATATGCGAGCGTTGAGCGGAGTTATATTGTCGCACTGTCATTCTGTAAAGTAATGTCAAGTAAAGTAGTGGTTTTATTACACCCATCCGTCACATTGTCGACGCCGCGTGGCGCATGATCAGTCAACCGTGCGATGCAGTCGCGCCACCTGTTGTGTTGTTGTCGTCGCGTCATGCGTGAACGCATACGATGCAATCACGCCACTCACACACATGTCGCATTGTTGACGTTGCGGTGTGCATGAGCATGTACCTGGCCAACGCGAAGTCAAAGTACAGGTCGTGCTGGACCGACACGTTTGCTATTGCATTGTTGTGGAATTCTTAGTAAGCCTACATCCACGTGCTCTAGGCGGAGACTCAGCTTTGCTTTCTCAGACCTAGACCAATACATTGCTGTGCCAGATCTGAGCAGACATGTTGGTATAAGCGGGGTATGTTTCCAATACCTAAGTCAAGTGTGGTGTTGCTTTAGTATGCTTTTCCATTCGTTTTTTCTTTCTCAGGGAACGTACGCACATGATATATTTCTTTTCATGGTTATGTGTCCCTTCTTCTCGTTGTACCCATTTTGTTTGCATGGTGTTTATAGTGTGGTGTGTTTCTAAAAACCTATAGCTTCGTTATATGTGACACTAGCTTGTATTGTAAAACAGAGGACACGTTTATTTGAAAATAACATGTTCTTTATTGACACACATACGATTACATTCATGTTTTACTAAAGTTCACATACATACGCATGCACCAATGCATCGTTAAGTCCATTATCGCTACTAAAACTACGCACAATTTTACACACATCGACACCTCGACTACGAAGAATACAGAAATAAATGCAATAATATCCACAAAACTTGCTAACTACACTCTGTCACTGTTTATCATTAAAGTTCCACGACGAACAGTGGCGATTCATATAACATTCAAAATCAGCATTAGGTCGACGTCCAAACGAGTCGAAAAAGTCTATACGCTCACTCTCGATGTAGATAGCGATCCAGTGACGACCGGGTTTGTCAGACGGATCCGTATTGCAACAACGGTGATGGTAGCATCCGGCGCAGCGGCAAATTTCAACGCAAGACGTACACTGCCCTGACGAACGAGGCTGAAGTGATCGTCCTCACCCAGATCGGCAGTCAGATCAAAGGCATACAGCGCATATCCGTTTCCGAAATCCTCACGACTTATATATAGTCATTCGTCTTTGCACAGTTTTCCGGTTCCAGCAAGCAGACTGTCGTAGGCTCTGATACACAGCCCGTGTTCGTAATCCGGTTGTATGGGTCTGATGGCATGCTGTTGCTGACCGTCCAAGTAAAGTGCAATCTCGCTCAAGTTGAAGTGCAAGCAAATCCGCATACTCGATGTTCGTCAATAGGTCGAACACCCCTGCTAAAGTTCCAAGTTTTCGTCGTCGTCGTGGTCGCCTACTGGAGATAGAAAAGACTCAAAATCACACACCAGGTAAAATGGAAGTCGAAATTGTTTATAATGAGCACGGAATTTAAGGGTACATTCATTTTCGTCCTCAGCATTGGGATATATGACTCGCTGTGGAGGATTACATATGACGATCCAGACACTCTTTACGGGAAAAAGGATGGAAACCCCCATTGCATACGTGTGTAGCATTCTGTCTTTCTGTTCTGCCTGCGACAAGTCTGGACATGTTTTTTCTATCCAGATGTAGTGCCTCTTGTCTGTTCCGCTCTCGCTCAGTAAAAGTAAATTAACGTGGTGTGGTCGCTGTCGTTCTGGGCTGCAGTATTCGATGCAGAAATCCCTCTCATCTAGTGACAGGACATTAATGCTGATGGTCTAGTTCAATTTCTCGAATTTAGGAATGTCTTCTTATTGCTAGCGTCAAATTTAAACCATCGACGTTCAGCGTGTCTTGGTAAGGGTGATAATGATAAAGTCATTCGGCGTGGTAACTGGGTGGATACAGACACGCTAGCACCGACCAGAGAAAACATTTATCGTCGTTGTTGATAACGTTGATGGTACAGTGTTTATTGGCGATTTGTGGGGGTGTGGGAATGTAAGATGACCCGTGGAGCGGACGAAATTTGGTTATGCAAATTGTGAATTTTATTATTCTTTCAATTACAAACCCAATTGTCAACTTGAGTCGATAATTCATCTGCTAGCTCGTTCAGGTCGACAGACTGTGTCGAATTGACATCTTAAGGGATGGATGAAAGTACCCCGGTACACGCATCTCGTCGCCGTTGTCAAGCTTTCTCGTAAAGATAACGTCTGCCCTGAAGTGGACACGAATAGACCTACAACAACATAGACGCCAGAATGTCAATAAGACGGTAAGATTAAGTTAGGTGAAATTTCAACACAGTTATACAACATGATTTAAGTAGGGCTGGCAACGATTAAAATTTTTGTAATAGTTAACTTTTTGAAAATTAACAATTGATTAATCGTTAATTTTAGTTAATTTTCAACAAATTTCATAATTATAATGCTGACAAAATTATAATGAACTGACATTACAGTGTATGGTAAGCGAATGATTTGTAGCAAATCACACAGAAAACATTTTCAGCAAAATGAACTGTATCGACATCACACAATTTAAATCCAAAATAATCAGACAGACGACCAGAAACGACCTTATATTTAACTTATTCAGTATTTTTTAACTTGTTGTCGGCCATTTTTGTTTACTTTGTCAACCGAAAACTGCTCCAATTATGTCAAGTAAGTAAGCAAAACAAGATTTTCGATTAATCGTTAAGAAAATTTTAATCCTTAAAATTCCTTAATCTTTAACGATTAAATTAATCGTTAACTTCCGCAGCTCTAGATTTAAGTGTTTCTAAGTAATATGATAATTACGTAAGACGGTGACGGTAGTTGTCGATGACGGACTGAATGTGCTGACTGTTCCTCAACAGGAACACTTCAAAAGATGTGTCTTGGCGGTCCGTCATTAGGCCTACGTCGACTTCGTTCATCGTTTCGTTGCAGACATGAGTGGTGTTCTTTTTCTGTCTTTTGTTGCGACATGCCCAATAAACGTTGTCGAGTCGTTGTCGAACGCATTGGCTGGCAAATGGCGTCTGCAGTAGCGACATGTGCCAGGTTGAATCCATCGTGGTCATATCGGCGTTGACGATCGCGTTCCACAGTTTCCACATCGACTACACGTACAGCGAGCGCTGCTGGCCGTCACACGCGTCGCAAACTACACACACATAGATAAACAAACTGGATACTAGCGAATTCTCACAGAGTTTAACTTTCAAATATTCTCACGAGATGATGTTTGAGTTGTATTACTTACTTACTTCATTGAGACTATGAAAAACTAACCTGAATCGGATGGTGTGGCTTGTGTGTTGTGAGTACTAGAATTTTCATCGACTGATTGTTCAACAATACACATCAAGGTATGACTATGAGTATAATGAGCATGTACATAGTATATGAGTACGTAAATCGAATGGTGTTAGCAAAATATAACATCAATGCAAATTTTGCAGCAATTGTATAGCTCGCGATCATTGACGTTGTTAGCGACAGCGATGTTGTTGTTCGTCTCTACTGTTGATGATGCATCTAAATATAATGTAAAAAATATTAATTCAGTTCGAATTAGAAAAATCGGTTCTTCGATTCTGTACTACTACTCGAGAGTCGAGAACACAGTTTGTTTGGATGATAGGCGTACTTTCGGTGCTGTAGCACATTGTCATGTTTCCTATGATATGCAATAAGCTATTCGAACGGGCGGCCTTAATGTCGGATGTTGATGTGACCATCCGTTCGGATGATAGGCCTACTTTTGATGTTGTGGCACATACAGAGTAGTGCAAAATAAAGTTAACTATTTACTTTTGTTGTTCAAGTTCTGTATTTCTACGACACATGCTTTCACGGAATGAAATATGTCAAGTATTAACTGCTAGTTTAGAGAATGGTTAGTATGCATACTTCGTTGTATTACTGGCGACTCATCATATTGGGCTGCTATACGACATAACACATCATCGTCGTCGCTATCGTATAAGGCGGCCTCTCGACACAACTCCTGCTCGTCGATGTCGACATCCATAGCTCAACTGACGAGTAGGCTTCTCTAAACGTCCTTTTATAGCACTTTGTGTGGCGTAGATTGGTCGAAAAAAAATTCTGACGCAGAAATGGTGTCAGCGTATTTTCAGATATGCTGACGTCGCTGGTCTATCGCTGAGTCAGCAATGCTTAGTCTCCGCCCATTGACCTAGAGGACGCTCGTATATATTAACGACATGTACTCTGACATGGAAAAATTCTGTTTGACCTAGGTTATGGTACAGCATGTCTGGGCATGTATGACGCGACGACAACAATGCGATGGATGGGTGTAATACAGGCATTACTTTACCTTGATGTTGATGCGTGGGTGTAATAAAGCCATTACTTTACTTGACATTACTTTACAGAATGGCAGTGCGACAGGTGCCGCGACTGCATGACACGCTTGACTGCTCACGCGCTACGCGACGCATCAACAACGCGACAATATAACTATAACCTAGTGCCAGTTCCCTGTGACTAGACTAGGCTACTGGGACTGACGTCCCAGAACCAACACATTTCTACTACTGTTACATACCAAAATAAATGTCCGGCACCGGGAATTGAAGCCGAAGTCGCCCATCTCAGTACTAACCGGGCCCGACGTAGATTAATTACGTTGATCGAAGCCAACGCGCTAACCACTACGCTAGACCACCAGTGAGCAAAGTAGAGAAAGAAGAGAAGGTGAAAAAGAAAAGGGGGCGACAAGAGAGAAATTGATCAACCCACAGTTGTTTACTAGATATCGCTTCCATGTTTGACAAAGTATCCTATCGATCATGAATCATACAGCAGTCTCTTTATGACATGTTCATGACACATGACTACTGACAGCCGTCGCTCAATATCCGCTGATGATGACAGAAGCGATTCAGCTGCAGAATACACCAATAGTCATTTATTGTCTCCACACGCACCGCTCCCTGATGTTTTGTGTGTCAAAATCATCAATATCTTTTGAACGGCATCTTTATGTGGAACGCCGGATGTCCAACCCTCGAACATTGAATGCTTCTTTGAAATTATACCATGCATGTAGCAATTTAACGCCAGCGTACAGCATCTAAGTAAATAGTAAACAAAAACTGACCATGTATGACTTATTATAACTAAGACTAGGCTAAATGTTCTTTCGTATGGTATAAAAATCTGGACCGATCTTTCTTCCATTTTGTCAGGGATCACGCGTGTGACGGACAGACAGACGGACGGACGGACAGACAGACGGACAGACAAAATTCTCATCGCTAGACCGCGTCTGCATTTCATGCAGCGCGGTAAAAACTCCAGTGCGTTTTATGCAAATCCACACAAACAGAACAATATCTGTAATGAATGCTTAAAGTTACTAAAGCCATGGTTACAAGTGATACTAGCAAACGTTGCAGTGACGAATGCATTGCAACTTGAGGTCGCCCGACGCCACCCCGGTACTATTCCGCCTTAATTACGACGCCATGCCAAGTTTGAAGTCGCTGAACTGATCTACTGCCGTATATAGCGTTCGGCTGCTGATACATTACTTTACGCTGTGACTTTGACCTTTGACGTTCGATCTTGAACATTTGCAATGTGTCGCCTGTAAGATGATGAAACTCTGTACCAAATTTGAACGCAATTGATCAATCCGCGGGAGAGTTATTGCGATTTCAATATTCGTCCCAATGACATTGAACGCCGTGTAACGTATTCGCTCGGCTCTGAGATAATTTTCACCAAGTTTGACCTTCGACAACTTATCCTTGCCTGAATTTATAGCATTTTGATGCTGATACATTATATCACGTTGTAGGCCTAACCTTGACCTTTGATCCGTTGACCTTGAAAGCTCGTGGTACATCAAGCGTCACGTGACCAACGTCTGTACGAAATATGAGGGAAATTGAGCAATCTACGGCTGAATTATTGATGATTTTGCGATTTTTTTTGCAGACGTAATGTCACGCTGTAACCTTGACCTTTGATCTCTTGACCTTGAACTTTTACGGCAGGGGTGGGCGAAATCTCTTTAGCAATTTTTGATGCTTTACCTAAGACCGAACCCCCGAAATACATTTGATGGCTATCCACTGCGAGGCTGCTGAGCAAGGTGGATTGACAAAAAAAGAAAGAAAGTTCATGGGTAAAGCTTACGGTCTAGCTTCCGACCGACCGATCGGGCCACCTAATAAAAAAGAAACTTCTTACCTGCTTCGTACGCCCGTCGTAAAAATATTAACGCAGCGCATGGCACGTTGCGTCAATGTAAAATAATTTTACATGACATAGCCAGGTCTGAAACAGAAAAAAAGCACCACCTGATATGTATGTATTGTATACGTTTATTAAATAAGTTGATAGAACGCAACTTGCAATCACACGGTGTACAGTTGTATAATACCTCGGCCTAAGCTACGAGCATGTCAAGTCAATAACAGTCATAGTAAAGTAATCGAGTAATAAACGCTTGCAATCTGCCAAAAGCAAGTCCAGTGCATATTTTTTGCTTGTATCTTTTAAACGCCTTGACATATGTAATAATTTTGGCACACTTAAGCAGCAGTTCATGTCGAATGTTGTAGTGAATAATTTTTATATTGATATTCACTAGAGGGCGCGACTAGAATGAAACAACTGCCCGCTATTTCATTTATCTAACCACTTTGATTTACATAGTGGTTTTATCAAACTTTGTTGAAAATAAATGAATCGTTTGGTTTTTATTTATCCGCGAACAAAGTTGTATTTTACTGTTATTGAAATACCGTTTGTAATCAAATGTATCGCTGTTTTAACGAGAAAATCACTAAAGACGAGAATGTCATTTTTGCCAAACTTTTTTTATTCTACACGTAGCCGTTGCTTAACCGACAAGTTCTGCGACCGTAAGAGGATTTGAAGCGAGGATCAAGCAGATGGCCGTCCAAATGGCACTAAATCATCGATTGACAACGTGTGCCTATTCGCAGCGTGCGCAGTCGAACTATACTGTAGACAATAGCGATCACCACGAGCGAGGTAAGCCAAACACATGCATAATGCAGATCGGATAGCCTAGCGGCACACAGTACGCGATAAGTCCTACTATGAAGCCTGTGGGATGCTGACAGGCGCTTAAGCCGTTATTAATCGATAGCATTTAGCAGCCTTGTAAGCCAGGGGCGCAACCACGGCTGAAAAGTTGAGGGGGGCCAAGGTTTGCGTCCCAACACCGGGGCGCTTGCGCCCCGCGCCCGGCCAAAGGTGTTGGGTGAGGGAGGTGGTCGCCCCCTCCCGCTGTGATACCCCGGAAAATTGTTAAAAACTCAGATGCTAAATCCTGCATTTTGGTAACTACTTGCTGTGAAATTTCTTTCTTTTTCAAAACTACGGCCAAGAAGTTGGGAGAATCAGTACATTGTTGGTCCCCCAACCTATAAGTTGGGAGACCAGTCTCCACCGGCCCCCACGGTTGTTGCACCTATGGTTGTAGCTGACCAACTTGTCGTCTCTAAGTGTTCTGTATAGCCGTAATATTAAACGTCCGTTACGTGAACAATTCGTCTAAAATTGACACATTGCTACGTCGTGGAGTCGAACCTTCGACTACTTTGTCGTGCATGATATTTCGCGTAACGATAGCTAATAGATATAACCCATCTCCACTCAAACGATGTCACAGTTGATAAAATTTCCTAGGGGAATTTCCTTCGTAAGCATGCCTAGAATAATCACGCTGCTAACATCGGCGGGGCAACATGATTTCGTGGGTGGGCACGGCCCCGTTTGGCCCTGACTCAAACGATGTTAAAGTTAGCGTTTTGGGCTGCTGCCATCGAGTACTTTTTTATTCGAGTTCATCGAGTGACTTATCGATTACTGATGGCTGCAGCTGGCAGTGACCCTGTAGTGGTAGCAGCCTGCGGGTCTGCAACCTGTCAAGTTAAGACGACAACAAACATGTCCGTTAGCTACTTTTCAAAACCTCAAAATGACCGGAAAGGGATATGGTAACCGGAAATGGAAAGTTCCGAGTTTGCTTATGTCATTACTTGTCATTACTGTGTCAGTATTTACCGCAGAGACGGGTCGATATCGCCTTTAAAAACGATACGACATGCATATTTTGACGCCAAATGTCCACTAAACTTCGCCATTAGAATGAGTGACTCTGGTATAGGCGTCTATGATCGCTCGCTGACTACTATAGAAATAAACTACCCGCAGGTAGCACAGCCACAGCCCTGGTTAATATCGATCACCTGCAGTGCTCTTCGACCTACTGAAATTATTGTCCTTCAGTGTCATTATACCTAGAGCTCTGTTAATCAGGGGCGTAGCCAGGATTTTACATTGGGGGGCCACAGAAGCTGAGCGCCGAAGGCGCGAGAATCGAGGCGCCAAAGGCGCCGAGAGGGGTGAAGATTGGGGAGGGGGTGCCCCCTTCCCAACCTACTAGGGGATCTGGGGAGCGTCGTAAGCCCCGGCCGCCAACGCATTTTTGGCATATTTGAGGTCCACAGAATAGAGAGAACAGTCCCAACAAAGCCGTTTTTTTTGTAAAAAATCCACTCAATCGACGATTGGGGGCATGGCCCCCAGTCCCCCTCCCTCTGAATAGGCCCCTGCTGTTAATAGCAGCAAACTACTTACTTATTCCTCCGCTATCGCTAAGGGTGGTTAAATTAGCTATTAATAACGCGAGTAATCGTCAAAAAATGTAGCGATTCAAAATCTTAATAGCTAAATGTCGACTAAGGTCACACCACTAAGAAAACACTACAAAGTGGTTAAAACTGTATTCTGCGTACGTGCAATATCTGTTCCATGTGACTGACTCGTTACCGTCTTTCTTTAATGACCGTTAGCATGTAATTTGTTTGAGAAACAGGATGACAAATGCTCACAGTGTTTCTTTGCGAGAGATGTTAGCTGGGGGACGCTGAAATCGCGGGAGTGAAAATCGCGGGAGTGGAAATCACGGGAGAAGGAAAAGTATGGAAAGCGAAAGTTTTTAAAATGTGTTTCTGACTATATTGACTAAAAATCTCGTACTCGATTGTTTAGCGCACCGTGTGGATTTGTAGTGCAACGTTTGACACGAGACAAGAAAATTGACTCAAACGTTACTGTTACACAAAGGTGGGCTGAGTAGAGGCGACTTCCGATATACAGATGATGTGGCGTTTGTTCTGACTCTCAGGCTAGTTGGTAGTTAGCGATATAAGCGCTAAGACTGTATCTATCTACCAGTATGCTTAAGAAACAGTGCAGTTGAGTAGGTAATGCACGCTGCGTGCATCAAGTTCAGCATCAGCAGGTCACAATGTCTATCCTGTCATATGCAGGTCCAGATGATGTTGCGTAGGTTCTCAATATTCGACTACATGGCTGACATTTCACTGTTTATAATTACTGATGTATTCATTGTGCTAGCTAAGACCTTTTATTAGTAACCACTTAGCATACATATGCCTATTTGTGCATTTCATACAGTGAAGTTGAGTAAACGTCGAACGTACTTAAATGTTGGATTGTTCTTCCTGTCCATAGTCTCCGGGTAATAATATTAACAAGCCACACACTGCGCGTTTAAATGCGTATTTAGCAGCAAGAAACATTCAGCGCATAAGATATACAAATGCGTAACGTCGTTCTGACTCACATTAGTTCTACTGGCTATTGTAACCCACTTGAGCAAACTAATCCAATGCTCGACTCGACAACAATGTTAGAGAAAGGGAATTTTGGCTTTCCATACTCGTTTCTCCCGCGTTTTCCACCCCTGTCTTCTGATGCCACGATATCCACTCCCGTGATCTCCACCCCTGCACTTTGATACCGCGATTTCCACCCCTTCATTTTTATGCTCCCGCGTTTTCCACTCCCGCGTTTTCAGTCCCTTCGTCAGCTGATTAACGAAAGCAGCTATCATGGCTAGCTTTCAGAGCATATTTCCGTAGATTTTTACTGCTAAGACAAGGTACCCTTCCCTCCTCTATCCCATAATACTAATACTCGTTTTTCCTCCCATGATGCGGTATCGGAAATTACAGGTCGAACAGCAAAAATGTTCATAGGCCCTTCCTACTGTCGTTGGGCGGCATAATCGGTATATTTTCACTTTTGCCAACGTATGCGCGCAAGCACAGGCACATGGACAAACGGCGCTAAAACAATTTACATGCTTTGCCACTATGGTTGGTGCACAGGTAAAAACACTTCGTGTCGTGTGCCAACCGTTTTATTATTAACGTACATCGGCAAACTGCGCGTTTCGAACATGTCACCGCCAGGCTATCGATTCCATCAAGAGCATCCAACATCACGGTCTCTGTCAGTGACAGTGTTGTCTGTGGTAACGCGGTCGCTAAGCAGTAGCGATCGAACACGCAGCCAACTGCGCAACTTCAGTTGCTCGTCGACACTTACAGAATCGCACAACGCCAACGTATCGTAGAGCAGCGTCACCGCGGCAAATAATCTTTGTGCTGACGTTGTCGGCGCAAAACAAAGCAATGGCGCCAATAAACTTTTTGGCGGTAATTGCGTGGCTGGTGATAATGACGTTGGCGGGAATTGAAGCTCAACGGCA
>Ga0049105_1000452_pt1 | contig 14112 bp, 7 predicted proteins | sample WorMetvaBAHAMAS1_FD_61260 | JGI IMG/M metagenome (GOLD analysis project Ga0049105, IMG submission 61260) | Worm MetaG Olavius vacuus BAHAMAS.1 | ecosystem: Host-associated > Annelida > Digestive system > Unclassified | place: Germany: Marburg | collected 2013-04-09
GGACAGTAAGGACGTCGGCGTCGGACGTTGAAAGAACACGGAGATTTATACAACGATTGATTTATGTTTAATAAAAAAGTGTACACCTTGATCACGCTCTGGTTCTGACAGTGTGAGACCGGTGTTAAGGTAAAGTGGGAAATATTATATGGGTTTTGTTGAAAATTTAATTCTCTTCCCAATAGTGCAAAAATTGTGAAAATTGGTTCACATTTGACAAAGTCATCACCGATTATGTATGTTTTGTTTTTATGGACCACAGTGTACAACTGTAAAAATATCGAAAAAAGTTACTGGCGCATAAAACTCACAGTTTGTAACGTCTGCATGAATAGTAATATCATGTACTGTCAAGCAACAAAATGTTTAAAAATCAACATTTCCTCGTACACGATTGGGAAGAGGATAATCTGGAAAAAAAGAATACTTTTGCGCACAGTCAGTAACAGTGAATTGCCGGTAGACAACGGAAGTATGGTACCATATGGTTCCGCATGCTGATAGTTATACTGTACATCCGTATTACCGGTCAACAATAATGTTGACCAGCAATGGACGTTAGCGGCTCGTTTAGTGTCAGGAGCATGACTATAATCATTCCAATACTACGCGGCCTGCACTGGCTACTGGTGCTGAGAGGTCGTTTTCACGACCGCAATTCTTGTGTGGAAATTGGTTCATGGCGTCGCTTCAGCCTATCTACATCAACTCTGTGTACCGGTGGAAAATGTTCGAGATCACCCTCGGTTTAATATACGGTTTGTAAGTGGATGTATCCAACTTTCAAGAGAACAGACATCGATTAGGCCTACACAGCGAAGTTTTGCATCTTAATCAGCTTTATTCACCAGAATGGCAGAAAACACATAAAAAAGAGAAAAAAATACAGTAATAACAAAAAATAGCCTTAACTAGGAAGCAATTCAGAACATATTAACAGTCAATAAGCGTTAACAACATAAATGTCATTAGCTGTTTGCCAAAAATTTCTCAAAACGTCTCTGGAGCTGTACAGATGGTAACTCGTTATGGAGAAATACCTGCGTTGTTCGATATATTCAGGAGTCATTTGCCTCTTCACTCGTTTGCGGGCGGCTAAACGCGGCAGTAAGTGCTGTGTTAGAACTTTAATAGCTTCATTAGAACACGATTAACTGTGAAGTCGAGAGAGTGCAATGTTTGCCTGGGGTATCTCCTGATTACATGTTTCTGTGCAGTAAGTAGGCTATGGCGTGGGGCGCTAAAAACGCGGGAGTGGAAAACGCGGCACCAGACTGCAGGGGTGGAAAACGCGGGAGTGGAAAACGCGGCACCAGACTGCAGGAGCATCTGTACGCGTTTTCCACCCCTGCAGTCTGGTGCAGCGTTTTCCACTCCCGCGTTTTCCACCCCTGCTTTTTGCTACTCCTGCGTTTTCCACTCCCGCGTTTTCAGTCGGCCCTATGGTGTTAGGTCTACTGCAACTATATATAGAGACAGTATAAAAGGTGCAGTGACACACGCGTTTGCGGCATCTTTGGCTGCATATTTGTAGTTTTATTGTAGTTTTATAGTAGTATATGATTTTACGTGTTTTGTATGTTTGTGTTCTCCTGTGCTGACTTCTTGGCGTAATAAATAAATAATACTTTTAAGCAATGCACACACCTTAAATCCATAAGTAAGGACTGGTAAACATTTTTTAAAATAAAAAATCAACTCCAGTATCACCTCCTCTGAGGCGAAGCGACCAACCGTGGCAAAAATTGCATTCGCCGCATAATAAAAGCTACTTTTGGCGTGATCTGTATAGCATCTTTTTACGGTCACAATCACAATCACAATGAGGTATAGCGCTTCTTACGAAATAGGACAGCGGCGCTGAACACGTAACAGTTAATTAAACTAGAAATACGTTCTCTGCAACGTGGTATCTGCCCCACAGCCCCGTCCACACTGAACGAACTGTTCCTATAACTATGGCAGGACGCATGGCGCATGCACAAAACGGCTATATTTCCACTTCCGGTCTAAAATCTGACGTCATCATCGTGTTCCTCGACACCGATTTCCTTTAAGACGCTGAAATTTCGGCGATTCGGCCATAAATGAGTGTTATATTGCGTATTTTATTGTGCATGCACGAAATGGCCATTTTTCCACTTCCGGTCTAAATCCTGACGTCACCATCGTGTTCTTCGACCCCGATTTACTTCAAGACGCGGAAATTTCGGCGCTTCGCGTACATTTAAGGACTACTTAATATTTTCATCTGTTTTCAGGACCTCTTGGCCTAAAATGGGGGTTTGGGGAAAAATAGGAAAAGGGGTGGTGCGATATTGACCCCTAACTAACTCGTTCTTCCTTTTGGAGGTTCTTACGTCTGTACCAATTTTGGTGAAAATCGATCAAGAAATGCGACTGTGAGAGTGCTCGCAGACGAACAGACAGACACACAGACACACAGACGCAAACCGATTTTATAATCTGCCCCATGCTATATGCTATAGCTATGGAACAGATAAAAATGAAGTGGTGCTACAAAATAGTTAGAGTTACGTATTAAGTTAGAAGCGGTTAATTATCAGTGTAGAACAGTCTGCCATCTGTTTCGCACGACGATATCCTTCAGTGTGCACGTTTAGGCGGCGACTAAAAACTTCTCTTTTCGGACAGTGACAAACCCCATCCGGCACTGTTGTGGCGTTCCTGCGATTCTGGCGCCCTCTAAAAAATGTCATGACGTGGGCTACTTTCTTACTCGAATGTGTAATGTTAAGTAAATTACTCAGTAAGTGAAAATGTCGTACGTGTGTGCAATTTGCATACTTATCTGTGAAACTAGACAAAAGCCGTGTAAGAAAAGAGTTTACCAAAAAAGAGATGCAGCAGGTGTTCCAAGACAAGGCAAGCGGAAAGCGGGCGGGGAAAGGGGGCTACTGTTCTACGCAGGTGGGATTCGTTTTTCGACGTTTATTCCCATATTAATATATGTTTCTTTTGTTTGGGAGGAAAATAATGTCAGTCAATCGCCCGTAGACCCGCCGCTGGGAGACGCGTTCCTTACAATAAATTTACAGTAAAAAGACGTACGTTAGTGCAGGGTGTTCCCAGATTTTAGTGTTCCCAGATTTTATCGTATTTTTATCCATTTTATTATACCTTTCACTATTTTACCGCATCCTCCCTATTTCTAAAATTATGACGATATTGTTGTAATCACTGACCGCCATTTCACACAAGTTGGCAGAAATTTTGACACTTGTAATGACAGTTGGTTCATAGGTCCTAAGCGTGTACAACAGCTATAAAGGGCTTAAATTAAGTCGTCCAGTATATAGTACGCGTATTTTGTTCTGTACGTATAAGACGTTTTGATGATCTTTCTTTATTCACCAGAAACACAACATCCCGTAGCATAGAGAAAGAAACTTAACTAACTTAACTAGAGAATATATATAACATAATCAGTAACTTAAACATTTCATACAATTAGACCTAATCCAAAATAGTTCAGCACATTGTTACAGTTCATCAGTTTACATTCGAACTTGGCTCTTCTTGTTTCAAGCATTTCACTGGGCAACAAAAAGTCGAAAAACAATCTACACTCCTCTATAACGTCAATATTTGTTGTTCGAAACAGTTTCATTAAGAATCGAGTATCGTAGACGAAGATTTATTCACTTTCGGTGATTGTCTATGCCGATGCGCATACACGGTGCACGGAAAATGCGGTATTGTATAATATCATGTTGTTACGAAGGTTGACGAGGGGGAGGAGAAGTTCTCGGCATACGGTGAGCTACGCCTTCGCATATTAGAACGAATGCGGCATTTTAATCGCGTCGCGGAGTCAGAAGGGCCTTGTATGAGGTGCACGTTATGGCATACACGCAGCCATAGAACGTTGCACTATGCCACGCCTTCCCATCTCGTATCACTGCTATTCGTCGGACAGCTTTATCCGATCTTATTACGATCAGCGCGATTATTTCGAGAATCCATCATTACTGGCACGCCGCCGCAGTCCTACGTTTATTACCAATATGCGAGCACATTATGCGCGCTCCGTTTAGTGACATTTGCGCAAGAATCGGCTATAAAAACTGACAGCGTAGAACTCAATTATTTTCAGTGATAGGTTACCTTTAGAGTCGGTAGAGCCAGGAATTAGAACAAGGAGCCTCAAAACTTCGTAATAGAGTAAAACAAAGAAAACAATAATTATTTTATTCTCCAAAATAATTAGACAGATCAAAAGAAGTGAAGTCGTAGGCCAATGCCGTCAAAAGTTTGAACGCTGACTTTAACAATGATCGGCGTGCACTCATATAAACAAAATGAAATTTCAAACGAAATATTTTCCATAATTGAGGCCCAAGCCTATAAGTCGAATAAAAGCAGGTTGTAGAAATGGGTTTTAACAAGATGCTCAGCTACTGCAGAGAGACCGCGCAGTTTATGGTCCAAATTTTGGACACTTTGCGTTTTTGAGCCCCCTTTGGGGGGGGGGCTTATGGACAACGTACGATGTTCATCTTGTACTCATTGGAAAGCGCGTAGTGGACTTTCTATTAGCGTTAATTGAAGTTTTTTTGGTAGATCTTACGGCTGAGTCACTACGAGCGAAAATAGATCGAAAATCGGCGATTTCGCTCCAACGCGATCAGTTTGACCCAAAATTTCGGGTATGTTTCTTAGAAAAGGTCGCCCCACCAATCATTTTTGCACGGATACTTAAGCCGATAAATGCCTTACAACTTTGCCGCTGACAGTTTTCACACAAAGAAATTTTGTAGCAGACTTTCTTCAAGCGAAGTACGACTTTAGACGGAAAACGGCTGTTTTGCGTTTTGAGCCCCCCTTTGGGGCTTAGGAGCAACGTACGATGATCATCTTAGGCTTATTGGAAAGCGCGTAGTGCACTTCCTATTGGTGTTAATTGAACTTTTTTCGCTAGGTGTTACGGCTGAGGCTTTGCGAGCCAATTAAAATCGGCGATTTAGCTCAAACGGGAGCCGGTTGACCCACAATTTCAGATAGAAGGGGTCGCCCCACCTACTGTTCTTCTTCTCGGAAAAGTAGGCTAAATGATCTTTTGTATAGTGTAAACATCTGGACAGATCTTTCTTCCGTTTTGCCACAATGCACGCGTTTGACAGATGGACGCACAAACAGACAGACAGACACAATCCTCATCGCTAGACCTCGTCTGCATTCCATGCGGCGTGATAAAAACCAAGTTTTATAAAAAAAACCTAAAAATTTCAAAAGTTTAAATTTTACCGTTTTTCGTTTTTTTTAGAAAAACATCTTTAAAATCCAGATTGTAGACTCACAATCACAGCAGAAAATTGTTGTCTCAGTGTAATTAGTTCCGTTTGTAGCAATTATTATAGTCTGCACAAGGCTATAAATGATGTGGCAGGGGAAGGGTGTTATCGTGTATATGAGATATTCTTCGTGAATGTCTGGGTGTCCGGTCTTCGTACGTTAAAACCTAAACACCTTTTAAAAAACTTTAAAACCTAAAAGCCTAAAAACGTAAAACATAATAATTCTTCTTTAAAACCTAGGTTTTTTCCACCCCTGAATAAAAGTCGGAACATATGACTTCGATCTTTGACCTTAACAGTTAAACTGAAAGAACACCATTTTACTCTTATATAGGCTGTAGCTAAAGCGCTTTATACAGATATATCCTGAGCGCGCACGATGTGGCGTAAGAATACAGACGGATATTTACCGGCAACGGAGAGTGTCATGTGACATGCGACATACATCGTGCAGTCCAGTCGGTCCGTATCGCCAACTCCAATGCTGCTGTTGCTGCTGCTGCTGCCGCGGTAACCAAGACAACGCATCCAACTGTGTTGTATGAGATGCGACTCGGTCAACCAACTGATCCGCAGCACTGATCCCGGCGCCAGTTACAGCAGCCAGCAGAGGCAACAGCAGTATTGTTAGTAGCCCGCGCGCTGTGAGCTCGTCTATGTTTGCCCGTAACTCAGTGTCCGATTTGTAAAATAAACACTGGGGGTCCCCTTCCCCACTCCATCTCCCCCCACCCCTGCCCCTTCTCTTTCCTCCTTCCCATCCTCCCTTCCCTTCCCCCTTCCCCTTAGAAGTAGGCACCCTAAATCCAGCTAGGGGTCTGGGGGAGCGCTGTAAGCTCCCCCAGCGGAGCCCCAGCCGAAAGCGAATTTGGTGCATTTTAGCTATAAAATATGACATCTGGTAGCAACAATTTTAATACCTTTCCTGAGAATTAACTTACCACATTTCGTGCATTTCGATACCCGGTTCACTGATTCAGAGAAAGCTATTTTCATCATAGTCATGCAGCTTAAATCTGGAAGATCTGTAAAAAATCGGCCATTAAACACTTTGACCATTATAATATAACCCTTGCCGTATGTACAAGCAAGTGACAACCAATAACAGTATGAACTGGAGGGGTTAGAATCGACCCCCAGGAGCTCAAATCGACGTTGACTGGGAGGGTACAAAAATTCTTTGGGGGTTCAACTCCTCAACTCCCTCCCCCCGGCAAATCGGACGCTGCTGAAACTCGGGCTAATTTTCGTGTTATTTTAGTGAGCGATGAACGCCGCATACAGCCGTTGTAAAATTGGCCACGTCGTCTTTGATAATCTTTATTCACCAGAAACACAGCATCCGGTAGCAGAGAGAAAGAAACTTAACTAATTTAACTAGAGAATATATCTTAACATAATCATTAACTTAAACATTTCATACAATTAGGCCTAATCCAAAATAGTTCAGCATATTGCTACAGTTCACCAGTTTACAATTAAACTTGGCTCTTCGTTTGAAAGTGTACGCATAATGTTCGATAAAATTGGAAAAAAAAACTTGAAATAAAAACTACACTTTGGCTGTGGTCGATAAAAGAGGAGAAGCCCATATATGACTGCATCTGATCGAATTTTAATGTAGAAAAATCGGGAATAAACCGGGAATAAACGTGGAAACTGAAACATCTATTAACTCACTATATGTTTCACTGTTCCCTGAGACAATGCGCCAATTACGCGGATTTTGACAAAAATGCATTAAATGACGTGATTCCACTGATGTGCAGTTTTTCTGAGTCAGCATATGATTAGACTTTTTTTCACAAAAACGTACTTCAGGACAGTTTTTGACTGGACTTGGAAAAATATCGACCGATAGGCTACTTCCGGTTCTGTATTTTCATATTCTGTATTTTTAGAGTCCCGTGTTCAAACAGATCTATAACTCTGTATAGGCTTAGTGAGAGCATTTGACGAATTTGGTCATAGGCAGCGAAATTGGAAGTGCTGGAATTGAACATGAGGTGTTAAAATTATCAGTGGTTAATCGACGTTAAATAATTAATTAACGAAATTGCGGATTGGCGCAGCGGACCGCAATTTTTGTGTTCCAGACATAATCGGATAGGGCAGGTGCGATAGCGAGTTTATCTGTCACTTGAGTGTATTGTATGCTGTTGTGTACAATTGTGCCCGAATGAACTGCAACTAACAGCAGGTGCCCAGACGGAGGTATATGTATCACAAAAACCAGTCCGCTCTCAATCCGCCGTTCTAGGAACAGGTTGGGTGTGGGACATTCTCCTGGACGTCCTCCGGAAATTTTCTCCTGACTACCACTACTTACACTATAGTAATGTATCGGATATCCGGTTCCGGCAGGCCGGATATTCAGCCGTTTCCTACAATCCGGTTTTTGTTCCGGAACCGGTCGAGATGTTGAACGGCGCCGGATATCGCAAAAGGATTTCTGCACCCACTGCACCCCCTCCCTAGGTTACGGCAACGGCCAAGAACTTCTTGATATTCTATCGCCTTCTTCACCCTATTTCTCACATGTAAGTAAGTAAGCAAGTAAGAGCATTTATACATGTTGTTTGCTTCTACCGTGTGATACTCGGTGAACAAAGATATAGTATAAACGGTGCATAAAAATCAAACTGTCACAAATGCGTCGCAGCTTCGCGAAGCAGAAAGCAGTAGCTATTTTACCGCGCTGCATGAAATGCCAGCGCGGGCTAGCTAAGAGAAAGGTGTCTGTATGTCCGTCCGTCTGTCCGTACGTCTGTCTGTCAAACGCGTGATCTGTGACAAAACGAAAGAAAGTTGTGCCCACATTCTTATACCACATGAAAGATCATTTAACCTAGCTTTGTGACAAGAAGAATGGTTAGTTGGGCGAACCCTTTTACCTGAAATTTTGGGTCAAGCTGACCCCGTTGGAGCGAAATCGCCGATTTTCAGTCGATATTCGCTCGTAGCGATTCAGCGGTAGCACCTAGCAAGGCTACTCAGCCTTTCATCCTCCGGGGTCGGTAAATGAGTACCAGCTTCGGCTGGAAAGGCAAAGGCAGGTATAGTTCATTTCCGTTAGCGGATGTACGCGGGGTGTGCAGGTAAAACTGTAAGATCCCTTGAGAACGCGTGCCATACCTGAGCGCCTTAGAAATGTGTTCACGACAAGGCACTATACAACTCCATGTTTACCTTTACCTTACCTAGCAAAAAAGTTCAATTAACACTAATAGGAAGTCGAATACGCGCTTTCCAATGAGCCTGAGATGGACATCGTACGTTGCCCCTAAGCCTCCCAAAGGGGACTCATAAACTCAAAACGGCCGTTTTCCGAGTAAAATCGCACTTTGCTTGAATAAAGTCTGCTACAAAATTTCTTGTTAGGCCTAATTGTTACCCGTACATAAGTTTATCTCGATGTCGTGTATTATAGTAAGCCAGCTGCTTGTATTGTCAACGCCTGCATACTGTGTCATAAACGGACTTTTAAGACTGTATTTGCTCGAAATCAATTAAGTCTCTTCATTGTTTTGAATATTGTACAACCATTCAAAAACTGAATTTTACAAAAATGATTCAGGCAGAAAATCTTCCCGACTCTCCATTCTCTCCGATAACACGAAATCCGCAGGACGTCCAGGCACGAATGTCAAAATCGCTGCGGATCGTAAGTCCGCCAGTAGATCTGTGCTCGATGCGCTCGTGGGTCCGGTGCAGAATTCATTAGGCGCGCTGTAAACTGCGTCAACTGCGTCCGACATTCAAAGAAGAACTAATTACCGGCATCTCGTTGTCGTTCCAGCTCTGCCGTTTGTCCTTTCTTGCCAGCACACTGCTCTGCTCGCCGCGGCTACCACTACTTAAAGGCAATGCCGTTACCAGAAATTTATTTCGGAGGGGGGGGGGTATTTTTCCCGTCCCTTCTATCTCTTTGCTAAGTTTCTACTTTCCTGTTCTTTCCCCTAATTCCTTTTCCCCTTCCCCCTCTCTTTCTCCCGCCACGAAGTGTCGTCCAGGGCTGGAAAAAACCTAGTTTTTTTTAAGTTTTTAGGTTTTTAGTTTTTTTTATTTTTAAGTTTTTTTTAGTTTTTAGGTTTTAATGTACGAAGACCGGACACAAAATTATGACCCAAAAATTCACGAAGAATATCTCATACGTGATACACCCTTCCTCCTGCTACATCATTTATAGCCATGTGCAGACTATATCATAGCTATAAACACAACTAATTAAACCGAAAGGCAACAATTTTCTGCTGTAACTGGGAGTGTAAAATCCGAATTTTTAAGTTTTTTTTCTGAAAAACCTAAAAACCTAAAATTTGGAGTTTGAGGTTTATTTTAGGTTTTTGTAAAAACGAGGTTTTAAAACCCTTTTCTACAGCCCTAGGGTCGTCATGTGCGGGAGTAAAGCTATCATAAAACAATCGTCCCCAAAGACTAAACGATGAGTAATCGACGTTAACCCCTCGCAGATTGTAACAGCACTCGAAGAGCGCTGATCTTCACCATGGCGAATCCAACTGACATCTAAACCGGCTACGACTACTTAAAGGCAATGCCGTTACCAGAAATTTATTTCGAAGGGGGTATTTCTCCCGTCCCTTCCATCTCTTTCCTAAGTTTTTACTTTCCTGTCCTTTTCTCTTCCTTTTATCCCTTCCCCCTTTTTTTCTCCCGCCACAAAGTGTCGTCCATGGCGATCAGATAAGATTTTCCAGAGATGTGAGCCAAACTGTAGAAAAATGCCTTATTGCGCAATGTAGAAGAATGCTTTAAAAATCGCTGGATCCAAACTTCCAAAATTTAATCGTTATTGTGGCCAAATGTTCGTGAAGATCCAATCGGTAGTTATTACGTAAAGTTGCTAACAGACAGGCAGACAGACAGACAGACAGACAGACAGGCAGACAGACGAACAGACAGACAGACAGACAGAGAGACAGACAGACAGACAGAGAGACGCCTGGTAAGAACATAATCTGCTCGGCGGAAGTGACTAAAACGGTTATTCAGCCATTTCAGATCTTTAATTGACTGTTTTGACATGTATTTCACTTTACTGGGTTTAACGTCCCACCAAACACATTATAGGTCATAGGTCGGTTGACCCACAATTTCAGGTAGAAGGGGTCGCCCCCACCTACTATTCTTCTTCTCAGAAAACTAGGCTAAATGATATTTTGTATGGTGTAAACATCTGGACAGATCTTTCTTCGGGGACGATTTTTACAGGTCATATGACCAAACCAACAGTGTCAAAGCACTGAAGGAACCAGTTGGTCTTGCAGATAGGGCTTGAATCCCACCAGGACCACTCCACCATGTTACAATAATACAACTCTAGGGAACCGCCTCTATGCACGGCATAAGGGTCCCAATGTGACAAACCCAATCTGCTGGACCTGTAAGAAGTGCTCATATGAGTGTGCTACTGACTGTGAACATTGTGTCACACAACCCAGCACAGAGCAGTTCTGATAATATTCCCTCTTAACATCCAGACAATCACCATAACTCGGATGTTGACGGTGATGAAAAACCTGAATTTATTCTCTTTATAAAGTCGGACTAAAGTTAAAAAGCGAGTGACTGTCTGCCAATTGAGTAACAAGATTAAAGCGAATTCACTTTCAAGTATTAAGCAACGCGTACTGCATCGCAGTGCGGTAATTTGCCATGCACGAGATAGATTCTCGGTCGTCAATCTTTCGAAACCCTGGCTTTCGTGTTATATATCGGCTAAGATCAAGCCAGTGTTGGGTAAGATTTGAGATAATTGATTTGAAATCGTGATTTGAAATCGTGATTTGAAGTCGTTTTTTTCTGAATTGTTATCTTAATTTTAAATTATTTTGTAACTACATGGTTTTGATTTAGGCTAGATTTCACATAAAATTTTGGTTGATTCTGATAAATTTATATATTACGCAACTAAAAATCAATTCATTTATGACAGATGTGACCAAATTGCATAAAACCGACCGTCCAAACAGTCTCTGTGAAATAAAAATATAAGACATCACTGACGTCGTTGAAAGCAGTTGAACTACTGACACAGACTATTTTGAGAAATTGCTGATGTTGAAAGCAAATCACTGTGAAAGCCAGCGACGACTAACTACTAGACTGAAATTTGTAGGCCTATCGTGACATCAGGCCCATAATTAAACACTGGATAACGATTTTGTGATTTTACTAACCTAGAACATTATCATAATGATTCTGATCTCAAATCAGTTGGAATACAGCGACTTTGATTTTGATTTCAAATCATTTTTTTCAAACCGTGATTTTAATTCTGATTTCAAATCATCCCAAAGATGGTTTTATCCAACATTGCACCATGCCTGTAGTTCGCAGTTGCGGCCTGATAGAACCTAGCATCTACGGTAAAAACAGACTGAGTGACTGATTTTCATTTCATTTGACATTTTATTAACAGAAGACAGTGACGATCACAGCAAGCGACACACTTTCGGAAAATAAAGATATGCGTCGAATTTTTAACTTAAAACTCTCTTTACAGTCTCGCTCACCGAACAAGTTATCAACGGAGTTATTATTTCGGTAATCGCAAGTGCGTGTGTGAAGCATGTTTGTGTTAATTAGGCGAACAGTTAAGAGCACAACGAAATAACAAATATCAAGTCAAACAGAAACGCATAGGTACCACATCATCATTAGCATAATCATTCATCAGCATAGTTGTTATAAACGTTATTTATTTTCTTTTCAAACGAAACACGTTTATAATGTTTTAAAATAAAGTTCTTCCCCTTCTTCTTTCAGTGCTTTGACACTGTTGGTTGGGTCATTTGACCCGTAAAAACCCGTCCCCGATATGGCCTACATGTATAATGTGTTTGGTGGGACGTTAAACCCTTGCTCTGTCTATCTATCTATCTATCTATCTATCTATCTTCCCGAAAGTCCCAAAACGTTAGCAGAAGTTGAAGTATTTGAAACTGTTAATCAAAATTTGCACTTTGCAGTGTAATACAGATTTCAGATTTCAGTTAATAAAATAAATGTCGGACTGTTTGTGACGAATGTCTAGCGTTACATCTATTGCCGATGTCGCCGTGTTGCTAGCTTAATTTGCTTATTTTAAACGCAGATGCACCGATGTTGCAACTAGCAAGGTTTGATCAACGTTTCCAAACACTTTTTTTAATAATTATTTTCATAAAAGCGCAGCCCGTTTAGCTCATACGAACGCTTATCACAACTACGCTCGAAACATCTCAGTTAATCTGCAGTTAACATATGTACATCATAATCAAGTGATACCATCATTCTGAAGCACAGTTAGCAGCTGAGGTAATAACGTCCATTGACAAAAGCTTTATAGTTCATGGGCGTAGATCACGGGGGAGGACGGCGGGACGGGGGGACAAGTCCCCCGAGAATTTGGAGTGGATGACGCTAAAGCAAACTGCCCCCCCCCAGATTTTGTCATATAGGTACAAAAAAGAGTGTCCTGTGGCCTTCAAAATACGCCAAAAGAGCCCTGGACGGTAACTGCTGGATATTTCGATGGATTCCTACTTTAGGGTTAGTAGGGTTAGGATTAGGGTTAGGCTTAGGCTTAGAGAAATTTCGGAATAAAGAACCTTCGGAATATCAACCCATAACCGCCCCGGACCCCGCTGGGGGTGCTCACGGGGCTCCACAGACCCCTAGTCGGCTGGGGAGGGGACACCCCTCCCCATACCCCACGTCACTCGGCACCGACCCACTTTTGGCGCTCGCCATGCGTCCCCCCCAAAATTCCAGCCAGATCTACGCCTATCAAATTAGTTAAACATTATGTGTTCATTTTCTGCTGACAGTTGTACACTGAATAACAGTTCGTCAGCAGAATCCACTTGGCACCGAAGCAGTTCACACACGTCTTGGTCCGTTTTTACTCAAGACTCGAGTCGATAGTAATTTTACATCGTCATCGTCGTCATCGTCATCATCATCATCATCATCATCTTTTTCTTCTTTCAACCCCTAGCGGTAGTATAAGGCCAACTCAGCCTTCAATCCCTGCGGGGTCGGTAAATAAGCTTCGACTGGGAAGGTAAAGGCAGGTGTGGTTCATTACGCGTTGGCAGATGAACGCGGTTTGTGCAGGTAAAACTGTGAGATCCCTTGAGAACGCGTGCCATACCTGAGCGCCGTAGAGGTGTGACTGTGATCACGACAAGGCGCTATACAAATCCACGTTTACCTTTACCTTTACCTTACCTATTAGTAGTAGCAATAACAACAGCAGCCAACAGGTGGATTCACAGGCAAAGTCGGTTGACTTGGTCTGAGGGTTGGAAGCCACTTGGTGCTGTTCCATATTCATCAGATGAACCATATGACTCACAATGACCTCATCAAGAGGGCAGCACCATAAGTATTGTCATGAGTATTATTATTATTTTTAAATACCCACCAGCACAAAGCCTGTAGGCGTGAATACTGAAGTTAAGCAAATGGTATTGGTAATGGCAAATGTGGATATATATATGCAGGCCCAGCGCAATTGTCACGAAGTCTCTAATGCGCTGAGCACGCTAGTAGCTAGAGAAAAGCCAGGTTTTCAGACGCTGTTTAAAGGACTCATAGTCCTGCTGTGCACGGAGGTCGTCCGGCAAGGAGTTCCAGACCATGGGGCCTTGCACAGCGAATGCTCAGTGGCCAACAGTGGATAGCCGATGTCGTGGCACCACCATCATTTGCTGTGTGGCCGACCTGAGACGCTGCCTGCCAACAACATCGGTGACCGGTGTGCAACAGTCGACAAGGTACTGCGGAG
>Ga0049105_1000453_pt1 | contig 14110 bp, 9 predicted proteins | sample WorMetvaBAHAMAS1_FD_61260 | JGI IMG/M metagenome (GOLD analysis project Ga0049105, IMG submission 61260) | Worm MetaG Olavius vacuus BAHAMAS.1 | ecosystem: Host-associated > Annelida > Digestive system > Unclassified | place: Germany: Marburg | collected 2013-04-09
TGGCTGTGCCGTGGCTCTGTGAATTACGCAATCTACATGAGCTTAATTATAGCAAGAATAAACCAAGGACGGATCGCCGAGTTGTGCGGAATATCGACTTCGTTTGAGGGGTAATTATCGTGATAAAGATATGCCACGATACGACCTCAATATCGCAATATTCGATACGATACGATATATCGTGCCATCGCTAGATTGTTACTTACAGTGAAAATTACATTATATAGCAATACTGCGTCATATGTCATAGTTGTGGACTGCGGAGGCGCCGCTTAACAACTGAATAAGGCATGATTACACAGTCGGTATGCTGGACGTGCTGAAGGCCTGTGATGTATCATGTATGCACAGACGTGGGCCAGTGTTAGAGCAGCGTACCAATTCTGTAGTCTTTCCCTGAATAAGGGAATACAGAAACCTAGCAAAAGTACCAGTAACATCAGATGTTTTTGGCACTTTCGTAAGTGCCAATACATACTTCCTAGTAGTGGGTAGTAGTAGTAGTTAGCAGTAGCAAAGACATTTTGACAATGCAACAATTTACTCAATTTATAAATAACAGGCCATTTCATCACTATGGCACCAGTAGTGACAATGCCAACTCGTGCAGAGAAAAAGAACGTCTAAGTCTCTAATAGCACAACCAACTGATCTCGGTGTGACTAATTGAGGGTTAGCACTGTAGTAATTATTACAGTATTTTTTGATTGACTGAGGTTTACACCAAAGTGCTTAAACAAGCTATATATAAACTAAAGACGTCGTAAGGAGTATTGTGCCATCTATATGTTTTTGTTATAATATGGTGCATGTTGAGTGTTGTTATGTATGTTCTTAGTAAGTAAGTAAGTAAGTTTGTTTATTAAATACTCTTGTAGCTGTGCAGCTGAATAGATCAGGGTGCCTGTCACTGCCTAACTGAGCATAATTGTCCTGCTTCTTTCTGGTTTCTGCTGTTGTTCTGAGCAAATTAAATGACAGTGATCTATCAGAAGTGAATAGATGGAGGTGTTAAATGTGTGCATGGTGTTTTGCGTGCTTGTTTTCAGCTGGTGAAGACATGCCCGACCCAGAAGAATGCAAACAGACTATCGCTGAAGAGTCGGAAACTGGATCTGCCGACGACCGACACTGACGGTGGATCGACAGACAGCGGACAACCTTGGTAGCTATCACATGCACTCTTAACTAAATGTGGATGTCTTTATTCATTCATTTAAAGAAAGAGTAGTCTTTTCTCAATCCCTAGGGCAGTGCTGAGCTCTGTTTTCATAGACCTCGGCTAGACAGTAGACATGACAGAACAGATCTCTCCATCAATCAGTGTAGAGTTGGGCTGAAACAAAAATTTTGAATCGGACACGATCTGATTTTAAGTATCCGAAGGATTTCAGAAAAAGTGTCAGATTCGGATTCAGAATCTGTCACATCCCTAGCAAGGACGTATTTAGGTATTTAGTGTCGGTACGAAGAAACAAAGAAGGAAGACATTGGTGACTAAAAAGTTGTCGATATTAGTTGGTTGTTATGTTTGAGCACATGGCAAATATGAGCTCTGCAACCTCTTGAATTCTACTTTTACTACTGCTTATGTTCTTTTTGGTTGTGCAGCAATGTTGGAGAAGGTGGTGAAATCAAGGGACCAGTTGCTGCCAGCAGCCACAGAGACATACATCGACAGGTGGATGAAATTTCAACCATCGCTGATGTGGTGCCATTCAAGATACCAGTTGTGGCTCCGGCACTGAAGAATCTGGGTATTTTGTGTTACTATTAACTTACAGTTAAATGGGTAATGGTGTCATATTCCTGGAGACCAATGAATGCCCCTGTTCTCTCAGCATCTTTCCCCTCCAGTAGGCAACATCTGAGCCGAGGTGATTGTCTCGAGGGTAAGAGGGAAGATTATCAGAGCTGTTCTGTGTTGTATTACGTAAGTTAAACTTGAAAAAAGACTTGTCTCGGAAATGGCCTGTTATATCTCGAGTGGGATGTCAGACACTAATTACTTGTTCACCTTTGTTCGATGCCTGGTGCAGACCTGATATTTTTGAAATTCTACATTTTAAAAAATTGTCGTAAAGGGTCTGGAGCAGATTACCTGTGTTTTCTATATGAAAGATAGCTCACCTGAAATTATGGACCGCAGACAGTCACACCCTGCCCATATGAGCAGCTGTCAGATACAGCTGGCTTCACTTCTATGTAAACAGGACATATCATTGCGATACTGCAACACTAGCAGGAATACATTTGGCGTACTAAACTGCTTTATCAGTAGACATTTTCAGTGTTTTGCTTGGCTTGGAATAGTATGTCGCACTTGAATTACCGGTATGTGTCCTAAAAACATGATGTGTTGGTAGTTGTCCAGTGTACTTAGATGCTGGGCCATAGTTCCACCTCAATCCACCTTCAGGATCGTGGGGTATTCCGTGTCAAAGCTGTGAAATTAGCCATTTTCATTTTCCTAGGATATTTTTCGGGCAACAAAGCATTTAGTTATATTTACAATCGATGGAAACTACACTGCAGTGGTCATGGCTTGTGCAGACCTTGGAAAGCGTTATAATTTGAAACTTGAATTTCTGGAGGCCTACAAAGTCCTTGAAGCAGACTAGAGTTATGGAAAGTGTAAATTATGGAAGTTATGGAAATTCTGGAGTGGATAAAATCACGGATGGTTACTGTACTAGACATTACATAAAGTCATGTGGTTGATGATGATGGAGTCTCCCCTCGGGACGACGTATGAGCTCCGGTCTCACTCTCTACTTCCTGTGGGTCCTCGAATGACCGACAAGGCCGATTCTTGCGGTGAATTGACAACCGCAGTCGTCACAGATAAAGCGTTTTGTATCTGCGGACTTGTCTGCGGAGACGGACTGACTTGTAGAACCTTTCCGTCGGCTGCGCTTCTCTACTGCAGTGACAATACAAACTTCCTCAAAGTGTTGCACCTCGGTGAAGCAAGCTTTCTGCCATTTAGATCTGTTGCCAGCTAGGTCTTCCCAGGTTGCGGGATCGATGCCCGTTGACAGTAGGTTGGCTTTTAGGTTGTCTTTGAAGCGCAGCAGTGGTCGGCAGTTGGAAATTCTGGAGTGGATAAAATCACGGATGGTTACTGTACTAGACATTACATAAAGTCATGTGGTTAGTGATTTGTGAAGTTGAAAGTTGACTTTATAGACTTCTGGTATTGCGAAACAAAATTTGTGTTGATGGAATGGGTTAAGGATTTAGACCTACTGAACACTTTCTGCACTGCCTGCCCAATAATAAGTGGGGTTATCAGAATACTGCAACCAGAAAAATTGAAAATTTTGCATGCGTAACTTGCAAATTCGGTGCACCGTTTTTATGATTTTTGTGCAAACTCTGCACACACAGTTTTTTAAAGTAGTCATTTGACCCGTAAAAACCCGTCCCCGACATGACCTATAGTGTGTTTGGTGGGACGTTAAACCTTGCTGAATCAAATTAACTTACATTGATATAGTGCATGAACGTGAAACCTCTGATCCCTGTATGTGCAGGCACGAAGCGAAGATAAACGTTTTCAAATGTTGTCTAAATGTTACTCGGCCAATTGTGCAGTTAGTCCGGCAAAGAAAAGTGCTTTCTAGCGACCTATCTATTTTTTATCAAGAAAATGCCATAGGACAGTGTCAACTCTGTGTATGAACCCTGCTCGATGTTGTGAATGTGATGTACGCATGTGTGCAGGCAACACCTGTTTCCTAAACAGCATCGTACAGGTGCTGTACTACTCGCCCATGTTTGTGAACAACGTTAAGATTCTCTGCGACGAGATGAGAATAACGATTTCTGAGAACAATCTCATTAGAACTGTTACGGTAGTGAACCAGTTTCATCTATTTGTTCTGTACTGTCAGTGTCTCTGCTACGCTCTTATCGCGCAGTTAATTGTTTAACAAAATCTAATGTTAAAAAATGAAAGGTTAAATTTTAATTAAGGTCACCCCTCTCCGCTCCGCTAGACAACGTTCGAGTTATGGTGATTGTCTGGAGGTTAAGAAGGAATATTATCAGAACTGCTCTGTGCTGGGTTGTGTGACACAATGTTCACAGTCAGCAGCACACTTATATGAGCAGTTCTTACAGGTTCAGCAGATTGGGTTTGTCACCTTGGGACCCTTACACTGTGCGTAGAGGCGGTTGCCTAGAGTTGTATTATTGTAAGATGGAGGAGTGGTCGTGGTGGGATTCAAGCCTTATCTGAAAGACCAACTGGCTTCCTTCAGTGCTTTGACACTGTTGGTTTGGTCATATGATCTGGAAAAATTGTCTCCGATATGACCTATAATGTGTTGAGTGTGACTTTAAGCGTCTACACTTCTTTTAATTAAGGTCGCATGCTTAAAAGAATGTTCTGAAGCAAACGACTGCTCAGTTCAGCTGGACATGCCGTCTGATCATCTCTTACTCTGGAGAACTTCGTCGGCACTTGCCAACGTTCAGCTAACTGCCAAGAACGTCTACAGTAACGCTGGGTTCGCGAGCCTTCTACTCCTCTGGCCCAGCGTCCTGGAACTCTCTGTCAACTGAACTTTGACATCCCAACTTGACACTCGGCTTCTTCAAGCGGCAGTTGAAGATAGTTCTGTTTACATCGATGAAGGACTTTGGATCCGGTCACCATGTGTGCCTGTGTGACACATTCGTTAACTGTGCGTGTTGAAATGTCTTTTTACTTACTTACATACTACAATCAGCATTTTCATTTGTTTCTAAGAGACCGGATGAAAAAACACAAACCTTCTTACTGGGACAGCTGTTTGCTGATTAATGAAAAACGGTTTTCTTGATCGATTTGTGATGCTTGGTGTTTAATCAAATTATTGATCAATTAAGTGTCGGCTTAAAGGTGCAATTAAAATTTTCCTAGTGGTTAACCATCTGCATATAATAAAGTGAAAAAGCATGTGACAGATGTTGAACCTGTTGCATGAACGTGCTGTTTTTAGAGCTGTGACATAAAGTCAATCTCGAAGTACTGCAAGTTCATTCTGCTGCTCAATGAAGTGAGTATTATCGCCGGCCGATGTGAACTTCTATTGTTTTACAAGCACCTGTTTTTTGTGAGTTTCACGAACAATGGGCGTGCCTCGGTATGGATTTGAATTATCTCTCACACTGATTGGCTTCTTACAGGTCCAGCAGACTTCATCATGCGACGATATCGTGGCACTGACTTGGCGCGGCGATATCGTTGTTCCGCGATATCGCCGATGTCATGATGCTCAGACTGATTTGTTGCATATAATGCACAACGCGGGCTCCGAGTTAATCACATACAAGACACTAGATGCTGCAAGCTGGGTGTGGTGGAGGGGGAACTGGGGAGAGGAGACAGCAATGCTGTATTCTGCCCACCGTATCCACACTCAGCTGCTGCACTATAGGCTGACCTACATCTGTACGCGTGGCACATGCACACAGGGTTGCAGCAGCAGGCAGCCTGCTACAGACCAGTGGCCCATCGGCCGCCACTCTAGATGGCATCTATGTAGACCATTTCATCAGTTTGTAGTGTCTTACGCAGTTGAAGTTAAAATGTACAAATTAAATTAAATTTCAGTTTATGTTTTATGTTGTCTTATGTCTGTTAGGCCTGCTGAGCACTGCAGTGCGGCCATGCACTCCCCGTGCGTCACACCCCGAGCAAACGCAGGCCTATATCAGCCCGTCGGCGGCCATGCAGACAGGCGTAACGCGATATCACGATATTGTGATATCATCATGTGCTTTGTCGTGATATCACGACCCAACAAATTTCCACGATTCGAGCCATAGTTTTCATAGTTTTTGTTGCACATTCATTAATTGTTATTTTAACATGTTATTTTGTTTCTTTGTTTTTGTTTGTCACTACTAGTGCAATTGATTGCCGGAAAAGACTTCTCTCAGAAATGATCTGTTGTGTGTCGAGTGGGATGTTAAACCCTGCTACTAAGTAACTGATTGTTAGAGTTTATGAAAGGGGCGTGTTAAGTTTGGAATGACCACTTACCTGGAAACGGCGGGGAATTCAGAGAGGTTTGGTGGCGGAAAACTTACCTTTTCGGACGCGACGAACACTGCACTGTTGCACTGTGGGATTTCTGCGATTCTGGTGTCATTCACAAATGTCGCTACTTACTGACCGGGCGTTTGTGTGTGTGTAGTTGTTCAAACGCATGGCGCATGCGGAGAACCAGTTCCTGAATGGTGGAGAATCGGAAGCGATCAGCCCAGAAAATTTTCTCGGCTGTCTTGAGTATGCAGCTTTCGTCGTTTGTTGTCGTTATTGCAAAATGTTCGGATTAATAATAGTATTTAAGGAATTAATCACATTTGTCAGCATTTTCTGAAGCATATAAACCGTCCAACAGTGGCGGGGATTTCAACTCCAACAGTAACATGCGCCATTTACAGATATGCCCAAAGTGATGGTTAAGAGCACTCTCCATCTTATAGCCTGCTGGTCTAGCAAAAGTCGTGGTTTAACAAATGATTTATCTTCTGACTTCACTTTGTTTTATAGCATGTATTTTGCATGATGTACATGTTGTCTCTGAAAAGTCTTGACTCTTTAATCTGTTCTTCTTTGCTAATCTTTGTTATTCATTTATCAGTTTGCTGTTTCTTTTGTTCAAAATGGTGAGACATCTGGCTACAGATTGCAGGCGCATTTATTTGTTTGATTAACGAGGAAAAAAGATGAAATATTTTTACACATGATAGTGGAGTCTTTTCTGAGGGAAACTTCGGGTGACTCGGAAAAGAGGCAGTTAGTTATGGCGAGTGATGGAAGCAATTTTCCTTTGCCTTCACGAGTTATGGTGATTGTCTGGAGGTTAAGAGCGAATATTATCAGAACTGCTCCGTGCTGTGTTGTGTGACACAATGTTCACAGTCAGCAGCACACTCATATGAGCAGTGCTTACAGGTCCAGCAGATTGGGTTTGTCACTTTGGGACCCTTATTCCATGCATAGAGGCAGTTGCCTAGAGTTGTATTATTGTAACATGGTGGAATGGTCATGGTGGGATTCAGGCCTTATTTGCAAGACCAACTGGTTTCCTTCAGTGCTTTGACACTGTTGGTTTGGTCATATGACCTGTAAAAATCGTCCGCGATATGACCTGTAATGTGTTTGGTGGGACGTTAAACCTTGCTCAATCAATTTGCCTTCACGCATGCCCATAATATCCCTTCAAAATGTAGATATTTAGTCAAAGTCTCTTCTTTCCCAAACGTCCTGTTTGCAAAACTGCAGTTACGTCTGCAGTGATGTATTTCCATAGCTGTAAAGTGATTGCAGAATTGAGTGAGTGAACTGCTGTCAAATTGCAGGTCTTTGTCGCCGCTGTTCCGCGATCGCGAACAACAGGACAGCCACGAGTGCCTCCGCTGCATTCTGCTGTACATCCAGGAAGTAACTCGAGCAATCAACCGCCAGCGTGTCACCCATTACAACATCACCAGATCAGACGGTCGGAAAGACGGCGACCTTCTTCCGTCAGCCGGCGAGGCAAATTCCACAGCCTACAGTGCCAAGAATAGCAGTTTGTCGGAGTCCGTAAGCCCGCAGTCAAATTCGACGCTGCAGCCAGTCACTGTCAGCTCAGCTTTCCCAACTTCGGACACTGCCGTGAAGGTCACAGTGTCCATCCTGACACCACAAGACGATTGTTTGGTCAAGTCTTTATACCCGAAGATTGGTTCTCGTCAGAATCCTGCACTACAGCCATCCACCAATGCTGAACCTGTTGCCGCAAACAGCTCGTCATCTGTCGGCGCTAAGAAGACGTCCGTAGACGGAAAGATCAAAAACTATTTCCGTCCCGCGCCGCCGGCACCGAAGACCGCATCTGACATCGTGGTGACGACGAGGAAAGTGACGGACTTCGTCGACGTGCTGTTCGAAGGTAAGAGCGAAAGAACGACGCGGTGCCTGGAGTGTGAATGTCAGACGCACTGCACCGAGACGTTTCAGGACGTCGAGGTCGTCGCACAGAAAGCCGTCACCAGAGCCGAGAATTCCAAAGACGAATCCAGTGACACTGATGATGATGACAATGGTGAGAAATAGATTAAATTGTTGTTGATGTTGACCACCTGCAAAGCGACATGGTATATAATTTCAAGGGCATTGGTCTGTCTCTGTATGTGTGTATGTGTGTGTATGTCAGACGATAACTTTTGAAAGCTTTCATGTAAGAAGTTCATATTTGCACATCCGGTGTATCTACAGGGAATATAGGTCAAGTTCATATATGAAGGTCATTGGGTCAAGGTCAGGGTTACAGGAGCAAAAAGGTCACAGATGCCTGTTCTGTCGGCAATTTTTGCCAGTACTTGGCAGATGGCGCCACAGACCACGATTTGCAGGTGGTCATGCCTTAGATTAGTAATTAGTAATCTGATCAATCTTACCTGTATTGTTTTATTTTGACTTTTTCATTTTGATGAATCGGAGTGGTATTTTTGAATGGCGAAATGTTGTCAGTGTCAGATAAATCTGATTCAATAAACAAATGCACCCAACAGTTCATCGACAAAATTGAATTAAATATTTTAGGGGTGTGGCAAAAATGCCCATGAATGCATTAGGCAGCTGGTCTACTGGATCTGTGATTGAGAGGTTTGACTCATTCTTCGACTCTGGGCAGGTTGTTTACATGTCTTTACATGTTGTCTCTACTGTCGGGGGGTGACCATAGAAGCGGAGGCCGGTATGACAATCTATGGTCAGTGCTCAGGCCAGGTCAAATCGGCCCATTGCACAAGCCACCTTAATGTATGCAGGGTGTGTGTATGCATGAGTAATTTGCTGCAGCTGTTACTATAGTAACAGCACGTGTAAGTCTGTTGGCCGAGCCTGGGGCTGCATGTTTACAGTACACAGCCTGGCGGCCATTTTCTTTTAGCGCAGGTCTCTGCCCTACACCTTGATAGCCCTGAGCGGCTTATAGCCTGCCCACCTTCCTGGCGAGGTCGTAGCAGGTTCTGGTGATGCAGTGACCAGCGTGCTACATATGGCCTAACGCTGTTATCTGACCACCCATACCCATCATGGTCTGGGGCGCTCCTATTCCTGAGCGTAACGGCCTGTCACAATTTAATGAGGACCCAGGCAAACCCTCTGTGCCTGTTTAAGCTAACCTAATCAAGCTGAAAAACCCCTTCCAGACCTGTATTTGAACCCAGGCTGACGAGAGCCATTACCCCGTCAGCCAGCAGGCACTGTGGCCTATTAATAATGGTGTTTCGCCCACTGTGCCACTAGGGCAGGCTATGTGCCTCTGTCACCAACCAGTACAATTTGGTACTGGTCAAAGGGCAGTGATGCTCCACGGCTGGAATGATGACCACGGAGCAGGGCTGGCCTTAAGTATAGTCTGCCTGCCACCAGGTTCATGACTAACACACTTGTAGGCTCACTGTTTAGAGACTCGGTCAGCTCCAGCCCTTCTCCGAGTGTGGAGCCACCTTAACCGATAATACCGAAAACCAGCAGTTAATATGTCTATCCTTTTGTACGTACACGTTCTAGAAATTGCATTTTCCCCTGTGTGGCAACCTCGTCGTGCCGCGGACACGATGACAAATTGGCGACAGAGCCTTTTCTGTTGCTGCACCGCGAGCATGGAGCAGGCTACCGACAGAGCTGAAACTACTGCGATCGACGGACTTGTTTTGTCGTGATCTGAAACCATTTCTGTTTCATTTTGTCTACGGGCACCAAGATACGGATTGACTCTGTGATGCGCCCTCGGTCTTCTAGTAGCGGGCGCAATACAAGTGCTTCAGTTACAGTTACAGTGTCACTTTCCTTTTTCTGTCTTGGCCATCGATAAGACAAATCGAGTTGTTCGTTGTCAGAGACATGCTGGATCATAAAGTCGCTCGAGGAGGTGGAGCTTCTGTGTGACGACAATAAATACTTCTGCGCGGAATGCTGTCATCATCAGCAAGCCACCCGCTCTGTGGTTTACTCTCAAATACCCGACATTCTAACAGTGCAGATAAAGCGATTTGTCAGGTTTGTTTACTCCTCTTTTCTTTTTAGTAAAAACATTAAAACCATTTAATATGTTTATTCTGTTCATGGTCTGTTCGCATGGTGTGCTAGACAAAGTCGGTTTTCAAACTCACTTAAAATCATTGCACTTTCATTTTATTTTTTGTATCACCTGTGCGTTCTTCTATTTGAGTCATAATATTGCTAGAAGCAGCAGAAGCTTATCTCATATTTTCTGACCCAGTTTGGACCCCAGGGAGCTGCAGAATAGGCCTGATTCAGATGGCATATAAAGCCCCTAAACCGGGCTTTAGTTTCGGTAGGTTTAATTCTGTTTGCACCTGTGAGTGGTGATTTGTAACTGTTGTACATCTGCTTGTGTTGCAACTTGGATGCAGTTGGAGTTGGTCGGCTGTTATCAGAGAAGCGATTGGCTGGGTATTTGCATCAGTTGGATGATTGGCTGAAAGGTCATCCCTGAAATGACCGATGATTCGTCGAGCGAGACGTTAAACTCTGCAGTTGCTAACTTGCTAGTATTTTCTGTGGGAAGAACAGTGGGGCTGAGAAAGTAAAGTAAAGTAAACCGCTGAATTTATATAGCGCTTTATGTGTAAGCTTCTTATCTCTAAAGCACTCAGATATGGCCTTGTGGAACAAGGGGATCACACAGTTTTACTTGCCACCCACACTCGAACCATACCTGCCTGAACAGTTTGTGTGTTTTGTCAAATGTCCGCTGAATCAGGGTTCGTACAGAAATCTGACTGCAGTTTTCCAGACTTTTCCAGGACAAAATTACTTCTTTTTTCCAGACTTTTCGAGGCACTTTGTTCATCTTTATGTGAAGATAAACATTACAAAATTGGCTTTTAAGCGCTGAAATTTTCTATACAATGTATTCTATTCCAAATACCGAATGGGACTCAAATTTTTAAACTCTGAGCTGCAGATGCTTTGTGTCATGAACTGCAAGAAAATTAACAAATGCATCAGTAATCAACAGTGTAACAGACACCTCTATTTTCCAGGTCAGCATTACAGTTTTCAAGGATTTTTCCAGACTTTTCCATACCTATGATCATTTTCAAGACTTTTCAAGGCCTTGAAAATTTCTACATTAAATTCCAGAATTTTCCATACTGGATGAATCATCTTTTAATCAAAAGCAGTTGAGCATCTCCAGCTAAATTTCTCGCAGTCACAGTTGAGGTGCTGTGTTTTGGAAAAGTCTGGGAATTTGAATGTGATCGCGAAAAAATTGGGGAAACTATGTTCTTGCCTGTGGTGTGTTGTCGTGTGTATTGTGATGGTCTGAATGTAAGTGAACGTAAGATGATTTGCTGAGGAATACAGCCGTCGTACTCACAGTGTGTATGTTACATATGGGTAGAAGTAATGCATTGGGATGTGTATTGGTAATGCCGTGTAACTCGAGCTGCCTGAAAAAAAGTCGGGGGAATTTAATGGGGAGTGAAGAGTGTTTTCGGTTAAATTTGCCGCTGTGACAGTTCTGTTTTGTCTGATTCTGGACAGAGGATTCCTGGGCAGCTATGTGAAGTGTATGGCGTGTGTGGAAGTGCCGTTTACCTTGCCGTGTCTTGAAGCCGAATGCAAAGCTGCTGCAGCTGCTTTCGAGCACAGTGACCACTGGTATGCTGCGATTGATTGGTGTTTCTGCTTAAAATGTTTCAGCAGGTTTTTTTGTTACCGTATGATAAGATATGCATGTTTTCAGCAAGCAGTCGAAAGCCGACAAGTAACCTGCTGAAGACACCAAGCAAATATGTTCATGTTTGCCGTTTAACATATCTGTATGTTATGTATGCAAACTATGTTTGCACGATGCCGTCACTTTCCAGTAAAACATATGCACAAGATTTTGTTATTTGTTACTGTTTGCAAAACTAACGTAAAAACTTTGTTTGTGGAGGGGGCGGAGTCGGCACTAAATTGTACCCAGTCATGGCAGAAGGCAGTGTTGGTTCGGTGAGGCATAAGAGTTTAGCAAATTTGCCGTCGATATCGGTCGATCCACTCTTTCCTTCGTTTCTTGTCCACAGGAAACTGATGAAAATGCAGTTCTTTGCTCGTTCTTTTGCTATATCGCCAGTCATTCGTGCAAAACACCATACAGCAGTGCGCCATGATTGTTTGCACAGAATGCCTCGTTTTCATATCACTTTCGCCCAAGATGACGCTTTCGTGATTAAGGCCAATAGTGAATAGGCCATTCATTATCTTGTCCGCTGCTAAGCCTAATCGAACAGTTTCTGCGCAACTTGTGATGGATTGTACTGTCACACTGTATATAGAGAAAGTAACAGCTGTTTGTCTGTATATTTAAACATTGCTGGGCTACGACAGAGTTCTGGGAAAAAACTTAGGTGTTCTGGAATTTTTGTGTAAGCAAGAGAGTGGTAAATGGGTATTCTCGCTTAATTCTATTCGTTGTATACTTCCGTTTGATTTTCGTGTTAATAAATTGTCGCGCTGTTGCGTAGGTACGAACTGTATGCCGTGGTCTGCCATGCTGGCGTCTCCCTGTCTTCAGGCCATTACATATCGTACGTTCGTGCCCCGCCGAGCAACGGCCGCGCATCGAAGATCACCGATGCCACACTGGACGGCAGCGATGCTGCTGATGCGGAGCCGGCGTGGCTCATTTGCAATGATGATATGGTCACTGCCGTGCCGGAAACGGAACTCAAGCGTAAGTTATCAGCCGACGTGGCCACCACACCGTACATTCTGTTTTACCGCCGAATGTCCGCGTGAAATGCCTGATACTTTGTTCACGTTTGTACAAAAATGTGTTTTATCTTTCGACCACACGTGTCGTGTTCTCGTGCGTGTGGCAGTATGTCATTCTTGCCAGTACGTTGCTGTCATCGTTACAGTCGTCGATCATATCATAGTCTTAGTGCCTAATTGCTCTCCAGTTAACTGCTTACCTGGAAAACCTGGAAGAGGCAGAGAATTCGAAGAGGGTCGGGAAATTGAGGAAAGTAAGGAAAATCTGGAAATGTGTCGTGTGTATGTCAGGAAAATCGGGATGGTTTATCAGTTTCACTGTTAGACGACAGTGTGTCAGTGTTTAATCGACAGTAAAATATCCGAGTTGTATTGTGAGGATTGTAGAGGGAAGATTATCAGAACTGTTCTGTGCTGTATTGTATATTCCAGGTGTCATAGGCGTGCTTATGTGAATGGTTGAACTCGGGGAAGCTACTGTAAAACACTGTTTTTTCGCTGCATCTTAATTTCGCGATTTTCTCATGTAGAAAATTCGCTGTATTTTAATTTGGCGGAACTATTAAAACGGATTTTATTGTCAAAATTCCTATCGTATTATTGTTTACATATTACCAAGAATGTTGCATATCACACCACGGAAGTGTTGATATTCTATGCAAATAAACTTGTGGTGATGGGCAATTCCAAAAATTTGTGTGTATTTAATTTCGCGAATGGCTATTCAAATCGTGAAAATTTGATGCTCGCGAAACATACGTGTTTTACAGTATTGCATTTCGATTTTGATTGTCATAGCGTTTGTTTTTTACGTGTATTTTCTCGTGGTTATTGTGAGTTTGGTTGTCGGTAACACTGCAGTTGATTGCCTCGAAAGTTTCGTCTCTGAAGTGAATATATGATTATGAATTTGTGGTTTATTGCCCAACCTACAAATGAAATGGACCAGATAGGCATAACCAGGTAAAAAAATAGGATAAAAGCTAGTAGTTACATGCATGATAAAACCGGGTTCGTACAGAAATCTAACTGTAGTTTTCCAGACTTTTCAAGGCATTTTGTTCACTTTATGTGAACAAAAACATTACAAAATTGGCTTTTAAATGCTGAAATTTCCGGTATAATGTATTCTTCTATTCTATATACCGAATGTGACTCAAATTTTTGAATTTTGAACTTCAGATGCTTTGTGTTATGAATTGCGAGAAAATTAACAAATGCATGGGTAATCAACAGTGTAATAGACATCTGCATTTTCCAGGTCAGCATTACAGTTTTCAAGGATTTTTCCAGACTTTTCCATACCTATGATCATTTTCAAGGCTT
>Ga0049105_1000454_pt1 | contig 14102 bp, 11 predicted proteins | sample WorMetvaBAHAMAS1_FD_61260 | JGI IMG/M metagenome (GOLD analysis project Ga0049105, IMG submission 61260) | Worm MetaG Olavius vacuus BAHAMAS.1 | ecosystem: Host-associated > Annelida > Digestive system > Unclassified | place: Germany: Marburg | collected 2013-04-09
AATTTCAACTCGATCGGTTCAGGGGTTTCGGAGCCCCAGATGGCCGAAAATCGCTATCTCCCATTGACTGGAGGTATCGCCCTTACAACAGTGTACGCACTAACGTGCTACACTGTGATTAAGCATTAATAACTAGTTACGTAGTGACTGACTAAAACAAGATGTTGTACACTTAGAGATAACATGGTATGGTCAAATAACATGAATAAAACATTTACAGATGAGTTGCTGGTATTAAACTGCTAAATAAAATATTTGTTTTGAAGTGTATTTCCCGAAATTTGATAATTTCTGCAGAAAAACCAAAATTCACGGCTCGGTTAATTTTTGTTGCAAAACAACCAATTTTGCGGCTCAGTTTGAAATTATGTGGGCTGCAGAAAACTGTGTTCCCTAGTAGCATTCAATGTCTCGCTGACACCAGCATGTGAGAACTTGCAGTGGCAGCCCAGTTGCCTACCAGCTTGTGTTCTGACTTAAAGAAGTCTAATAGCACACCTAACTGATCATCTAATAGATGTTCAGTGTCTTGATGACACAGTTTTGTTGCAAAGCTGATGACATTACGAAATGACCAGATTAAATCTGAGCTACTCAAGAACAAGTTGTCTGCTTCTACAAACTCTGGTACATGGAACCACACGCAAGCAACCATGACATGTGAATGGTGAATTGTTATGTCAACGCAGTGTTTTTCACTGCATTTCTGCAAAGAATTTAACTCCAGTGAAATTCAAAACACCAGTCTTACTCCTGATAAAGTACGGAACATATTTATATATGGACTGCCTTCAGCATACTCATTCACCAGTCACTGACTAATATACATTTTCCATTTTTTGGCCCATCCTGTATGTGATGCATTATAATAGTGTTTATTATAGCATAACATTAATGTCACAGGAGGCCGCCACTATAGATATATCTGTGTCAGGTCTTCTGTGAAACAGTTCAGAACTAAGATGCATCACTGTATCGCGTCTCATCGGCAGTGTGGAATGGGCTTCACAGACACACGTATGATACTGGCCGAGTCACCCGAGGGAAAATGAAACAATCGCAGTCGATGAAAGAACGACTGTGACAGTGACACTTGGCATTAAGCTGAGACTCCAAATGAAACAGTTTGTCAGTAAGAACACTCAATCTCGCCACGTTACTTCAACTTCATCAGTTCTATACCTGAACGATTTACAAACAGTCACAATTCATATGCAACATCTGACACAGCAAACTCTCCACCTGACAGTCATCAACTTCTCACAAAAATTTCACATTCTACACTGTGTTCCAAAAAAAGTGACGCCAAAATTCAAGTCACTATAACTACGGCATATCTTATCAGAATTAAATATCCTCTTACTGGCTTTAATTATCATCTTTCCCACGTAAACATTGCAAATTTCAACAAAATCCACTGCACAGTTTATGAGCAACAGCTGTTTTAAAAATGGAACTCAAAAACAGAAGTTTCCAATATGGAAAAGTCGCATTAGCAGTTCGTAGGCCTACACAAAAACATCAGTTATAGTTTGTGCTCAAAGTGACCACCGTTTGCATGGACACATGTGCGTAGTCAAACATGCCACAGTCTGTCGAACTGCTCGGTCAGTGATGTTCTGGTCGAAGCAACGCCACTCCTCGATGAGACGCTGTTTCAAGTAGTCAACGTCGCGAATCCTGCTATGGTGGACGCGTTGCTTCAGCACGCCCCACACCTCATAGTCCACGGGGTTTAGGTCAGGGCTATTGTGCGGCCACGGCAAAGGTGAGATGAAATCTGGTGTATTGCAAGACAAAAACTCCACGGTGTCACCAGCTCGGTGAGCTGGAGCATTGCAAGTGAAGAAGTCTCCTGCTACGGAACGAATCGCCGGCATTAGGTGCTGACCGAGCAAGACGTCACGGTAATAAGCGCCGTTAATTTTTACACCAGGCTCAATGAACATCAGTTCGGTAGTTCCAAGTAGCGACAGGGCGACCAACACCATGAGAGATTTTGAGAAAGTGGACCGATTACACAGGATCTCGGCTGATACCTGCCTCTTCTGGCTTCCAAGTGGGGCATACGTGATCGTTCTGAATCGGTATTTTCCATACTGGAAACTTCTGTTTTTGAGTTCCATTTTTAAAACAACTGTTGCTCAGAAACTGTGTGGTGGATTTTGTTGAAATTTGCAACGTTTACATCGGAAAGATGATAATTAAAGCCGCTATATACTTTACTAAATTTAAACGAACTGCATACGATGTAACATGAATAAAGAATCCTTTGTCATAACAGACAACGTAGTAAATAGGAAACAAACTTGATAGAATAACATTGGTTTTCATAAAATCAAAGAACGGTATGTCACACCAGTAGTCAAGTTTTACTGACTGCAAAGTGTTTAAGTCAAAACTGTTCTTTTGGGAAATAAAGCTTAATCAACATTAATGACAAAATGACTTATTAATTTTGGAAGATTATTTTTTCAAGAGTCTGCAATGTTTATCAGCATTACCACACATATTTCACTTACTTATTACACTGTGCAATGTGCATCTAACACTTACACATAAAACAAGCATTACATAATCTACAGGGTCGGCCAAAAAAACCCAACCATTTTAAAAAGTGTACAACTCCTGTATATGATGACAGAGAGGTGTTCAATACACCAAAATGTTCAGCTCTTAATTACAGTAAAAAAAGTGATATTTTGAATCATATTCATATTTAAATATTCTTTGCATAAGTTCAGAGAAACCATATCACACTAAAAAACCAAATAATTCAAGCAGGATGTTCCGTTATTGCACAGATTCCCCTCAAAATTGACAATCAATGCTGATTATGAATATCAGTAGGTCAACAAAAATTCAACATGTCTACCGTGTAATTAAAACACCATCAATGCTGTTTTTAACAGTTGGTCTGGCACCATTCATTGCATGCTCTCTTATCGAACCCAACTTGTAACGGAATGCACTTCACACGATCAACGTCCTGGAAGTACTGATGATACAATTTCTGTTACAAAGCTTTCCAGAATAAGAAATTAACCAGACTGAGATCAGAACTACTCGGTGGCAAGTTTCTCTATTTCCACGAACTCCAATATGTGGGAAAAGAGGCGACATGGGAAAGGTGAAATGTCACTTTTAGCACAGTATTGTTTCACTGCACGTGTGCAAAAAATATCTAATAGTGATGAAATTCAAAGCATCATTCTTACCCCTGAAAAATTACTGATCATTTTGATATATGAGTCACTCTGCTTTGATGAAATCTAGTACGGTTGAGAACAAATAAAAAACCGTAACATGTGAATGGTGAATAATGGTTAATCGTTATTTTTTATTGTAGTAATGTATTACCAAAGAATACTTATTTGTGACAAAATTCAAGTTAACAGCCTTATTCCAATAAACTGCTGAACAGTTTGATATATGAATCACCTCTCTGTATCCTCACATACACGAACTATAACTTTCAAATATGGTCCGGTTTTTATTTTCACCTGATACATGCATGTACGGGAGCGTTTACATTCATGTAGTTACGAGGACAAATTCCTGCGAGAACGAGGTTGTGGGAGGTTGCGAGGCGCGATAAGTTGCGAAGTACGGTTTTTACCGCGCTGCATGGAATGCAGACACGGTATAGCAATGAGAAAGCTGTCCGTCTGTCTGTCAGTCAAACGCGTGGATTGTGACAAAACGAAAGAAAGATCTGTCCAGATTTTTATGCCATACAAAAAATCATTTAGCCTAGTTTTCTGAGAAGAAGAATGGTTGTTGGGGGGGGGCGACACCCCTTCAACCTACAATTTTGGGTCAACTGGCCCCAACTGGCACTAAATCGCCGATTTTGAACCGATATTCACTCGTAGCGCCTCAGCCGTAACAACTAGCGAAAAAAGTTCAATTAACACTAATAGGAAGATGACTATGCGCTCTGCAATGAGCCTAAGGTGATCATCGTAAGTTGCCAATAAGCCCCGCAAAACGGCCGATTTTCGTCTAAAATCACACTTTGTCTGAAGAAAGTCTGCTACAAAGCTTCTTTGTGTGAAAACTGTCAGCGGCAAATTTGTAAGGCATTCATTGGCCTAACTATCCGTGCAAAAATGACTGGTGTAGCGAAATCGCCAATTTTCGATCTCTTTTCGCTCGTACCGACTCAGCCGTAACAGATAGCGAAAAAAGTTCAATTAACACTAATAGGAAGTCCACTACGCGCTTTCCAATGAGCCGAAGATGAACATCGTACATTGTCCGTAAGCCCCCCAAAAGGGGATTAAAAATGCAAGGTGTCCAAAATTTGAACAATAAGCTGCAATAACTCCGAAACGGCATGTGATAGGCTGTCAGTTACTATTAATCACTGATAGGAAGTCGCATACGGGCTTTCGACTGGTACCGACCTCGATAACCTTGAATGACCTTGAACGCCGAAATAGCCCTTATTTTGTGTTTTTTTTTCACCGAATTCGATAGATTTTCAGGCCGATTATATCACAGTGGTTGAAGATAGACCTATAATGACCATAAAATATATTGTCTCCCAGTTCCAGTCTTCCACTTTTGGCCACAACTATAACGCACCCTGCAGCGCGGTCTCTCTGCGATAGCTGAGCATCCTGTCTACTTCCTCGCAACCTGATAAAACCTGTATCTGTGTGTGTATCATATAGACTGGCACATGTGCATATGATACAAATAAAACTGGTAACCTTTGAGTACAGGACGTTTGTTGCCAGGAAGTCACCTGACCACTGCGGAACATCTCGGCACCAGTGTGAGCTATCATCGCGCCATTGTCAATACAGAATCGTTCATCGGTTGCAAAGAGAAGAGCACCTCTCTCATCTGCCATCTTCCCCATCATCTCTTGCAGTCGAACATTACCTGGTCAACATTGCACTCATAAACGAAGCAGTGACTACAGCTACAAGTGAGCATTCAGGTATCATCAAAACTTCTAGCAAAACGTTACCCACACCACACCTATACGATAATGACCCAAGACCAACATTACCGACTTGGGCTCAGGACCCTTTAGCTTTGGCTTTGGAATAGACGTTAGACCTGGCCTTGAGTCAATTTTGTTGGCCTTGGCAGCTGTGGAGTTGGCTTGCCTCACTTATGTGGCCTTGGCCTCATGCAGCAAGGCCAACGCCAGATCGTTATTAAATAATAATAACAACTGGGGGAGGAGGCAAATTAATGAGGAATGCATTAAGTGTTAAAAAATTAACAATTATAAAATTTCAGTTGTTAAATTTTGATTAAGGTCACATCATTAAGAGAACATCATGATGTTATGGCTCTTCAGCTGAGCCAGACATACTGTCAACAAAAACAATCACCTCTTCCACTACCGTCAACATTCTAGTTTTACAGTCTGGACAGAACATCCACTAATTGATGTAATGATTAGGTTTTAATGTAAGTTAAGTATTAATTAGTTAAAAATTACATTTTTAAAACTGTTAACAGACCTGCAAATAATCATGTTGCCTTGAAGCTGGCATGTGGTAGGAGCTGCACTGTGACAGCAATATGAAAGTGAAATAGGAACGGCTAAAACATGAAGTGTGACTAGCATGGGGAAGTGACAGACTGACACAAAATGACTGACAGCAGCAGCAGTGACCACTGACCAAACTACATTTCACATTAATGATGTCTGGTCACAGCATCACAGTTTCAATGACTAGTAACAGATGATGCTCACGATGAGCAACCACTTAGACACAATGCACAAGCATGACAGAGAGACGAATGATGAGACACAGCAATATAGTAAGTGACAAACAGAACTGCCATAGCAAGTGCATAAAAATGCAACATACATGCAACACCTCCAACCATGAGCACCTCACTGGATCCACAGTGTGCCATTGCACGCTCTGTACCCACACACAACAACCAGCACATCAGCTATGTAAATAAATGTCACTGCTCAGGAATGCTGTCAAAAATGGTGCTACTAAAGTTACTGCACTGTTAAGTACTGCACTACAGAAACAACATCATTATTGCACTTCCTCTTATTCTTATTATTACTGTAATAAATGACATGCTTAGGACAATGACGGCACAGGTATAGATACAAGCTAATAAAGTGACAAATGCTCATGTGCATAAAATGCATTTTTGTATAATAAAAAGCAAAGTAATGTATGCTGCCCTTAATGATGATAAATCTCAGATGCATTCAAGACATGTTGACACTGAACACCCACACAATATGTAGATACATCTGCTATCCCAGTCACTGGTTTACAGGCCTTTACAGTTTGCAGGAACTTATGTATGAGAGATGACAAGAACCATTTACATACCTGCAAGATCTTAAAGATACTGTCTAATGCAGACTGAATGACTGAATGAGGTCAACAGTGAAAGAGTAGAAACGTATGTTACACAGTGGACAAAATGCCTCGTCACCTCTCATACGTACGTTCCTGCAAACTGTTCCAAACTGAATAATCTAAGTGATTCAGGTCTGGCAAATATGGTGCCCATTCTATGTGTTTGAGGTTGGGTGCCTATTGCTCAGAACAATGATTGAGGAAGGTTTAATGTCCCACCAAACACATTATAGGTCACATCGGGGATGGGTCAAATGACCCAACCAACAGTGTCAAAGCACTGAAGAAGATAGGTCCTAAAGACCTAAGCGCCTCCGACTCGATCCTCGAAATTGGTGCTATATAAATCATGTAATAATAATAATAATAATTAGACTTCAATCCCATCAGGTCCACCCCACTGTGCTCACAACAATACAACAACCATGCAGTATGAAACGAAACACAAAATACACACAAATAAACAGAAATAAATCTATGCACACCGATATAGGCCCACTGCGACAGAACTGCTCATCTAAGTGTGCTTATAACTGTGCACAAAAGAAATTAGAGTATGTTTTGCTTGATGTCACAGAGAAGAGAACTACTGAAATACTGTAGAAACTGTGTCTCGTATGTGCCAATTATTTTGGAAATTTCATGATCTTGGCACTTCATTAAAACAAAAGCTCAGCTACTGCTGATATGGCCACACAATGTTGCACACTTCGAATTTTAGCATCAGTTGTGGGATAAGTATGTCTGTCTGGTTTATGCCACCAGCAGGTGTTGCAGACGATTTACAAGTACTAGTATGCAAGATTTAGTGCATTAGTTCAGAAAGCAAAATGCCAAAATTAAGAACATCAAAATAATTGAACAAACCCACACACCAAAATCAACGGCAGCCAAAATTATGGATTTTACAGTATGCTATTTACAGGACATGATATTGCAATTACCTTACATTATCAAACATTACTCAGTGACATCAACTGCTGACACCATAAATTCACAGTAAGAATAAGTCATAACTTATTCTATACATAAGCGAAAAAAATTCAGTCTAAACACAATCGCTGATAAAAGAATGCAATTTCTAGGACATTTTTATGTGCCACCCTATATATATACATCGTGTTGCCAAAAATAATGTTGTGTCAAATATTTGCAATAACTTCATCATTTGTTAACCGATTTTGACAATTCTTTGACTGTTGGAAACAGCAATGAATTATCTACAAAATAAATATAATATTTCTCGCCATCTCTTACAAACCTCATTGCACTACCATGTGAAAAATAAAAGTATAAAAAAGTTGCATTTGCTCTACCAATTCTTGGTGACAAAGCAGTGCGAAACTTTTATGACAACTTTTTGTATTGTTAACTGATTGGAAAAACACATTCCATGATTTTGGAACATTGCTTCACTGCTTCAATAACCGATCACTCGATTAGCATATTGTCAGAGCTCCAAATGTCATCCTTTGGCCCGTACGCAGGCGAGAAGACGAACTCTCCATCAACTGCGCTATCAAATGCACTCTGTCAGAGGCCGTGCCAAATGTCCAACAGTTCCTCAACTTCGTGAACTTCTGATTGGTACACTTGCTGTGGGACATGGCAGTAAATAAGTAAGTTAATTAATATGTTTCTTTGACTGTTTTAGAAAATGTTTAAATGGCGGAGTTGACAGCTTTGTTATCAAGAAGTGGTAGAGCAACTGCAACATTTTAAAACTTTTATGTTTCACACAGTAGCACCGCTAGGTTTTCAAGAGACAGCGAGACATGTTATATTTATTTTGTAGATAAATGACTGCTGTTTCCAACAGTGAATGAATTTTCAAAATTGGTTAACCGTTGATGAAGTTATTGCAAAAATTTGACACCACATTATTTTTTGAGACACAGTGTATATGTGCACAAAACATGATTATACAAATGTCATGCATGCACAAGCATACACAAACAAAATGCAATAATTAACCTGTAATTTCAACAAGCATTGCAAAGACAGTCTCTTGTAGTGAGAAGCACAGATCTTCACGTGAATATTTCTCTTTACCAATGCTAACGACTGCACGATCCTATAAACATTCACAAACAGTTGGAAGATTGTAACCCATACTTCGACAGATGCAAGGGCCACTTAATCAGACAAACCTGCAATCAACACACAGTAAAACAAGTGGTGGAAGCTGTGAACAATATCATGCATTCCAGGCCATGCAGTACAGCAACAACCAACCATTACCGCACATACTGCACACAGGAATGCTCGCTCAGCTTCACAGATACACAATGCATTAGACTCGCACTGCAGATGACAAAAAGCAGCTGCAGTGTCCTAGGATTGTTAAACACATTATCGTATTGAGCTTCTACATATGAAAAACGTTCATTTCTATTTTCAATTGCATAACTAACATGAGTGATCAATGTCAGCTGAAAGGCTTTTACAATTGGTATCCACAGCAACAGAATTACAAACAATACCGAACTTTTGTGTGTAATGAACAGAATGAGTTATGAACAGAAGCAAAAATGATCAGTTGCATTAATTATGGTTTCAAACGCAAACAAAACCTTAAAGTTGTGGTCAATCTAAAAGTCAAGCTTTGAACCCAGTTTAAACAGTTTTAAACAGAGTTTAAAAATCAAACAATATCTCAGCATTATGCACCAGATTAAAGGGGTCTAGATTAAGCTCTGGTTTAAAACTGAAACAAACAAATATGTATATCACAAAAAACAACTCTAACAATTGCTAACTCCATCATCATAGCAAGATGTAAAGGATCTATATCTATGCCACTTTACAAACATAAGTATATGTATACAAAAATATATATATCAGATTTTTTTTGAGACACGATGTGTGTCTCAAAATAAAATCTGACACTTACATTTTTCTGCGCTGCATAGAATGCCAGCGCGGACTAGCGATGAGAAAGGTGTCTGTCCGTCCGTCCATCTGTCAAATGCAGCATTGTGACAAAATGGAAGAAAGATCTGTCCAGATTTTTACACCACACGAAATATCATTTAGCCTAGTTTTCTGAGAAGAAGAATGGTTGGTGGGGGGTGACCCCTTCTACCTAAAATTTTGGGTCAACTGGCCCCGCTGGAGCGAAATCGATGATTCTGAACCAATATTCGCTCATAGCCGTAACACCTAGCGAAAAAAGTTCAATTAATACTAATAGGAAGTCCACTACATGCTTTCCAATGAGCCTAAGATGATCATTGTACGTTGCCTAGAAGCCTAAGGGGGCTAGAAAACGCAAAACGGCCGTTTAAGGTGTAAAATAACACTTTGCTTGAAGAAAGTCTGCTACAAAGTTTCTTTGTGTGAAAACCGTCAGCGACAAAGTTGTAAGGCATTCATTGGCATAACTACCCGTGCAAAAATGATTGGTGGGGGGCGACCTGTTCTACACGAAAATTTGGTGGATACTGTCCCACCTGCCGATTTTCTATCTATTTTCGCCCGTAGAGACTCAGCTGTAACATCCAACGAAGAACACTAATAGAAAGTTCACTACGCGCTTTCCAATGAATCTAACATGAACATCGTACGTTGCCTCTAAGATCCCATATTGTGGCTCAAAAATGCAAAATGTCCAAAATTTGAACAATAACCTGTGATAACTTCAAAACAGTACGAGATAGGATGTCTGTTAGTATTAATCACTAATAGGAAGTCGCAATAATAGCCCTTATTTTGTGTTCTTTTTCACCGAATTCGATAGTTTTGCAGGCTGATTATGTCACAGTGGTTGAAGATAGACCTACAATGTCCGCAAAATATCGTATCCCAGTCTCATTCTTCCTGTTATGGCCAAAACTAACACACTCTGCAGCAGTTTCTCTGCAATAGCTGAGCTTCTTCAACACTTGTACACATAATTTTTTGTAATCTGTACTAATTTGTTCAGGAGGAATTGTATTACATATATGCAAAGTAAACATCTAATCACCATGTATGATATCATTTCTGTGTTCTCAATTACTGAGAGATATACATACACAATGAATACCAGTAACTTTAAATATACATACACCTTGTTCCATAAATGTAGAACCAACTTGTTCCTCTAAGTTTGAGAGAATTCCAGAGAAAGATACATCCATACCTTTCACAACATAGGGTAGCATCAGAAATTTTTCACCCCTGGAAAAACAGTCACAGCATTATGCAAAAAATGCACAGTACAATGCTCCCTGTCAATCAATACACCGTGTTTCAGAAAAAAACATCCACTCGTATTATTGGCTATAAGTACAGGAATAGTTGTCTGATTTTAATAATTTTTGACACCAAAATTCCTCACATAATTCGACATCGCAAGACAGCTTAGTTGTCCACCTCACCTAACTAATGTGTCTACACTACCTTGTAAAACTTATCTCACGAGTTTTGTCGCCATACATTACAAAAACGCCTTGTTTTGTGACAAAAAGTTACGTTCCACAAGTCAGTAAATGTGAAAATGTTCACTAACACATACAGGATATGTTGATTTGCTGATGCTATTTTGTTTGATGTCACTGTTTGCAGTAAGTTTTACACAAAATGCGTTATAACGCTTCACAACGGCTGCATGTGACTGAAAGAGTCAAAGAACACTGAAAACAGTCACGGCAAATGTTATGAGCAGTCAAACGATTAAACAGCAAAGTCATAATGCACAGTTGCAACAACACTGTTGCACCAGGAGTCACAGTTCATGTTCAAACTGTCCTCTTTCAGCAGCAGCACACGCTCGCAGTCGTTTTCGCCACTCCTTCACTGTGCCGTCGATAATGCGCTGATCAACACGTTCCCACTCGTCCACGATGCGCTGGCGAAGTTCTTCAACATTTGCAATCTTCCCCTTGTTGTAGACCCTCTCCTGCATGATTCCAAATATCGTATAGTCGACGGGGTTAGGATCAGGACTACTGGGAGGCCACAAACTTGGCTGGATGAAATCAGGCGTGACTTCTTTCAGCAACTCGACCGTCTCGCGAGCTCTGTGAGGTGGCGCTCCATCCTGCTGGAAGATGAAATATTCCGAATACTGTCGGATTTCCGGCAACACTGGCAAAGAATATATAATGTATATCAGTAAACACGACGTAAACAGTTATTGACTGTTGAAAACTGTTGTTTCAACAGTTAGTGAAAATTTGATGTCAAAAGTCCACAACCTGTATGGAAAAGTATGTAATGTACGGCGACAAAATTCGTGCGATAAGTTTTACAGGTAGTACATTAGTTAGGTGAGGTGGACAACTAAGCTGTCTTGCGATGTCGAATTATGTGAGGAATTTTGGTGTCAAAAATTATTAAAATCAGACAACTATTTCTCAACTTATAGCCAATAATATGAGTGGATGTTTTTTTCTGAAACACGGTGTACTATTATTCATTATTAACAAATACTGAATCTAGACAAGAAAGTGCAGAGCTATGTAAGTCTTATTTCTTATTATTAAATTATTACTGTATCTCTGATATGTTAACTGTCTCAAGAAAGTAGACTACCAACTCCTGATGGTAACCTCTAACCTAAACCAATTTTCAAAATTTTTTCATGACTACAAAGACAATTAAATTTCCAATACAATCAATATTTTCCAATACACATCTGCATGTTGCTGTAAACAGAAGTTAAAATTTAAATTTGTTGCAAATTAGAAAAAAATTAAAACAAAAATGCACCGACTTTTACATGCACCAATTTTAGTCCATTTAGCTTAATTACTGAATACCTAATAAGTAATAAGTAATTGAACTACAGGTCATTGATGATAGCACACTATAGAAAGTTTCAATTTATTATAACTGTTATTGTTATTATCAATAAATATACATATACATATTTGGTTCATGTTAAATATTCTTCAAAACAGCAGACGACTTAATTTAAGTAAGCCTAAATGTGAAACATCTGAAATGGTGTTCGTTAAAAATGTGTATCAATCAAAATGCTATGGAGCTAGGAAACTGATAAGTGAGTTTCCTCAAGAAGAACTAGAACAGAGTGGCTCTAATAAACTAAACAAGTGGGTCAGCTCTCGCAGACAAACTGCGCTGCAGCGTCAATTAAATAACGTTAATGCACCGTCAGTGTCACTTTGGTAAAGTGAAGTTCATGTTCAAGTACAGACATCACGGAGCTGCGGCTACGTCACGTTACGTTACAGCAGACAGGAAGTGCTGGCCAATCGTGGCCTAAAACCATGGCTATAACGTGATCACTCCAACACGATTTTATCTGTTGAAATCTGCGACCTTAGAATGCATCCAAATACCTCAGTTTGGATTAGTTAACTGGCATTGCTATAGATTTTATACTGCACTGTAATCGCTGCGATGCAAATCAGATATACATTGTTGGAAGTGGCCTGCGGTACCATTTCCCCGTTACTTACTGACGAGACTTTTGACCCAATTATTGGGGGCATATGACCTAGTTACCTGTCCCTGCACAGCGCTGGTTCGCTTAACGCGCATACTCTGAACTCGTTGGACAATAGCCGGCCAGTGCTACGTGTCATTGTCTCTCACACTATACGAGAGAACAGTCAGACGTGTCAGCCGCGTGCAGTTATTAGTAGTCAATGGCTGGGTGTACGAGGCTCACAGCAATGAGCTCGAACTGCATAAATATTGCCAGTTAGAGGCCGAGTGACAGACCGGGCACCGATGACAACCGTCCGGACTTTGAGAGACGACACTGAAGCGGCCGGTTCAGAACGACGTGGCGGTCAGAATGACGTGACGATTCGTAACAACCTGGCAGTTCAGAGCGACAGGATGGTTTGAAACGATGTGGCAGTTCTGTACAACGGAGTTGCCGTACAGCCTGTCTGTCGACACCACCATTGAGCCGCTGGAGTAGCCGCCGGGCCAACTCGCCGTCAGTCAAGTCATCGACGCCGACAATGAAGCACTCGGCTCTGCTTGCTGTGCTGCACTTGCTGCTCCGCTCTTGGTGACTGCTTTTCTTCTTTATGTTCGTCCCCTTCTGTGTTATCTCCTTTTGGTTACTCTGCCTTATTCCCCGCTGTTTCACCGTACCCCTAGGCTAGATAGCACCCTAAACTGTGTTACTGTATTTATCTTTGCAGAGCCGTATATTATTGACTGTGTCACACTGTTATATTATGTTCTATTACTTTTTGCAGTCTCAGTAAATTATTGCACTCTACACATCGCATGGTTGATTCTAAATTCAGAGGACTAGTAGACTAGGAGGGAAGGAGGTCATAACAACGTGTTATTTCGCTGGCATTCGCTCTCGTGCTAATGCGTGGTTCACTTTGACAAGAAAATTTTCCTTTTAGGGACGTCCCTCACAACCATTTCTGCACGGATGGAAAGGCCAATGAATGCCTTACAACTTTGTTGCCGACTGTTTTCACACAGAAACTTTGTAGCAGACTTTCTCCAAGCGAAGTGCGATTTTACATGGAAAACGGCTGTTTTGCGTTTTTGAGCACCCTTTGGGACTTAAGGGCAACGTACGATGTTCATCTTGGGTCCCTTGAAAAGTGCATAGAGGACTTCATATTAGTGTTAATTTAACTTTTTTTTGCTAGGTATTACAGCTGAAGCACTACGAGCGAAAATACAGCGTGTCTCCAAAAAAACATCACCGACAATTTTAGCTATAACTCGAGAAAGCATTGTCGGATTTTCATAATATTTGGCACACGTATTACCGAGAAAGTAGGCAATCAGTAGATGCTATAGTTTCCCACC
>Ga0049105_1000457_pt1 | contig 14079 bp, 11 predicted proteins | sample WorMetvaBAHAMAS1_FD_61260 | JGI IMG/M metagenome (GOLD analysis project Ga0049105, IMG submission 61260) | Worm MetaG Olavius vacuus BAHAMAS.1 | ecosystem: Host-associated > Annelida > Digestive system > Unclassified | place: Germany: Marburg | collected 2013-04-09
AATTTGAACAATAAGCTGCGATAACTCCGAAACGGTACGAGATAGGATGTCAGTTACTATTAATCACTAATAGCAAATCGCATACGGGCTTTGGATTGGTACCGACCTCGATGACCTTGAACGCCTTAATAGCCCCTTCTTTTGCATTTTTTTTCACGGAATTCGACAGATTTTCAGGCCGATTATACCACAGTGGTTGAAGATAGATCTATAATGTCCGTAAATATTGTTTTCCAGTTCCAGTCTTCTACTTTTGGCAAAAACTATAACGCACCCTGCAGCGCGGTCTCTCTGCGATAGCTGAGTATCTTGTTTTACACGCGGTCAGTCAGCCAAGTTTAAAGAGTAGTGGTGGTGGCAGTAGCCTAGCATAAGTATTAGCACGATGAAGAAGTGTAGTATCAGCAGTAGAGTTATCATTTTACATTATATTAATATTAAGTTGTCTACTTCATGTTCTTGGCCGCCATCTTAAATATTCAGTAAAATGTTGTATGGCCTTATGATCACAGTAACACGAGTGGAATGGTCAGTAAATCAATGTGCACCGTGGTGTGTGTCGTCGTTTTCACAGTAATATCGACAATTCCGGTCACATGGTCATTAATTTGTACGTCACGTGGTCATCCCAGTGGAGCATTCTTATGGAGAACTGTTAATCATTGTTCAAGCTATGGGTGTTTAAGTATAATGTGTAGTAATTTGCCCCCTTATATACGTTGCCGGTACATCATCAAATATCCGTTGCTGGTACAAGGGTTAAACTACTAGTTAGTAACTTTTAGTTAACTTTCCCCAATAACTGTTAATATCAACTTAATGCTAGTAATCCATTTGTGCATAGATTCTACATGTATTGACAAAGAGTAAGTCGACAAGAACAAGTAAATGCATTTGTCATATTTTGCTAATAAATACTAACACCATGTTTTACTAGTTGCAACATCATAACAGAAGTTCACTGCACTGACTGAATACGCCAAAATTATGGACAAAAAAGTATGGACGTCAGTACAACACACCCACAAAACAATTATATTTTGACTGAGAGTCAGAATGTCTGCTTAATTACGACAACCAAGGACATATTAATCATCCGATAAATATATGATAATTAAATTAAATAGACTTTGCATGATGACAAAGTATCTGTGCAATCATTTAGAAGTACATCTCCAAAATGTTGAATCGGTTGCGGAAAAAATACACTGTTAATATGAATTTGCAGAGATTTTATAGACAATAATAAGAGAATAAGACAGATCTTGTACTATGGTTCTATCAAGCTTCACTTTTCACAGAAAACACATTACAATGACTGCCACTTGCTTGCTCAAGATCAGACATTAAAAACAAAAAGTGCCTAACTGCCACAATCTAACAAAAACTATAGAGCTATTATGGTGGGATCAAAACTCAACCACAGCACAAATACAGAATGCAAAAACATGACAGTAACAACATCCACCACTCGACATGTGAATCGACAAAAACCACAACATGTCGCCACATAAACTGTCAACCACTGCTAGCACATACATACATCTGATCATCACTTGAAACATAACAAATTCATCTCAAGTTTGATACGATACAATATATAAAAAACTTTAAAAAATAACGTTAGACGTAAACTAGGGTTGCTACCGATTACAAAATTTCTTAATTAATCAAAACAGTTCATTAATCGTAATTCAAAATGTAATATGACACTACAGTTACACAACGTCACCTGCAAATTTCAATCTGCGACAGTGCAGTAGATGAAATAGACTAGATTATTAAGTTCATTAATTTTCATTAAAAACTGACAAAACTTGATGACGAGTTGAATTTTTGTATCGCTTTTATCCACTAGTTACTAGAAAATGCAATACAGATGTAAATCCACTTTGTATTACGTCAGTGTTCTGTACTTTACTTTTTAATTTGTTCGGACGCCAGTTTTTAAATGAAGAATTTATTTTTTAGCGATCGATTAATTAATTCCTAAAATCCACAGCCCAAAGAAGTGAACACAAGATATATCTGACTCGCAAAACATTTTGATGGAGACTTTGCTTTAGCTTATGACACATATCTTTAACTGCTTAAATCAGCTGTTTTAGGTTAAGGTGGTAACTGAAAAATGTTACCTATGTATACAAGAAGAAAAATGAGATAAGCCAAATCATAAGCCACAGAAGAAATGCCCAGAGCAAAATAAACACCGTACAACATCACTGGAATGCTTCACTTCTACAATACTATGACAAACCAATAATCACTATAACCACTCGTCACCAGTAGAACAGCCATCATTTGAAAGCTGGGGGAAAGCTGGCAGAGGATATGGGGCTAGTAGTGACCAGCGGCAAAATCCGTGGCAGGAAGTTATGGGGCAAAGCCCTCCAAAGGTCCACGAGCAGTTTCTTTTAATCCGACAAAAAGGACCGGTCACTGCATCTGCCTCCAAATATGCATGTGGGACTGCTTCCTTCCCTTCTCTTGATCCAACAAGATTGGGATGGGAGACATAGCCCGATGCCCTAGCACTTAGTTACAGCGATTGTAGCAATCATACCAACCATGAAATTCGACCACAAGACCAAGAACACATAAACACTCAGCGAAAGCTGAATTCCTGTCAATACAACAAAAAAACTGACAGAGACCATAATAACATTAACACGCCCGTCATACGACCATCAACGTCGGTGGACTGCACACCGTCGAGTTGTTCCTCAGCTCAATGTTCACGCCATTTGTACCGTTCAACAGATCAACTGGTTTTTGGATATCATTAGTAACAGGTGTTTCTGTCCTAATGTCAGCAACTGGCTTTTTGTCCGCATCGATAATGGGTTCTGTGGTTGATTCGGCATAGTATTCAATGGTAGTTTGTGTTTCACATTTGTCAGCAATTTTATTGTCCAGTGTCTCTGAGCATATGGAATATTCCAGTGTTGTTTCAAAGCTACTTTGATCCTGCACATCGTCGTTAACTTCGTCACCAATACTAACTTTTGATACAACATCAATGGCCTTATCACTTTGCACACAAGTGTCTGCTACTCCACAATGCATAGTCACTTGCAAATCAGCATCTGAATTTACCCCAGGGCTACTACTATGCAAATCAGCCATAACCTGGTCATTACTTGAACACAGAGAATGCTCATGTGAGATATCTCTACAGATGCCTACTGCCATTGCAGAACTCTGTGCACATGTTGCCGAACTTGAATCCAAGGCATCAGACACAGCCTACATAATTCCACATAAAAACTATGTAAATAATCCACAGCAATATTTTAGCAAACAAAAGGCTGGCAGTGACACAATCTACTGCTGCTGCAAGCATTATTACAGTTCTCTACATGGTAAGTATACAATGAAAAACAGGATATTATGCACTTTGTATGATAGCCTGTTCCAACAGCTTAGCAGTAATGCCCACAACAGACACTGTGCCTGAATGGTTATCGAATGAAACAAAGCCTCAATACAGAAACCTGGCTGATATTGCACCCACTGCAAGAAAGAAAGGCAAAAAGAAACACTTTGTGATAACTTAGATAACATGTAGGCTGCTCAGTGCTCACTTGATAGTTATAATCAGAAATTTCATGCTCAAAGTAGCCTCAAAATAACATGCACATTATCTCCAATATTTCCCATTTTCAAAGCACCATTAGCTGAATACTATTATCACAATTATCACACAGAAAATAACTAACCTGTTTTTTCCTTGGTACTCCTTTAGGCCAGCCCCGTTTCCGTTTTGGAGCTGGTTCATTAGCATCAGGAGTAACATCATTCCCTTTATCATCATTTAATGAAGATCGTCTTGAAGAAAACAAATTACTGTAAATAGTTTTAATGGCACTGTTTCTGAGATGATGCTGATGCTCTGCCTGTCGAACATTTGAGCCACCACGAGGTGTCAAATTCCTCTCACTATCGGTCGGAACAATAGCTCCGTTTGGTACTGTCCGTCTCAAACTGCCACGTGTACTGTAAGATGGCTTAGCAGAAGATGAGCAAAGTCCTGTTTCATTATCATCACTGTCGGCTGGTACTGTTAAACGTGGACTAGAACGTCGAACTGGCGTACTGCTGCTTAACGGAGGAACACCTACAACAGTGTGCAATGGACAGTGAACACAACTGAAGAAAACAAATCATAATAACTCATCTGTGCAAGGTAGTCAGTAAAAAAATTAATCAACTGTAATGTTTCCTCTTGGTTTGATATATTACGACCGCACAATGGGTTTTCAATCTCAGACCGACTATAAGCCTGACTGATGTTATGCTTCCACATACAAAATATGACATAGTAAAATTTGGCATTACTATCTGATAAATGGTCAAAAAAAGGCAAAAAGGTAAACATGAATCAAAGTCACAACTTCTAAACAGCGTACAGTTTGAACTATATGATCTACAAATTACATCTTGTCGTCAAAATCAGACACAAAAAATCCCCCACAAACTAGATGGTCTTTAACAGCAAACCGTTGACTAGTTCTCTGCTGTAAAAGTGCATTTTTGGAAAATGATGTCTGTGATCTTGATCCCGACGGTCAAATCTATGTTTAACTTGGCCTGTAGACCATACCAAGAGGTGAGTTTTATATTTGCAAAATGTTAAAGCCTTTCAGGCAACATCACCAGACGTGTATGATAAGCTCTCATAATTTGTCTACATGAACTTCTTCACGTAAATAAGTAAGTAAAATTTATGATCTACCTGAAAAGTCCATGCATTCTGGAGAAAGGTGAGAAAATGCCTCCTTACAAGGCTATTTGTGGTTTCATTGTGACCTCGTCCTTTGAACTCTGTCTCAAAATCTTAACCAGTTCATCCTTGTGACTAACTGTATGGAAGTTGTAAGTGGTTTGTAAGAGAACATGATAACAAACTTTTAGTATATGATCACAGACAGACCGAGAAAGGAATGCCTCCGGCGCCATTGTGACAGTAGCAGAAGCATAAACACACGGTACGAAAGTATACGGTTCCAATGTTTCTTACCAAACATTTCAGGCTCATCACTAAGTTCAGCTGCTTTGCGTCTCTTGCCATTCTTACCAAGCTCTTGAACGTCATCGTCCACATGTCGGCGTTTCTGCAAACACAATACATTTTCCAAGATGACCTATAAATCCAGCAAACTAACTCAGACTGACATTACATCACGCTGGAGTTATTTAGAGTGGCCTAAGAGTAAGACTACTATACACGGTGTACAGAACTGGACATAGTTTTTGGTTTGTGATCAGAGTGCATCAGTAGACTTTGCATGCAAGATTAAAAGTCTCTACATGTAGAGATTATGATCTGTCCATCCTGGTTAACACACAGACATACAGATTTTGACCAGTGATACTATTAGCTCAGGTAGCTAGCTGAGCTAAAAAGTCGACATTCAAAATGCAGTAAACTGACCATGCAAGGGCTGGATGCTGCTGCAGATGTTGGACTCCGTAGGGCGGTTCCTGGTGATCTTCTAAGTCGTTTGTTGGGCGTTAGCATTTGATTGCACAACTTCTGCTGTGCCTCGATGTCATCCGCCAGCATACTCACATTCTTCAGCTACAGACAGTACAGCCAGCAATACAAGGTTTCTCGTATCATACATGTCATCACTTTCACAACAGAGATATTCTGTAATGCTTATCACCAAACGGCATACAGTTTAACAGCAACAACAAATTTAATATTAAATTAGTATACATTCTACAGCTCCCACATACTAAACCAATTCACATTCAAAATCTCCTACCCAGTACTCATAATCTGACACAAATACACAATTTTATTTACAACATCACTTTCAGTAAATGAGCATGTGTTCGTTTATGCTTCTCGACAATGATCGTTAAACGGAAGCTAACCTCAATTTCTACTCTGCTTTCTTCTAGTTCGACAGCACTAGATGAAAGCTGTGGAGCCCACTCCAGCAGTGACGGGTCGAGTTTCATATTCTTTGACCTTTCACGTACGGCTCGTTGCTTGTCAAGCATCTCTTGATCAATGACTAATGAATAACTGCAAAATACAGGCAAAGCACATCTTATTTCACACTACTAAATATACTCTACTAAATGTACTCTATATTTTGCAGTAATCAGACCAACAGTGTACATCCTAACAATGACGTACATCCAACTTTAATTACAAAACACAAATCCTCTAAAAACTACAGTTTATTTTAAAAAATAATGGCAATGTTAAATATAAAATAAGAAAAAGTTTTAGTTATGAATCTGACTTTGACAACATCGCTAACTGAAAGTACTAGACACCTGCGACTATCGGCAGCCAGTGAGATCAGTCCTAATGACCGCAGCGTTGCAGTTATATCAGAGACATGTATGCCAGTCTCCTGGCTGAGATCTGACACAGCACAAACAGCCAGCATTTAACACATTCCACAGAATAAATACAAAATACTTGAGCCAGAATAATACAAGTGATAGATATACTACTTAAAAAATAAATTTAATGCAAGGACTCAATAGTGTTAAGTAAAGTATTGCTGAAGTGACATAAAATATACAATACACACAAGAAAAAAACAGTTATGCACTAAACCATTCAGCCATATATAAGTGTTTTCTTGTACATCACAAAAGAAATCAATTTCATCAAAGGCTCAAACTGAACAAATTAACTAGCTATAAATTTTAACCAACAACTGAATGACAAATTGTGTTGAAAAATTACAGTTCACCGACAATACTAGCACAACTCACCATTCAACGAAACTTTCTGATCACGGACTGTGTCGAGCTTCTCCAGGAGAACATGTTTCCAGTAGGATTCATAACTGAGCTTGCCGAGATCTGACAGCGGCCTCTCTGGTGTACCGGGCAGGCCCTCAACACGAGACAACATGTAGCCTGCAAAACATTCAGATGAATTAATTTAACTTTGCATTTGACATTTCAATTTATTTATTAAACAAAAGGACCGATTGGCCACTTACATTGACATGCGCCACTTACATTGACATGCTACTTACACTGACATGCAGCATGTCATTTTGGAGCGAAGACTTTCCAGATGATTTATTGCACTGGACTGATGACAGCCACAAAACACTCACTTAAGCACACATTGACCCTCTCAGCCACAAACTGACTGAGTGAGTAGAGTTCAACCTCCCTGGCAGTACAGTTCTGCTTAAGTTTCTTTCCAAAAGCGGTATGTTAATGGCGTGGCTTCCGACAGCAGATCCTTGTGAGTCTCGTCAGCTGTTGGCTAGTGAAAAACTAATGAGTGATCAAACTGTATACCATCAACATACAGCAGTTTGAATATGATAAAGTGTCAATTAGATTAATGTGGCAAGGCAGAAATGGAGCATGGCTAATTGACATGGTGCCACAAAATATCAGTTTATTACTGATTTCAAGCAGTGCAATGCGACTATAACCAAACCATAGTGGCCATCTGTTTCAGAGACCATACCCTGTGTAGGACTCAGGATTACCGTTTTTTGTATCCTAACTCCACCCCAAGTGACAGTCGGGATTACCTGTAAGGAAGTTAACTACGTACATAACACGTCACTTCACAAATGAGTTTTTTTAGATAATTGCCTGCACTAGTTCTAAAATCCTTACTAAAAACAACCAAATGACGATACACCCAAATCAGAAAAACTAAACCAACGTGCAGTCTTCAACCAATATTCAAGCTGAAGTGTAATCGCACCAGCAGAGTCCAACACTACAGATAATACTACAAACTACACAGCAAAGACTACAAACAGTACAATAATAATGAAAATGCAACAAAATGCTTTATGCAGCTAGCTATAGCATAAATATTTCAGAAGGCCATAAAAACACACCACAAACAATATATAAAGCAAAAAATGAAAAATCAGTTCACAGACAAATTCACGTACTAAAGTCGATAAGCAGGCGACCAAAACCTTTCCGCTGATACTGCGGCAGCGTCATTATGCATGACAAATTGTACTTGTGATGCAGACTGTATTTCTCCTACAAGGACAACAGCAGGATATCGACAATGACTTGATGAACACAAAATTTAAAAACAATGATGACAACAATACTTCTACCCTTTTATTATCATGCTATCCACTACTGTGTGGTCCAATGAAACAGCATTACAACAGAGCAGATTACTATCAATCAGTACCAAATAAATAACTGTAGTTATATCACAGACTTTCTGAGAGTCAAATAATCTTCAGCTGGAAGGGTCAACTACTTAAAAAGCAAAAAGGTAAAGTAAAAAAAATCAAGTTACTCCACAATACTAATCATCTACTACATACGTATAGCACAAAGGTTAAGGTTAAGATAATTCCACAATCAACATTAGCACAGTGGTCCAGGATAAACTGATCCCAATCTCTATGTAGTCAGCTCACAAGCATGAACTCTCTATAGTTGCTGTAATGTTAACTAACCTATATGATATTTCTGTTGTATTCACGCTACTGCATGAACAGCAACATCATCAAATTGAAGTAGGCCTATATAGTCCCCGGAACCGCCGTAGACTTAATGCATTTTGTTCAGTTGCATCAACGTATTTTTTGGAAAAGTTTTTTACGTGGTTGTTGTTGTAGCATAAAAGCATTAAATGATTAAAACAGAGACACGTCTCTCAGTCTCAGACTCTATGCTTGAGCGACTGTTGTTTGTCGTTACTCGTTGACTATTGGCTATGTTACTTATTTATTACTTCAGCACTATAGCCATAAGTGCCACGGCGTCAGTGTTTTTGCACAAATGCACATATTTTTGTCAGAAGTTGACTTAAGTCGACTGGCAAGTCGATCACGTGTACTCAAGTCAGTCAGTCGATTGACAACGATTTAGTCGACTAAGTCAGTCGATAGTACACCAAGTCAGTCGATCACACGCTCAGCGACTGTCTCCGGGGACTAGGCCTATACTAGGTAAAGCAACAGTTTGAAATTACATGGATTTAACAAGTTGATGCGTGAAAAACAGAGACTGCGTGAATGGCATGCAGTGCTGTGTAGGCCTAAACATGGCCTGTTACCGACAACAACTTCAGTGAACTTGTGTTGTTGAAAATGAGCTTGTAAAATGAGACGTTGAGGCCCGAGACTGAGACCTTCAGTTTTTTCTTCGAGACGAGACCAAAAACAAGACCTTCCCAGATTTTCACGAGACTGAGACATTCCAAAACAGCTTGCCTGGTACCTAATTTCACTGCTTGGAGACAGAGGCTGGGGCATGTGTGTGAATATCTTGAACATAGTTGTTACATGATAGCGAAACCGCTTGATGTTGAATTTTTCCTTTGCCCTGACCATTAACCACCTTACTAAACCATAATTAACTGCATCTAATACAAGAGTTAAAGAACTAATACTCCCAAACTGCTAACAATTACACTGAGACAGGTGCTGAATAATGCTGTATAGCAAACCTTGGAGAAATAGCCAATGAGATGATGTCCATCGCAATCAGACAGTGTAAGAACATAGAAGACGAATGGCTCGACATCGTAATAGAGCGTCTTGTGGTCGAGAAACAACTTGGCCAGTAGACACAAGTTCTGACAGTATATCTGTGACACGTTTCCGTCAACTTCAAATACAGACCAGTTATCCTGGCGATAGATCTCATTGCCGGGAGGGTGCAACATCATACACCTAGCCTGTAGCATGGTAGTACATAACAGAAGCAGTAAAATACAATTCCGTTAACATTGTCATAAGTAAAGATATTTACTCTGAGGCTTTCAAACAAAATGCATATAGCAATAAAGCTTTTTCAAATACACAGTAAATAAACTCCATGAGCACGAAGGCTAACACATACAATACTGTATTCCGATACCTGTCTACATTAAGTACTTCAACCAATTCCAAATTCAATTCCATGTTACAATCCACCGTTTTCAGCTATTTTTGTTAATGCTCAGGCTTCTGGGTATGTGTACGTCATGCGCAATAGCAATAACAACAATGTAGAACAGTGTCAGCAATCAGACTGAACTGGAGGTGACGTGGGCAGTAGGCAGCATTCATGAAGTATTGAGGGAATATTTTAACACATAAGTTTTCATATGCTAAAAATACCAGTATTCAGAATAATTCTTATGTTAAGTTATCTCCTTTGAAACGTCAAGTGCTGAAGCCTATTAAATTACTTGAAGGTATCAGAAACGGAGGAAATGGTGCATCAATACAGAGCACAGCAATATTGTGAACAAATGATCAATATTTCATACTTTTACGATCTTTTGGAGTCTATGGGAAACCATCGCCAGTTGCGGATTTACATTTTGTGCCCATGTTGGTGCACACCGCTTTACTGCCCAATGCTAATTTTGGCTTGTCTGACTGGAGTTAGCAGTCTAGTGGTTTAATCTACGTCAGTGGGTCATAACAAAGTCGTTGCAAGAGTTCACCCGGTTCATCTGATGAATGCAGAACAAGTTTCATGCAGCCACCAACTCTCAGACCAAGCAAACGACCGACTTGGGCTGTGATACACTGTTTTAATACATTTCCCTATTATCGCTCAATGTGACTCTGCCTGTAAGCTGCTATCATCTACATCCACCATTATTTACCGAGGTTATAATCATTTTACCATCCTGCCACAACCACTACAGAGGGCACAAGGCCGAGTAGATTTAAGCAGTGAAGTAAGGGTTTGCAGCCCATGCCAAAGGCTGTATATAGGTGTTGTTTTGTGACAAGCAATGATTTGAACCTGGGATCTCGCACATCACTGTAAGGAATGTTACCATATGCACCCTGCAACCTACTGCTCATACAGCAGTATCAATTATAACACTGCATAGACATACCACATGTCTGTCTAGTGACTCTTGACTGTCTGTGTATGTGAGGCAGCACTCACAGATGTACAATTTCGGCATCCTACAAAAACAATGTTCAACAATAACAACTGCTGTTAGGCGAAAGTACCGACAGCAAAATTGTAGACTGATAAATTGTGTAAATTTGTAATCTATCATGGCAAAATACAATAGCAATACTAAAAATAATATTACAAGATGATGTTACGCAGCAAAATGCTGGTTATTATTATTATTATTTTTTATACCCCCAGGTAGTGAGATCCCGGGGGTTAAAAGAAAAGTTAAAAACCGATTAGTGGAGTGGTTATATGTCTGGGTCGCCAGAGGCAGCTAAAAAGCTCTCGCCATAAAGAACGGCATTGAATCTCTGCATGATCACACTGAGCCATTGGAAAAGAAACTGGGTCTTGCGATCATCACCAGAGCGCTGTGAAGTTCTGTGACCCAGTTCCTTGATGAAAGAGATCGCTAAAGCATTCTGCAGGCTGTGGGACTCAAATGCTAACAGCTGGAATATGTGACTTATTATTTTTTTTTGTTTTTTTTGTACCATCGGTATCAATAATCCCGAGAAATTTAAAAAATTAAGCTATGCTATGCAAAGAAGCTGGAATGGCCGTTAGTCCCCCTCCTGGGTAAAGCTGTCATGTATTATTATTTTTATTATTAAAACGCAAAGATTGATGTGGCAAAAGCAAAATAGCTTCTAGGACACGGTACATTAAAACGTTACATAAACGTTAAGTAACATTTAACTTTAAACAGCTCCTAAAACACTGTTTAGCTTATTCTGCCACAACCACTGCAACCCACAAACTGGAACAAGAAAAAGATAAAATGCATCTGTAGATACATAATGACAAGCGTTTTATGAATTTTAGTCGCCAAACATTCATGTTCATGAATATGCTTTAGCTTAAACTATTTTGTATGCAAATAAATAAAACTGGACAACTTGTACTTAACTTATGAACGACATTCATGCAACCGACCTAGAGTCACTATAAAATAACTGGTGCCCAGTTACCGTGCATACTGCTGTGGATACGGAGCCGAGTACCATGTCATCACTTCATACTTGCCAATCACAATGCATGGAGGTAGCCTCGCTGTCTCACCAACTGACTCAGAGTTCAAACGATCTGAAACTCTCTACAGCAATTATCAAACAAAGATCATTTATTAATTACACTAACAAGATCAAAATGTCACAAATCTCACATCAGCATGGACGATGCAGTGCCTTACAATGCTGTGGGACATAACCACCAAGTGAGTGGAATTTAATGTCCCACTCAGCATATAGGTCACTACCAACAGTAGTAAACTTATCTGCCAAAAGCAAAGCTACCAACCTTCCAGCAGTAATGAAAAAGTAAAAATTATACTGACATTATGCACATCAAAAAGTAACTGGAAGAACAAGTATCATTACACATAAAAACTGACTGCACCTGCACAGCAAGAGAGAAAAGCTGCTGATCGTCGTCAGTGACTGCTGGTGGAAGGTCACATGTTTCCCGAGAAGCCGCAGTATCTACAAGGCATCAAGGAAGAATGTCTATAATGCGATTAATTTCTTAATTGCATTAATGCATGCATCAATATTTTTAATCGTGCGTTAATATAATGTAATACGCCAGTGGACAGTTTTTTTGTAACTAGCGTACACTAAGTAACTTGTGTAATGTAATGTAATATGCTATTAATGCATTTTTGTCTGTGTACATCTTTCAGGTAGGTGTCAAGCAACAACTGTATGGCCGAGCATGTTGTGCGAAACACCGGGTTTGTGCACTAGTGCTGCTGTGAAATCTTACCAAGTTTAGCTTGACAGTTGACGCTAAATAAATGTTCATTTGTCAGTTACTATAAATTCCGCAGACAAAAACTGCAGTGCTGAGACTAGAACTAATTCTGATGATTAAAAGAAGTTTTTGTTGTAACATCACACTGCTAGTTTATGGCACTGCGTTAAAATTTTTAAAGGCATGAATTTTTTTAATCGCAATTAATTCTTTAACATGTTAATGTGTTCATTAAGTTAATGCATTAATTCGTGAGCTCTACTATGTACATAATACACATGAACAGGTATCAGATGAAGACCACATTAATCATGCTGAAATGTTAGTACTGCCACTAAAAACGTCCAAAAACTGACTGAACAGAGTTGTTTCAAAGGTAAATTAACATTTCGTCAGAAAATCAATGTGTGCTTTCATGAAGACACTAAACCAAACTTTCAATTCTTTTGAGGCAAACTGATACTGCAAAGACATGAATCTGAACAGTGAATTAAGCTACATTGCTAAACAGACAGAAGCACAATTTCAAGCTATTACTGCGACTGGAAGTAGAATGCCAGTATTAATGCTAAAGAAATTAGCGTGTAATCTTACTATAACATACAAGAATATGGCACCTCTAATGACCATTAAAGACCAAAGTGATATATCAGACATAAAGAATCTACATGGATAAAGCTTTACAATTTTGAAACATCATGTGGTTGCATGATGAAAATGTTCTCACCAAGCCAACTGAAACTTGAGCCATCATCGTCTTCATTAAGCCAATCTTGCAGCTTTGATGACCTAGCCGACAGCAACATAAAACTGTCACATCAAACAAATAAATGAAATAAACAGAACACTATCAACTGCAAACAACAATGTTCATCAAAAACAGCACTAACGAGACAATTAATGCTCAAACAAACCATTGCGATTGTGCATCTCCGCCACGAGTCGACTTGCACATCACACAGATCCATGTTCCTACACCACAGCAAGTATCACTGGTTTACCACGAATGAATGAGTATCAATTCCACCCCATACTGGTAGACATACACAACAAACCAAATCATTCACCAACTGTTCATTTCCTCCATAACAAACAGAAATGCCCAAAGCCACTTTTAATCAGAGTGTCAGTAAGCAAAGTTGCTTTTCATAATAAACAATTGACAAAATTACGTGCCAAAACTGAACACACCAATAAAATCAACTGCTTATTTAAACCTGAATTTATTAAAATCATGTCCAAAGTTAGAGTAAAAAACAATAAATAATAATACAAGAAGCTTAAAAGTAATACCATCTATAGACTGTGTCAGTTATGTGTAAGTCAAACCTTTAGGTCGACGAAGTATTGGTGGCTGGCAGCAGTCCATGTGAAAGCCCCGATCACAGGCATCACAAAATAGCATGTTTTTCTGCAAACATAAAACAAAAATGC
>Ga0049105_1000458_pt1 | contig 14074 bp, 7 predicted proteins | sample WorMetvaBAHAMAS1_FD_61260 | JGI IMG/M metagenome (GOLD analysis project Ga0049105, IMG submission 61260) | Worm MetaG Olavius vacuus BAHAMAS.1 | ecosystem: Host-associated > Annelida > Digestive system > Unclassified | place: Germany: Marburg | collected 2013-04-09
CCCCAAAAAAAAAAAAATCTTCCCACTTAAATGACTTAATGCTTACAGAAGTAGGAGTTACCGTTTTACCGTATTGTCCCAAGTACATCGCAAATAGTCACCGATCGCAGTGCTAACCGGAATCGACGTAGAACAACTACGAAGGTGGCGGTTAGCCTACCGGTATCTTTTGAGCGACGTTCGGGCTTTAGTTGCATAAAGTTTTAGGCTAGGCTCATGATTTTTGCGGCTCTAAAAATTACTTATTTATTCATCAAATAAAAGTTTCAGCTACTTAATTCTGATTGGCTGATGCATTAATTAGGTCACAAATCAGGCCAATAGTCGATGATTATTTTGAAACTGTGTGGCGGAACGATAATAAAGTTCATTAAATTAATAAATTGCAATTAATTTGTTATACATGATTGTCGATGGTTTCAATGTTTATGCACAACAGCAGTAGTAAATTTAATTTGGCATGGACATGTTAGTGTTATAAACATTCGTTTGATTACTGAGCGTTGAATCGTTTTGTAGCAAAGCATGATCGAGCAGCAACGAAGCTGTAGTACGTCCTCTGACCAAGGTATGTTATGTAGTATTCGTTGCTTCTGTGTTAACAGTGCTGGTTGTTTGGTCTCTGTTTTGCATCACACCGCATAAACGCTATCACTGACCCTGACCCTTATCTGTCCTAAACCCTGACTCTCACCCTCCCTAACCCTACCGTACATGTGGATGCGTTCACGAGGTGTGGTGCAAAAACCGAGCAGAACCGGGTTTTAGTGTATAACATTCTTGACATATGTTGGAAAAAATTTCATGGCAGTTATCTCTGTGTAACACTTGCGAAAAGTCGGAAATGAATTTAATATTATTGTGATTATACCGTTATTGTTACGTGCAGTTATCAAATCACCTGCAATTTGTAAATTTCCAGACATAACATTAGGGTTATGGTTAGATTAGCAAAGCTGTAATTTTAAAATTATAGCTTACAATTTTTAACTCGTCTTATTGTTGTACTTTACAGATGACACCCACTTCGTTGTTGTTGGACAGAAACTTGGCAACAGTCTACCGCTACAGAATTCTCTCCGGGTATTGATGGTTTGCTTTGCAATATCATTGTGCAGTAGTCAGTTTTATTCAGGGATATAGTTTCGGTGTCGAACGTCTCGGTTTCCTGTCCATAGAAACACTTCACCGTCTTCACTAGCCCACAGTATGAAGATGGTAGTGATGGCACGATATATCATATCGTATCGAATATCGCGATATTGAGGTCTTATCGTGGCATATCTTTATTGCGATAATTACCCCTCAAACGAAGTCAATATTCCGCACAACTCTCAGTCACCATGTCGCGGTAAATGCCCTCGGCGACATCGACAAAGGGAGTCTCGTGCAGCGTGGCGGGAGCAGGCAAAGTGACACTAATTGGCAGTAATTGCCCGGCTTCCTGGGTGGGTCGATGTATTGACTGTGAAGGCGGTCGCACGACTCAAATATTTAGTGATTATGCAATCACTAAATATTTGAGACGTGTGACCGCCCACCAGCCGTGCGGCCGCCAAACAGCCGTGCCATACAGCCGCCAAACAATAACAATAACAATAGCAGCTGTGGAGAGTCTGAATGACCCTGGACTTCAAAGAAACCGGCCGCCTGGCGACCCGCCAACCGTCGCCTTACCGGATGGCCAGTATCCAGGCACCAGCAGCGGCGACAGTGTTGATAGGCAGAACGACAGTGCTCCAGTGTTGAGCGCTGTTACCTGCTTGCTGCTGTACATGCGTTCGTGCATGCGGTTCTTACATACGGTGAATCACTTTCATATCGTATCTTATCGCAATACTTTGTGTGATATCGTATCGTGTCCCTTATGGCTGTATCGTGCCATCACTACTAATCCTTCCCTTCACGCACGCATCTGCAACATCTCAACGTGATGTCGTCTGCCAAGAAGTTGAGCAGCTGCTCTCACGTGAGGGAACGTAGTGACTTTATTGCATCGATGCCGCATGCTCAGTCGCAGACAACCCAAGGAATACGGACGCGACGTTGATGCTTGGTGGTCGTTGGTTCGGCTTTAATCACTGATGCCTATACTGCTCAGCCAAGCTGCAGCTTCCACCCGGATAGCATTAGTGATCCTGGATGAAGCTTCATGCTGTGGGTCAGTGAGGATGGTGCAACCGATGTGGTGTTTCTACAGATCCTCGGTTTCCAGACGTTTTTGGAAAGCCGTTTCTCGGGTATCATGATAATCTGGGAATGTCTTAGTCTTGATCTTATCTTGAACAGAAAACCAAATGTCTGTTTCATCTTGATCGTGTCAGGCATACATTTGCAGGCATTTACGGCAGTTATTAACCAGCTAAATGTACATAGCCTTGCACTGGAAAAATAAGTATGATTTTTCTTGAAATTGTCTTATTTATAGTAATGGCATAGGTGCAACAATGTCGTGTACATCAAATCCATTGTCGGCTATCCCCGAACTGCATGTTTATGATTACGGTGAAGTAACAATATGTGTGTGAATCTGCAAACACATGCTTGGCATGCACCCACTCACAGTCACAGCGCATTAGGAACGGTAACCAGCGCTATCTATTAACTTGCTCGCATCCGGCGACTGCTGGAAAGCTCCTCATGCATGAACCTACAATGAAGGTGGTATACATTTCGACGGTGTGGCATGGAAGTTTTTTTGTTACATGAAGAATGAACATTGTATGATGTGATCACATGTGAAGCTATAATTACCAAGATGTATGTGTGTGGCATGCTTTAGTCTCTAGGTGGCCGAGTCACAGTGTCTGACACTGGCTTTGAGTACATGATCGACAATGACTATGAGACAGTTTTCGTTGTCGACAACTTCGACGGAAGCATATTTCAGCAGCTTCAGAAAGCCGGATGTCGCATCGTATCTCCAGCTGTGATCTTACGGTGTGCAATGTACGGTGAGGTAAGAGTTGCTTTTGATTGTTTCTGACTACTAACCTTGTTCGGAGATTTTGAGACTCGAGTGTTACAATTAGAGTTCAGATTAGTTGTTTTGTTGCACATGCCATTGTCATCGCTAATTACGCAGTATGCGGGTGGGAGTGTGAATGCATGTACAGCAGCATAGCAAGCCAACACTCAAGCTCGCTTATAGGCCTACACCACCACTGCTGCAGCTGTGTGGGCAGTAGGGCTGGCCTCGAACAGCGTTTTATCGTACTCTGCAATCACATTCGATTAAAAACAAGATTGATTGCGGTTATATATGCCACTCTGCACTGCTGTGTTAGACTATCTGAGTGTCATTTGTGACTGCCGCCAGCCAACAAATAACAAATAACACAACAGCGAGTGATAGGAAAGCAAGAAGAAATAGAGACAGTGAGATTGTAGGAGAGTATCTGATGCCCGACTACAAGGTGATTAAAGCAGAGCCACCCCCCCTTCCCTATCGGACGACCAACTGTCCATCCACACTGGTGTCATACTAACTAACCATTGCCAGCACAGATGGCATACTCCGGATGCCTAGTGTGCTAAACTAGGTGGTGCCTTCGGCTAATCGCGATCATCGATGACTTTGTGAAGTGATTGAGGCAAGCCCTAGTGGAGACACGACCGCTGAAGAGTGGCCAGGGGCTGAAGCTGCGTGACCAGCGTATGATGTGATACGATTATCTTGCGGCATAGAATCGCAAGTAATGCAGCTGATACCAAGCTTTTGTGTTTGCTGTGTACATGCTAGTATGCATGCTTCAAATTACACCTAAAACTATGCAGCTTACACGAACTTTCGTAGTTGATGTTGCAGCTCGCCACCTGTACTCCTGCAGCGCTGTCTAGGTCATTTTCCAGACTGGCTGCTTGTCAGATGTCTTCATATCTTGGTTTTGGTCTGGAGAAATAAGTGTTAAATTCAAGTCTACAGTGTATTGCGTTGAACTGTGCTGAAGTCGCCTGCTGTGTGTGTTATTTGTAGTTTGCTAAATGAAATACAGCCCTGTTTATAACTGCAGACTAGATGCAGTAAGTTACGCAGATCAAGTTTAATTGAGTGTTGCAAGCAGTGTTGTTACTGTTGTAACACGTCTTTCAGTACGGGACTGAAACATGTTCTGGTACTGCATGTATCAGTGTTGTTTGTCTTCAGTGCTTTGCATGGGCCCGGACCACTGAGTAATGGATCTGGAATGTAGATGTCTGCTGGCCACATTTCCACATTTCTGGCAAAAGTGAGGGCCTGCTGGATGCATCAGGGAACAAGGCACCCTTGTAATCCAGATGCTGCACTGTTGCCGGGGGGTCAGGCATAGCATCCACCTCCGAACTACGACCTTATTGCAGGATAGGAGTGTTTATATTATTGTTATTATAATTACTATGAAAACACTGTTGCAACAATCTTCCTAAATTTTTGCCGATCTTCGGGTGCCACCAGTCAGCACAGATAAACTCGGAGAATGGCAGTTTAAATGTAGTGGTTTAGGTGTGTTTTGCCCTAGTTTATAATGATAAACTCTATTTGCCAACTTTTATCACATGACATTGCATCTGTCTGCAGTCCAGAATGATTGTTGTCATGATGCTGCTTGGTATATGTAATGTACAGGCACTGCCGAAGAAACCGAGACCATTGTACTCGATGACGATGGATAAACTCATCTTATGCTTTTCTGGTTTCAAAGTGAAAGAACAAGTGGTGAGATTTTCTGTGAATGTTAAAGTAACTGCATCTAGCGATGTATTGGCATATTCAAAGAACACTTGGAAGTAATTTTTGCCAGTAGTGACTGCATTACTTTTATGTTAGTTATGCTGGCAATATAGTAAGTATCAGTCTTTGAGAAGTATTTGTCAGACATCAGTTTGGACAGTATTTTTAACTCACAATTGCTGATCAGTTTATAGAAAATGTGTTTCAACTTTTGACTATCGGCTCTAGTCGATTAACTGGCTGTGCAAATAATTGCACATTTTATCGGCAGCTGTGACATTTGTTGCTTTATGTCACCTTGTTGTTTTGCTGGTAGACTCGGTTGGCCGAACTTGTTCATCGTATGGGTGGCAGCATACGGAAGGATTTCAGTGGCAAGCTGACCCATGTCGTTGCAAACAGTACCAGCGGAGAGAAATATCGGGTGTGTAATTCATTTGCGCCACGTACTGATCATCGTATCTCGCAACAATCTACTGATGCTGCTATGTTCAGGGTTCCCACGCATCCTGGAAAGTCCTGGATTTTTCCCTAAAATTTCCAGCATCTGGAAAGTCCTGGAAAATGAGGTTGGTCCTGGAAAGTGCTGGAAATTAAAGTTCAAGGTCCTGAAAATTCCTGGAATTTACCTGTGGTTCAACTTAACCAGCACGCCTTTTACGTATAGAACACCATGTGTAAATAAATGTATGAAGTATTCCTGCTGTGTGCTAACCGAACAGTTTCTTTGCAACTGGTGATGAACGTTTTGCAATGGATTGTACTGTCACACTGTATATACAGAGTAAGTAACTGCTGTTTCTCTGTAATTTAACATTGTTGGGCTATGACAGAGTCGTGGAAAAACGTTTTGGGAATCCTGGAACTGGAATTTTTTGTAAGCAATAGAGTTGGATCCCTGTATATTACTAATTATTAACATATCGATACAACACTGCTTCTCGTACTATGTTCTTAATTATACAGCTATCAATGTCTATCGTTTCTGTATTACAGCATCAGTTTTAGTGCATATATAAAATGTGCATTAATTGCTAATGTGCAGCGGTCATTGTTATTGTCATTTTCATCTGTTGTACACAGGTGGCTGTGAGTTATGGAACGCCGATCATGTCCGAAGAATGGATTTTCCGTTGCTGGGATTTCCGCGACGATGTCGGGGTGTCGGCAAATGATGAGCACCTGGTGAAGATGAGTTCTGTTTTTCTTGCTGTCATCGTGTTCTTGATTGTGGTGGCTTCGCTGAATATATGTAAATGACTCTGTAATGCGCTTCCGGTGTTCTAGTAGGAAGCGCAATATAAATACTTTAGTTACAGTTACAGTTACAATAGCAGTAGCTTGTATATTGATGTTTTGATTTGTGTGATACTTCTGTGTGTTTCTTACCAGTTAAATGTTAAATGTTTTCAGATGCAATACAAACTTGGTCCGTTCTCGTATGCATTCGTCAGCTTTCTTGGCTTCTCCAAAGAAGAGATGCGACATATGGAGGAAGTGACTGTAGAAAATGGTATGTAGTGATCTTTTGTTGCCCACTGGCAGAACTTGGCTGCCTCCTCGCTACTGACATTTTGGCGGGAGACCAAGTCTGAGACCAAGTCTCATCTTTTCCGTCAGTCATTTGGCTGATGGAAGTCTGGCGCTGTCTCTGCTGACTGACTGTCAGCACGAGACGTGCAACATTATCTGTGCTTTTTTGTCAAGTGCCCCCGCAACTGTTGCCTAATGATGGTGTCACTTAAATCATTACTTTTAAAATAATAATAATAATAACTGCATTCTGTCAGTGCCGCTGCTGTCAGAATTGCATTGCCCATTTAATTGCCACTGCTAATGTGACAATGATATGGGCCGTCATTTGTGAGGCCACATTACTTGTCGCCACTGGATGTAGTCATCGAGGAGTGATGCTATGCGCCTTGCTGGCTAGGTGCTGGCAATGATGACGACTCAGAGCTGCCTGTCTGTGCTTGCCTTTAGCTAAAGAATGAAAAGCTCAAAAAGCTCAGAATTGACTTGAAGTTTTTCTGTGACATGCATTAAGTCGCTGACCATTTTTGAGGTAGAATGTTAAGGTTACAAAGCTGCAAAATGCTCAGCGAAGAAACATGCCATGCCATAATGTCAGACAGCACAGACGATGCTTAAAACTTGGAACACTTAAGACTCTCCGCCTACGAATAACATTCTAGTTACATATTGCGTGTTACAAGTTTTATATTGTAGTGTATTATTGTATTGTTGCAAGCGATATAAAATGAGATGCCTGACAAACGATAATCCGGCTTATCATGACAGCAGTGATTTTGAACCTGGTACTGGCCGACTCGGGTCAGTAAAACAATTTTGTAGTAGTCGTTAATGTAGTTTAATGACGTGATTGTGATCGTGTGTGTGAAGGTGGAACATGTGTTGAGCCGGGAGCGCCGACTTGCACGCACCTGGTAGTTGACGATCGAACAACGCGAACCATCCCGTTTGAACTTCACGGCCGCGTCCACGTCGTTAAATCGGAGGTGGGTTAGGTTGTATTCTTACGTATTCAGTTGATGTGTGTGGTTTATACTTATAGAGCTGTGCAGTTTGAGCATGTTCATATGCAGATGCATTTGCTAAATTTGCATAATATAAATACTGTAGAATATTACAACAGTTTAAGGATTATTTGTTATGAAGTCACATTGTAGTGGTGTTAAACTATGGGCTGTGTGTGTAGTGCATGCTGTAGTTTGCCTACCCAGGTTTATGAAGCTTCATTTACTGTGAACAACTATGCTTTCTTATTTGAATAGATCAATGTATGCCAATATGCCTGCGTCAGTTTGTATAGTCCAAGGCATTCTCAAATATAGATTACTATTTACTTATAAACGTATATACATATAGAATAATGAGACTGTAGTGAGATTTGATGGCAGTTATGTAAAATACAAAGTAATGCGTATTATTTTTCTGTGAAAATAACTTTATGATTTGTTCAGTACACCCGCCAGAGACTGTGAAAAGTTAGATCCAGCTCTAGGGTGTAAACAGTAACACGGCTGGTAGTGGTGACAGCTATGATTTTTTCTGATGATGTGGTAATAGCTTATCCAAGTTTTCCTGAAGCTTTTTGTTCTTTGTCGTGTAACGTTTATGAAGTTTCTTAGTATCTCAGATTCTGTACTTTTTTGACAACCCAAAGTTTTTCAGTTGGTTTTCAGTATGGTGTAATTTTGGTGTTGTTCGTGCTGTCTGTAGTGGTTGTGGGCGAGCATTCAAATGGATGCCTGTGCCGACGAGGCAATGTATCAGATCGATGAAAATGAAGGTACGCCGGGCTCGCTGCCTCCTGGCAAGAAAACTCCAAAGACGTTGTCGGGATCGAAGTCAAACAAGCGCAAAAGACTCCGAGAGAACTTGGCACAGCTGGCGTCCGAGGGTGAGGTGGACACGCCGATGTTCAAACGCAAGTCATCGGAAGTGCCGCGGCGGTCGCTGAGTGTGTCGTTTTTGGATGCCACAGCCGATACATCGACACCATTTTCGGGTATGAACTCATCAGTGTGGCCACTCTTAACAAACCTGGTAAAGTCGGAATTTGAAAGTGATCAGAAAAAAAGGCACGGAAAATGTGTCCTGTCTTTGGCATGTTACTTCATATAACGGGCTGGACACAATAAGCACAACTTCCAGTAATTTTGTTTGAAGTGAACGAAATAGACCGTTATAGAACTAAAGAAGAACTCTTGTCGCATGATATGGTTGTTATATCATTTATGTATTTTTAACCTTGTATCTGTTATTCAGCTCATAGATGGCTTGAGCTGCCTGGAAAAATCAAGCAATTTGATGGAGACTGAGAGTGTTACTGTTTATCTGTTCTCGGCTCTGAACCTTCGCCCTGATTTCTGCCAACTACATTCGTACATAATGGCACATTTTCAGTGTGTCCAAACTGGGTAGTTCATCAGTGTAGTGTTGAAGTATCACAACGCTGAATCAAGTAACTCGCCCTCTCCTGGGTGCAGTTACGTCCGCAACCAAAATGTGACAGGTGTTGTATATATGCCACAGTGTGTCTGATTTTGACGTCTGCTTGCAGCAGTTTGCTGTTGACACAGCTGCGCATATTTACTTCGTCACGACTTGACTGCCACACTTCGCACCTCAGAATAATGCCTCTGATCAATACATTCTTTGTTGTGCCACAGACGACTGGATCTGATATCAACTTTCACATTAATCTGTGTTACAGACAAAATTTTACAACACATTGCATACCAGTATGCAAGAACTTTTTAAGTAACTTTAATTATTTAATGAGAGTTCTTCAGTGTATTTTTTTATCAGTGTAAATGTATATCGTTTTGACTGATGATATCAGCATGTGATACGTAACTTAACATAATACTGTCATTTTGAAGTCTACAAGTGCATCTGCCACATGTGTAACAGTGTTCCGTTCTAGATTTCAGAAATGACTGAAGGTTCCCTATGGAATGCCAGATCACTGTTATTCATGTGTTGTTAACTGCATGTTGTTGGGGAAATACCTCGGCTGAAGATACGATACTGAAGTTATTGGTGTATGCTGTTACCTTGTAGATATTGGTAGCAATGACAACACGGTCTGTTCACCCAGTGCACCGACTGTGGGATACATTCGTGAACAGTCACCCAAGTTAACTGCACGTCAGCAGACTATTGCCGAGCTGTTTCAGACTGAGAAGAACTACGTTGGAATACTTCATACAATACTGAAGGTTCTTTCTGATTGCTACATTGTTAGCCAGCGTTTTAGTTGTGTAGATGTGAATTAAAGTGCTTCGTTCATTTCATTAGCATGTCAGACATGCTTATCAGTCTGATATTTAAAGTAGAGCTTGCCTGTTAACACATTACCAAACGTGGGAGTTAATCGTGATCAAAAAAATTCATCCTGTTAAAAATTTTACGCGTTGCACATAAAATAGCAGTGCGGTGTAACACAACACCAACCTCCTTTAATCGTCAACATTCGTTTAGGTCTCAGCACTGCAATTTTTGACTGCAGAATTTATACTACCTGGCAAATGAACATTTATTTAACGTTATCTTAAAACTTAACTTGGTGACATTTCACATTTCACATTTCACCAGCGTATGCTGGCTCATATAGGCCTACAGTTGCCTGAAAGATACGCAGAGGTGAAACGTGCATTAATAACACGTTAACGGCGCGATTAAAAATATTAACACATGCATTAACGCGATTAAAAAATCATTGAATGCAAGCTGTAACTTAAAGTGCGTTGTGGTGTTTTCTGCAACTGTTACTCTAGTCATTACATTTCAGATAATATTAACAGTCATCATCATCGTCATCATGATTACTTTCATTCTTTTTTATTTGCCTGAGAAACGTGGGACTTGTTTGGGGCCAGTGGCCACCCATACACTGGAATTCCCCATGTAATATGAGCGTACATATACAACACTTAATAAAACAGCTTGAAGCTGCCATTAACTTATATGCTAGAAATATGCCCTTACGCTGTTGATTGGGCATGTTATAAAAATCTGATGTAGAAATGTTCTTCCTTTTAAAAATGATACTAAGCACTAAACAGTTTTAAGTACAGTATATGAAACTGTGGAGCTGTGTTGCATGGACAGGTATTCAAGGAGGACATTGAGAGAATCGATCAGCCGGGAGGCCCCATCCTCGACTCACAAGATGTCAAAGCTATATTCGGAGGAATTCCGTCTATCTATGATGTGCATATAAAAATCCGAGACGAGCTGAACGAGATGATTTCCAGGTGGTCGGACGATGAGTCTGTTGGTAACGTCTTCTTACGACATGTGAGTGTTAGTTTAATATGATGTCATTGTGATGTACCATTTGTGCAGTTGTGTATCAGCGGTGGGCAAACTTCCTTCCGGAAACAAAAGGACCACGTCGAACATCCTTACAGTGTTTAGCAGCCCACATTATTACAAAATTACTACATTAAAGTTATTTATAGTGGCCTAAAGTACAGGACTGGCAAACCACTCTATATGGTACACAAAAAATGGCCGCAATGTTTCATTTTAGTCTCCTTCAGCACATCTTTCCATCTATATTTAGAAGTAACTAATCTCAGTTTGAGGATGCCTGTGACTGTACAAATCATCGCAACTGTATGAGAACATTTATTTTCTGCGTAAATAGACCTCATCAGGGTTCCCTTGAAATCCTTGAAAGTACTTGAATTTTTCTCTCCTAAATTCAAGACCTTGAAACTACTCTAGTGCCGTATTTGCCTATTGGCAAATTGTGTAGCTGTGCATTGCTTCTTAATAAACCAAAAATCGTCTAAATGAAACTGGCGGTGTGATCTCAAGTCATAGTATATTTCCAAGTTCCACATTTCTTAGAATTTCCTTGAACAAACAGAAACAAAACAGTTGGCAGGCGATGCGCTATCTCAGCTTAACTGGGACCGTTTTCTCACAGTATAGGCCTAGACCTACTCGCTTCACAGACAGACAACAGAAAGAGACATCCCCATCGTAATATGACAGCGGTAAGCATCGGAAAATACTGTCAGTTTATAATAATATTTACGAAATATTGGGAGAACCTAAACACCTACATCCCCACCTCGAACTTCAGGAGATCGACCCCACGCCTCCTTAAATTTTCCGGCTATGCTACAAGCCTATCGGTTGCGGTAATAGCGAAAGTACTGTCATCGTACTACCGAGTACCGCAGAATTTTTTTTACGGAATTTACCGTGGCGCACAATCGGTGGTACCGCCTAACACTATTGCCCACTGTTTATTTAGCGTGACATTTGGCTGTTTTAACTACTGTGATATTGGCATGTCCAGGCTCCAGAGCTAGCAAAGATTTATCCCAATTTTATCAACTACTTCGAGAAAACGAAAGAGACTATTATCAACTGCGATCGAACAAAGCCTCGCTTCCATGCTTTTTTGCGGGTGAGTTATCTCGTGTTGATGCAGTTGTTACTGTCTGCACATGCATCTGGTACTAGTCAGGTAGGATTCGTGTGTATTGGCCGGCAGTTTTAGACATCCCTTATTCTCAAGTTTTGTGTCTTGCTGCCTGTATATATCGGTGTGATTTTGTCTGCAGTTTTCTACAGCAGTTTTCCTTAGACCCCTACGTTGCCTGGCGATGGTCATAAACCTTTGATACGGGTACTGTATGGCATGCAAAACCCCAAGGCTCCTAGAGCTTTTATCAGAAAATGCTGAATTTTCATCTGTAACGTCTTCGACGGCATGCACCCAAAAGGTTTTTTTTAAATTTCCATCTAGTCTTAAGTTTTTACATAGTAGCCTTGAAATTACACTAAAACCCGAGGTCTACTAAGAGAACTTCTTGCCACAGCAAACACACAGTGTAACGTCACTTATTGGCAGGCTTTATTTAAAAATAGGGTTTATTGTTGGAACAATAATTTTCCTCGAAAAAGGCAGACTGCATGACTTTTGCCTGACCTGTTGTTCAAAACTAATAATAGACAGCCATGGCAATAGCGCCAGCCTGTGCCTGCCAGCTTGTTGAACTTCTTTTCATAACTATCATATAATTTGCTTTTAGTTGACTTTATTTCGCCGACTGATAGCAGCCAAACAAAACGCACAAACAGCAACGTCTTCTTTTGATTTTACATAAGTAACAGTGAACATTATTAAGCTCATGATACCCAATTGAAAAGTTCAGTATATTACTTTGTAACTCTTTATCTCTGTAGCAACAAAGTTTTTGTATTGTATGGCACACATTTGGTGCTGTCTGTAGTGTTGCTAATAGATACTTTTGATTTGTTACTGTGTTTGTGTAGTTGTGTCAGAGTAAGCCAGAGTGTGGTCGTCAGACACTAACTGAGCTTCTTATTCGTCCCGTACAGCGGCTGCCAAGCATCATGCTGCTGCTGCGAGGTGTGTAACTGACAGACATTATAGTGGTAAATATTGCACACTTATTTGCTACAAAATTCGTGCTATGCTTCCCACTACACCTTAGATTGTAGTATGAGTTTGTTTTGTCATGTGATGTTGTTATGCAGTCAAGACTGATGTGCGTGATTGCTTGAATGACTGGGCAAACATCTGGCTGAAATGTTTGTATAATGCAGTATTATCAGTCCACCTAGATTTCATGCTTTGATGGTAATTAAACAAGTGCTGGTTATCAATGCTTATTGCGATTGCAAAAATTGATGTGTTGCAACGCATAGGAAGACAAGTGCATTAGTCAAGTCATTGCTTTTTCTCATCAGTGTGTGTCATACCTGATTAGTGTACTTGGTAATTAGTTGATTAGTCTACCTGATGAATGCTAGGTGTTATGTTTTACATTGTAGACATTATGAAGAGAACAGAGAAGTCACAGCCCGACCACGAGAACGTGCGCCATGCGATCTGTGCACTTGAAGAAGTCATGACGTTAGCATGTCTCATTTACTCGCATTTGTTCCATTTTTATATTAATTTCGTTCTCTTTTCGCGAGTGCGGAGGTCGCCAGCAAGTTACGTGCATCGTTATGTCTCCGCCTCATGGTGAAACTGCAAATCATTAATCGCAATTTTTATATGGTTTGTGGTCTGTCGTTGGCCACACTCACAGACAGCTGAGACCGTTTCGGATGCGATCGGTCAAAACCTGACTGTCGGGAAGTGGAGTCAGTTACACTAGTGTAGTTGCTCAGACTTCTTTCCACCGTCGCGTATGATCAGTGATCATACAGGCTGTGCTGATGGAAGCTGTGGGCAGACATCACACAGTGCACTATGAATGCGATGTGTGCTCAGATGGCGCCATCTGGTGAATGCTTGCGAGGTAAAGGCCCACCTGATCGGATGTTGGCAAAACCTTGGCGCCCTCTGTTTCTGGCAGCCTATACCCTCTGGGTTAAACGTGGTTGTTGCTGCTGTCCTGCGTGACAGTCTGTGTGTCGTGTCATTGCTGCCCTGCGTGGCAGACTGTTGTATGTCGTATACTGTGTGTAAGGTTGAGCGGTTTGTCTTAACCATTATTAAACGAAGTTTATTATTATTATTATTATTATTAATGCGCTTCCAGACTGGTTTCTAATAATAATGCTTTTGAACGAGGATATACAGTGTGACTGGCAGTACGTTTGCTGTAAGTTAATTTGTTTCTTGTGCAGAAACATTAACGAAGACAAGCGGAAAGCCGAAGGACATCAAGTGATGTTCGAGATAGTAAACGACATTGAAAACTGCCCGGTTTGTGACTTACAGTCGAATCTCGATATATCGAAGTTACCGGGACTGCCGTCTATAGTTCGAAATATCCGAGGTTCGATATAAGCGTATAACCACGGTATAACCTTCGTGCAGTTGCAGCAGCAGTT
>Ga0049105_1000459_pt1 | contig 14071 bp, 13 predicted proteins | sample WorMetvaBAHAMAS1_FD_61260 | JGI IMG/M metagenome (GOLD analysis project Ga0049105, IMG submission 61260) | Worm MetaG Olavius vacuus BAHAMAS.1 | ecosystem: Host-associated > Annelida > Digestive system > Unclassified | place: Germany: Marburg | collected 2013-04-09
ACAGCAGCGGAATAAGTATGTCTTCAAATGGCGCCGAAAGGTTGACAGGGACGGAGCGGAGGTGACATCATCTGGTAAGCTGTTCCAGACCTTAGCACCAGCAATCGGAAAGACACGACTACCGACAGTTGGAAGGTGGAAGGACGGAACATCAAGCTGATTAGACGATGCAGATTGCAGCCTTTGCCGGTTAGGCATGTCAGCAACGCGAGTAAACTGAGACGTCATGTAAGGCGGCGCCGTACCGTGCAGATCACGAAATGTCAGCGTGGCCACCTTGAAGATGATCCGTTCTGGAACGCGAAGCCAGTGAAGGCTGATCAGTGCATCGGTGATGCACACACTGTGGTGGTCTTGATAAGTGACTGAGTTTAATGTACAGCATGAAGTTTTGCAAGTTGACCACACGACACAGTGTACAGGTATACAGAATAGGTTTCACGAGTTTTTGATTACCATTCCCTCCCATTCATTTGTAGTATTTACCATTCCGGTAATACAACATGCTCATTCCCATTTCATGGGGATTTCCACAGGAAATACGGGAGATAAGTCACATTCCCGATGCAGACCTCTAGAACTCAGCGTTTGTCGGTGGTCGTAAAACACGTCTTTCGATATTAGACATAACAGGCCAAAACGAGGCACTTGACGCCTCTTCCTCCGGTCCGTTCTGTTGTTTTGTCTTAGAAGAGAGTCGTTTGTTGTCAATGTAGACGTTTTTAAAACCCTTTCTAAACAGCAACTGCAGACATACGTATAACTGAACGCTGACTAGCCTGGAGTGGTGTGAAACGTGATCACTGCATTGTCACGATGAGTGGAATACGTCACGTGACGGATTTCGGCGCCGGCCGCAGTTTGCACGAAGTTCCTCAGTTTCTGCTCATCATTTTCATCACTTTCACCACCACCACCACCACCATCATCATCATCAGCAGCATCAGCAGCGTCCTTGCCACGACGAGTGACCGCAAGTCCAGTGAACAATAACTTCTCATCATCAACATCTGCTACTATCACCGGCGGCGCTGGACACGCTGTCAGTCTTTCTACTGTCAGTTGTACGGAGCCGAGTTGATGAGATCTCTTTGATACTCGCTCAGCAACTACAACCGTATACGTACATGGGCGTAGATCACAGGGGGGAGGACAAGTCCCCCAGAATTTGGAGCGGGGGGATTGTCCCCCCAGATTTTGTCATGTTGCAAAATTTTAAGCACCAGATTACTTGCATTACAATGTAGGAAAATGTGTTTTTTGCCTCTACAGCAGGACGTTTATAGTAAGTCCCGCCATGCGTCCCCCAAATTCCAGTCAGATCTACGCCAATGTACACGAAAAGACCTCTCGCCTTATCATTGTAGTAGCCTACTGTCCGCATTGCGTAAGAACAAAATTGTGGTCAAATTACCTGTTTAAACTGATGTGAAAGAGCTAAAAACGTGCAGAACTTGATAGAATTATTCAAAGTGTATAAGAAATATTCTAGAAAGAGTGCAAGGGGCATTTGTTTTAAATTGAACAAAACTCGGTGTGCGGAGTGGATATTACTAAATGTGATTATACATGTAAGTGATTATCTCGACGGAATAAGATGGATCAACTAACGCTGACGCACCGAGCATCATAATCAATAATTCGACACAACCGGATGAGCTTCTTCATGGACTGCTCCGCTACCGCTAGGGCATAGACTGGCTTACCTTGAGGGCTCTTGAATGTGATCACAACTACGCCAGTCGACAGCATGTAGAACTTGTCCTCGATCTCTCCACCGCCAGAACGTCGCTCGCTCTCGAAGTAAAGGTCGACGAAGTCTCGTGACAGAGACACTTCTAGTCCACTGACTCGTACGGCACATTCCTGGTCGCGTAGATCCTCTGTCAAACTCTCGAGAACTCTTATCGACAGCTCACTGCCGTCAATCGAGTGTTCTCTCTGTTGCACTCTCATCGCAGCTACACATAACCAACTCAAACTGAACAACAGTGTAACATTTTTGTTTTTAACATTTTTAACATTTGACATGTTTTACTGTTGCACTGCATTGTCGATCCGTATACGTTATTATTGACGGCGTTTGTCTGTCATCTAATAAAAGGATTACTTACTTACTTACTTACTAGTGAAATAGAGGCATTAAATAAAATAGAGGCATTAAGTTATAACTTTCCACATAACTATCCAAGTATATAATTATAATCAGCGCCTCTGTATCTTCGGACTTTATGGCGCTATACAAATGCTGTTATTATTATTATTATTATTATTATTATTATTATTATTATTATTATGTGGGTAAAGAGGCTCTACCTTCACCCATGATAACACTACTACTACTACTACTACTTGCCTTATACGAAACATGTTTCGATCCATGCAATGTCATATAGTATAAACCACTCCTGTGACGAGAGGCCAGACTTCATCATAGCACCAAACCTGTGACTTCTTAACATGTCCGACTTCAGCCCTGTTGACTACAGAATCTAGGCAATGCTACATGTCAACATCCTATGCGAGATGTTGATAAGTTGAGGCAAGGTGTGATTGACAGACAGACGATCATTGATCAAGCGATTGATCGGTGGTGATTTAGTCTGCGAGCATGAGTTATGACCAGAGGTGGACATCTGAAACATTTGACATGTTTTACTGTTGCACTGCATTGTCGATCCGTATACGTTTTTACCGCGCTGCATGCAATGCAGACGCGGTCGAGCGATGAGAATTCTGTCCGGCCGTCTGTCCGTCTGTCCGTTAGTCTGACAAACGCGTGGATTGTGATAAAACAGAAAAAAGATCTGTCCAGATTTTCATACCATACGAAAGATCATTTAGCCTAGTTTTCTGAGAGAAAAATGGTGGGTGGGGGGCGATCCCTTTTACCTGAAATTTTGGGTCAACCGGCCCGCGTGGGAGCGAAACCGCCGATTTTAAACCGATACTCGCTCGTAGCGCCTCAGCAGTGACACCTAGCGAAAAAAGTTATATTAGCACTAATAGGAAGTCCATTACGCGCTTTCCAATGAGCCCAAGATGATCATCATACGTTGCTCCTAAGCCCCCAACGGCGGGAGGCTCAAAAACACGAAACGGCCGTCATGCTTCTAAAATTCGCTTGAAGAAAGTCTGTTACAAAGTTTCTTTGTGTGAAAACTGTCAGCGACAAAGTTGTAAGGCATTCATTGGCCTAACTATCTGCGTAAAAATGATTGGTGGGGTGCGACCCCTTCTATCTAATTTTGGGTCAAACTGACCGCGTTGGAGCGAAATCGCCGATTTTCGCTCGTAGCGCCTCAGCCGTAACACCTAGCGTAAACAGTTCCATTAACACTAATAGGAAGTCCACTACGCGCTTTCCAATGAGCGCAAGATGAACACCGTACGTTGTCCCTAAGACCCCCAAGGAGGGGGCTCAAAAACGCAGTGTCCAAAATTCGAAAATAAGCTGCGATAACTCCGAAACGGTATGAGATAGGATGCCAGTTACTATTAATCACTAATTTATAGGAAGTCGCATACGGGCTTTCAATTGATACCGACCTTGAATGACCTTGAACGGCGTAATGGCTTTTATTTCGCGTTTTTTTCACCGAATTCGATTGCTTTGCGGGCCAATTACGTCACAGTGGTTGAAGGTAGACCTGTGTCCCTAAAGTACTGTCTCCCAGTTCCAGTCTTCCACTTTTGGCCATAATAGTAGCCTACCCTGCAGCGCGGTCTCTCTGCGATAACTGAGCTATTTGTCATACTTTCTATAATGTTTCATTTAAATGTTGGAAACGATAATGATGATGTTTAAACTTACGTGACGTAACGTTGGTAATGACACGTGTATACGCATGCTGTGTTTCACAAGGCATTGTAAAGATATTATTCAAGAGAGATTAATGTTTTGCGTATGTATTGTTTTGTTCAAAATTTACGGTAGGCCTAGTACAAGTCTGCCAAAAATTATCAAAATATGTCTTAGTTTTGACAAGGTTATTGCAAAAATAAAATGGTGCAGTTTTTTTGACTTATTGAGTAGAAAAGGTGAAAACTGTGATGCATTGCAACTTGAGGCCGCCCGACGTCGCGCCATTCGTTATGGGCTTTAATTACGAGGCCAATCACAGGGGCAGTACTGGGCCGGCAGAACACCTCCTACGGACACCCCCCGCCCAATATGGCCGCCGCTAATTTCGTTGTAATAACTAACGGGAGGGGTGCGCGCTTAATGGAACAGTCGTTGCCGCAGTGTTGATCGACCAATAGTGTGCCACGTGCTTTTTTTCCGCGAGTTGCGATTGGTTGTAGATTGTCGCTAAAATAGACCGGAACTTGTCTCCATCTTTGGCGCGGGGTGGGGGGGGGGGCTTATCCGTGGCTACATGATATGATACGATGTGAATAGGAGGTACGGCATCTGGAGAATATTTATACAGATCTGTGAGGCCAATGGTTCACACCCTTAGGATTCGGCGACCACGATTTCCTGTCAAGTATGGATAATTTGGCGAAATCGAACAAGCCGCGGCTGAGTTAGAGCGAGTTGAACATTGAAAAATTGGGGACCATCCTCCATCTTGGATTTGACTGAAAGTTGATTTTCACAATTACAGGCATATGGGAGAACCATAGTGCACCAGAATATCACATTTCAATATAACTAGGGAATGAGCGGCTGAGTTATATTGATGATTTAGACTTCCCGCCTGTTTTGTAAAAAAAATCCAATACCTTGCTTCCTTTCAAATAAGAGCGGCTCAAAGAAAGGGAAAGAGGAAGGGAAAAGGGAAAAAAGAAAGAAAGTTGGGAGAAAAATCACCCCGAAATAAAAAAAATGTATGCGACCTTGGCTTTACAGCATAACATGTGGCACTGGTGACTATGGCCAAGAAGCCAATGCTACCATATTAATACTCTGTACGCATAATACCTGTGTGGTTCTTAAATGTGATGGTAGCCGTTCCTTCAGCCTGATTGTACCGCAGATGAACCAGTTCAGCTCCGCCTGATCGCCGCTCACTTTCAAAATACATTTTCACGTATTCCTCTGAAGTAGCCTCGGGAATTCCGCTCACTTCCACGGTCGTAATGTTGACATCATCAGTGACGTTGAAGTCGCGAGGTCTGTTCGGAGTGCTCGTTATACGGAGTCGCTTCTTGTTCACTTCAATGAAGCCTTGTTCGCTGAAATGCTTCGCCACTGTAACGCATCAGTTGAGTTAAGCTTACTTCTGTTTAACGCTAATCACGTAAAACGACGATGACAAATGCAGGACCAACCAATAGTTTGTCCCTGCATAACAATGTACTTATAGCGATGATTTTGCCAAAGTTGCGAGCAAATGGCCCATACACGCTGTCTCGGGCGTTTTGTCTTACATGCATTAAAGGCTCAATTGGTACAACCTCCCCGACTTCCTCTCAACAATCAAACTCTTCATTATTGAAGATACAAGGTAACGTAAAGGTAAACGTGGATTTGTATAGCGCCTCGTCGTGAATACACCTCTAAGGCGCTCAGGTATGGCACGCGTTCTCAAGGGATCTCACAGTTTTACGTGCACACCCCGCGTTCATCCGCTAACGGAATGAACCATACCTGCCTTTGCTTTCTCAGCCGAAGCTGGTACTCATTTACCGACCCAGGAGGGATGGAAGGTTGAGTTGGCCTTGAGTGGCTGGTTGGTTACATACCGAAATAAATAGCCGGAACCGGGAATTGAACCCGGACACCGTCGCCCATCTCAGTACTAACCAGGCCTGACGTAGATTAACTTCGTTGATCGAAGCCAACGCGCTAACCACTACGCCAGACAGCCAGCAAGGGTCAACAAGATAGTTATACAGCGCAAACGTCAGTTGACGAGGTCGTCGACATAATTAAAACAGTAAAAGAAAAATAATACGTAGAAGCACGAAACCGTAAGAGTAAAAAGTAACATAGACTGCAGCAGAAAAGCACCAAACTACAGGTTAAATGACACTAATGGTTAAATGGTCAAGGTTAAATGAAAAACTTATTAAAAAATAAAAGTGATTTTTAACCAGAAATTCAAAGCCGCAATTATATCGACTCGACTGGTCGTTCTTAGCGAATTGATTTTAACACTACGATCGACAACAGCGGTATAAGACAAAATGTGTGGTCTAAGTCTTCGAAGTCTTGTATACATCACTCAAATTAGGATGTTTCCGAGGAAAGCACAAATCTGCATGCTGACGCCCCTGTCCGAGCGATGTGGACTCGCCCTCAAAGCGAATCATGGAACCGACTAAAGCACATTACCACACTTGTAACAAGAAACTCATCAGGAAATGATAGCGAACGTGAACTTTTTACGACGACATCGTACACGCACTACAGCTCACAATAAAGTTTGCTTCGCTTATAGAAAGCACACGTCTATAGGTTCCAAATGAGACTCTTACAATTGTAGACTCGCTCATAGGCCTAAATTCGCTCCAACGCGGTCTTTCGTATGATGTAAAAATATTGCCGAAAATTTCAATTGCCTGAGTAGGGTGCACGAACGTTACAGACAGACGACAGACAGACAGACGGACGGACGCACGACGACATAATAGCGAAAGTTCACGTTCGCTAAAACTCCATCAGAATCTGACCATCGGTGCTCAAGTTAAAGGCGATGTTCTTATCCTAAAAATACGAAAATAGGTCTCAAGGTCAAACAGAGAGGTCACGTCACCGAAGTATAATGACTTCTAAAGTTCACCACAGCACAGCACAGCTATCATGTCACATCAATTTCGGATCAATAGTTTTTTCGGTTTATGCGCGGACAGACAGACAGACAGACAGACAGAGACAGACAGACACACAAACTAAAAACAGCATCTGCTTCGCTCATCATGGCTGATGACGTGCAGCTAATAACGTGAAGCTTCCAACCTTCTACGTCAGCGAACTTGACCATGAGAGTTCCATCGTCCATCAGCTGCGAGTCGTCAGTCGGTCCCCCTCCACGTCGCTTGCTCTCCAGGTGAACTATAACAAGTTCACTGAGTTCTTCTGTGACGTCCGCCACGTAGACGACTCGAGGGTCAATCTGCTCACTACTCGCTGACGAGGCCAGTTGCTCGGCTGTTGGCCAGCTCATCAGGAAGTTGCTAGCAACGAATTTCAGCTCACCAACGTCAACCCAGTGCTGCGCGTCTGTACATGGAGATAAATACTCACTTAAGTTATAAGTGTATATGGCAATCCAGTGAAATGGCAATGGACATACGATATAGTTCTCGAACGGGTATTGGAACGGAAAATGTTACAAGTCCATCCCTTCAAACTTTGTAAAAGAAATTGCACGCACAGGTCCAGAGCTGTATATTTCTCAGAGCGTGTTATTAAGAAAGAAACCAACACCCTGAGTCCACTCATTTTAGTTCGTTATCGCTGTACGCGAAATGTGCATGGCGTGGACCTATCTCGCTATTTGCATCGATAATTCTACCATGTGAATAAAAAAACTGCACAATTTTTATTTCTGCAATAACTTTGTCAAACCAGGCTATATTTTGACAATTTTTGGCACACACATACCTCAGTAAATTTCCACCACGAGAATATTTCATATTTTTCATAAAGTCGAAAGCAGAGAACCAGCTTAAGTTTTAACAGCACGCCAGGGCAGTGTGTGCTCGCACAACTGTCAAACTGCTTTGTAGGGAGATGCCAGACCTTATCATAGCAACAACCAAACCTGTGGCTTCAATTGATATGTCCTATTTCAGTCCTGTTGATTGCAGGATATTGGTAATGCAACAGGAGTGGGTCTGTCAATATCCTATATGCGGAATGTCGATACATTGAGGCAACGTTTGACTGACGGTCATTGATCAAGCGATTGATCGGTGGTGATTTGGGCCGATGGCATGATTTATGGCCAGAGGTGGACATTTTGAACATTTGACATGGTCCAGTGTTTTACTATTGCACTGCGTTGTTGGTATATACGTTTTCGTACTTTATATGATGTTTCGTTAAAATGCTGGAGACGATAATGATGATGTGACGTAATTGACCTCAGTTATGACATGTGTAGGCTATCCATGTTGCGTTTCGCAAAGCAAAGACATTATTAAGAGAGATTGACGATTTTGATATAATTTTGTTCCACATTTATTGGGGTAAAGGTATGCCAAACATTATCCAAATAGAGCTTGATCTGACAAAGTTATTGCAAAAAAAAATCATAAAATGGTGCATGTTCTTTTTGACTCACAGTGTACATGCAGTATGTTTTGTTTATTTGCTAGGCAACTTTCAGTGCATTTTTCTGTGCCTTGATGTCCAGTCAGATGACGATGATTTGAGCACATTACTCTCTAAAGTCTAGAAGTATGCAGTAAATTGTTTTATTGCTAATCGAACGTGCGATACGACAGTAACTGGGTCATTTTGTATTCGCTACTCGCGAATATGGCATGACCCAGTAATATTTCCTGTGATTGTCAGTCTTAAGAGCAGCCAATCAGAATGCTTGAGTCATGACGCAGTAGGCCAACTCACGCCCGTCTGATTGTTGGCCCCTATCGCTGCGCATTACAAAATAGTTCCAATTAAAGTAGCGGATAAATTAGCAATAAAAATAATATGTGCTAAAATGGCGTGTATGTTTTATTTTGCTCGTTGTATGAACATCATAGTTGCTGCTGTGTAATGTGAAATTTGAATTTTTGCAGTATAAGTGACCATCGGGTCCTTCTGTCGTTGATTTTGAATAAATAAATAAAGAAATAAAATGTCGTGTATGATAGGGCTGTACTTTAAATTACGAATTACCAAAGGTGACAATCAAGCTTATCGTGGGAAGGAGAGGGATTTAATTAGGATATTCGTGGTGAGCAGGAATGAAAATGACTGATGTCGGCAATGGGAATCTACATGGACATTGGAAAATGGGAATCAAAAACGCATTGCCAAGTCGCGATGATTCAGCACTAGCCGAACGATTGCTGTGTGTTAATTATACTCGTTTGTGTAATGCAAACTGCAATGTGTTTTTTCCAGCTTCTGTTGCCCTCATTTCTATTATTATGAAGAAAAGTTTCGTACGTGACTGGTCGACGAACGTGATCAAGACAGCATCATCAGTTTGGCTCACTCTGTCTGTCTTCTCCACTGGTCCTCCACCTGTCCTCTTGTTCTCCAGCAACGGAAGGAGCTCTTCTTCCACATCGATGTCTCCTGTGACTCCGGACACGACGATAGAGCAGCCTTGAACGGCAGAACTTCCACTGTCTTCAGACGGCGCTGCATTGCTATATCGCTCCAGAGTTACTGAGTGACCAAGCACCTTCACTGGCTTCGTGGCAGCTTTCTTTAACAATCTCTCAACAACTGCGCAATAAACACGTATACAGCATAATATACGAGTCCGTTGCAATTACTCGTTTTAGTTCCCGCTATGTAGACAGTGATACTATTAAAATTTAAAATACTTCCCTGAGAGTAGATCATGCGATTTTCAGTTCACTTCAGTTCAATTCAATTCAAACAGTTTACGTCAGAAAACTTGGTCAATATCCAACTTAAGTATCAATGAATGAAACTGCGTAAATTGCGCCCTGATTCTTGTAAGACTTTGGCGCTACATACATCGTGTACTTACTTACTTACTTACTTACTTACTTACTTACTTACTTAGATTTCGAGTGCGTTCGAAAACCGAGTCTGAGAACCAGCTGAGTCTAACACACAACATAGACAGGGAGAGAAAGAAAAACAGATACAAAGAAATGTGACAAAGCATTGACACATAACGTACTTACATCAGTTACGCAAACGCAAACGACTGATGGCTGCATTATAACATATCAACAAAGCAACTGCTTAGATTCAAATACACGATTATACAACAAAACTCATCAATGCTTCTGATTTTCTGAAATGTAACGAATGCAGCAGTTCAGACACACCATGCCTACGTTCAAGTTTTCAAAGATGAGTATCTTCATGCATTTATTTTAAGTTTTTAACATATGATGGGGATAAAGCGTGTTTTGCGTGTCATCACTATTGTGAGGCGCCAGTGAGCATAGTTAACTGGCGCCATATCAAATTAATAATGATTGATTGATTGATTGAAAAAAACCGGACAGTTTTTAAAAGTTTGTAACTCCTCTATATGATGACAGTGAAGCATTCCGCAAAATGTTCAGTTCTTCTTCCGGAGTAAGACTGGTGTTTTGCGTGTCGTCACCACATTTAATATTCTTTGCACAAGTTCAGCGATACAGTATTAAACTAAAATAACAATAAATTTAGGCGATGCCGTTCAAGTATTGTTACAGCAACATTTTTGTAGTAACTATCATCACTAATTGCTCACCAGCATCGTCGCGAAATGTGATCAGTACAGAGGCGCCAACAAGGTGGAGAATTTTTTCCACCGTTCCACCACCAATTCTTTTACTCTCAAATACCACACAGATGTCATCATCTGCTTCTTCTGGTAAACCACTCACACGAAGCGTCCTTTTGCACTCATCTGAAACAGTTATAATTAGTCCAATGTAATAGTAGTAGTGGTGGACTGGTGGTGGTGGTGGTGGTGGTTGTGGTGGGGTGGTGGTGGTATTAGTAGTAGTATAAGAAGAAGAAGAGGTAGATGAAGAGGAAGAGGAAGAAGAAGAAGAACAAAAACAAGAAGAAGAACAAGAAGAAGAACAAGAACAAGAAGAAGAACAAGAAGAAGAACAAGAACAAAAACAAGAACAAGAACAAGAAGAACAAGAACCAGAAGAACAAGAACCAGAAGACAATATGATGCTGATTAAATTATTAAATTTTATGATCTTTCTGAAATGAAATGAAATTGCGTAAATTTAAAGTGCGTTCGAAAACCGACGGAGAGCCAGCTTAGTCTAAAACACCATGCAAACAAATCTATCCGATAAGCAGAAGAAAAACGTTAAATGGTTTATTTATTTATTTATTTGAACTTCGCGAAGGTCAGAAGAATCCGTGGAATCAGTTCGGTAGGTGAAGAAAAGGTCTATGATGGAAAGGATTTGTCAAAGAGCCAAGGTCAGGTCAGAATGAAAGATTGAACGAATGAGAGAAGATAAAAGTGGTGATAGTAAAGATGGTGAAGATGATGAACTGCCATATGTGATAGGATGTGGAGGTGAAGGAGCCTGTATGTGACGAGCAGAGCCCTGAATGCCGAACCAAGATGACAGACGAGTGAGTAGTTATAATCGATAGTAGCAAAGGTCAAGAAGACAAAGACAAGATACTTTTTGTGAGCCTATGCCATGGCATTAATAAGATGATCGTGCATTCTTTTTGCTGAGTGTTGCAGTGTGACTGCGTTTTGCTGTATTCATAAATGCAAAATAAAAAATATCAATATACCATCGGTAAGTTCAGGCGACTCATCCATGACTGTGAATCTCAATCTCTCTCTGCCAGTCTGCCGGCACCTGCTACAGCAGCCTCTATTCCACTATTTGCACACGCGCACATACACAATATATTTGAATTAAAAAAATGTCAAAAATAGGCTAATTGGAGGGTTGAAATTTTTGTCATCTATGCTTGAGTTGCAGAAAAATGTTGCGAGAGCAGCATCACGCACTGCCGAGTAACAGTTAGTTTTTTTACAACGCGTCCGCATTTGCTCGCAAGGCAGACCTCTGTAATGATCGAGACGTTAAAGTATACAAGTTTTATTGATTGCAATAACAAGCACTGTGTTATCTTTCACGTTCATTGCTTTTAGCGTGTTAATATGATGAGCAATAGTAACTACAGCATAGGCTTACAACGTCTAAAGCCCGTTCACACTGCGTACGGCGCCATCTGCATGCCCACCAGGAAACTGTATTGGGCACGAGACCGAGACGTCTGCCTCCCGAGATCGAGACGTTGACAATATTTTTCTCGAGACGACACCGAGACGAGACGTTGGTACGACTCGATACCGTCTCGAGACCGAGACGTCGAGACCGAGACCACAACCTTGGCCTATGCACATTGTAAGCGGCCTTCTGGTCGTTATGTTGCTATCAAACAAATTATCTTGCTGTCGGCATGATAGTCAATAGTCATTGCGAGAGTCCACACAGTTCTCCTGACAATGACAAATCATAACTGCAGAGCAGCACCAATTAGCGGCCGCCGACCTTCGAACCAAGCCACTCAACTGGGGCTATGAGATCCGCCTGTATAGGCTGCTATCGCCTGCGTCTGGTCGCTATGACGCCGTAACCATTTTGGTATTACTCATCATTTTACCATCCCACAAAAGGTAGGAGGTTGACTCGACCTACGCACTGTACAGCCCGTGCCAAAGGCTGTAAGTGTATCCTGGTTGTTCTGACCGTGTGGCCATAGCTGCCAACCCGCGTCTCTGGTCATGTGGTGCCATCTGGCAAACCAATGCAATTTACACTACAATCATCCGACGGTTTGCCGAAAGTTTAATGCGTGTAGAAACAAAACAGGAAGACGTGATGTAAACCTATATATAATAGCACCTCCGCAACACCGAATCGGCTTATTTGGCGTAAATTGGCACACTGTGTATAGGCAGTGACACAAAATACGCAATGCAGCCTAAAATCGAAAGTGAAACCTGTGAACATGCAATGTCTACGGAAGCTTTTGCGCAGTTCAATTTGCGCAGTTTTTAGACACCACGGCATTATTCTATTTCAAACAGCGCCATGAGTGTTTTCGTGACTCATGACTTGGAGTGGGAGGGTGGTCACTGTGTTGTCCGTAGATTCGCTGGGGTGCCCTCGAGAATAATATGGGGGTCATACCCATGCAAGCCCACCGAGAACATTAACACAGACAGGCTAACGAACGTAGGCCTACAACTTGCAACAAGCTACTATACACTTCCCGTCGTAATACATAATATCCATAATTCTGCTATTATAGTTTGCAACAACTTTCATTTTTCGAAGGCAAAGTTTTCAGGTAATCTACCGGACGTTGCTCCTGCATGGACCTCACCGTATGGTTTAACATTAGGCCCTACGTGCAGTCATCTCCCTGCTCATTTTAGATGCAGATAGGCTAAAACGCTGCCCGCACACAAACGCGGTTCTGTGATCGACGTGCCGAGTAGCCATTGCTTGAAGGCTCACAGAATGCACTGATAGGCCTAGGGTTTATGGCCCCGTCTACCCGTTATACACAATGCTTTCTCTCACGGTCACGCTACAAATTACTGCCATTAGCAAAAGCACGATCCATTATACTATACTGAGTACACGATTTTTACCTGTTATTGATGTTGGATAATCACGAACTTGGCCAACAGTCGTATAGACGTTCACTGGTTGTTAACTTCTCAGAATGAGCACAATGTCCACTGCCCACTTCCCTACCAAATTTAGTCACTTAAGTCACGAAAAACATTATGCCATAGCACTGTTTGAAACAGAATATGACTGTGGCGTCTAAAGTAAAAGCTGCGCAAATTGAACAGCGCAAAAGCTTCCGTAGACTACCCACGTTCGCAGATTGCACTTTCGCTTTAGGCCGTGCCCCCCAGTCTGCACCACCACTGCATGCTTGCAGGCTTGGCAAAATAAGTGACACCATTTCAGTGCTGTGTGCAAAACTGTAGGTCTACATTACGTCCGCCGATTTCGCTATTTTTATTTTTTTTCTACATGAATAGTTTCGGCAGAGCGTCCGGTTATTAATGTAAGGGATGGCGGCTCCGCCCTGGAAGCCAGTGTATGAGTTCGTGTTTCAACCTGTACCCGAGAAGGCTCGTCTAGTGTCTGAGCATGAATGGTGTCTGAATCCAGCGTGTGTGGGTTGGTGGTCTTGATGCTTACAGACTGTTCCACCCGCATATGGCTAGGCACCTCTACTGCCTGTGTATCCGGTGGGCCTGCGCCAGGATCTGGGGCCTCAGCGGTGGCTGTAGCTTCTGCCAGATCAACACCCTCCACGTCAGGGCCGCTCAGGTCATCTCCGGTGGTAGCTAACCCTCCTGGAGCCAGGCTGACTGGGGAAGGCGGTCCCTCTGCTTGAGCCCCTTCTGCTCCTGCCCCAGCTCCTGCGGGTGGCGTCTGATACGCATCCCCT
>Ga0049105_1000460_pt1 | contig 14070 bp, 10 predicted proteins | sample WorMetvaBAHAMAS1_FD_61260 | JGI IMG/M metagenome (GOLD analysis project Ga0049105, IMG submission 61260) | Worm MetaG Olavius vacuus BAHAMAS.1 | ecosystem: Host-associated > Annelida > Digestive system > Unclassified | place: Germany: Marburg | collected 2013-04-09
GATGTCAGTTACTATTAATCACTAATAGGAAATCGCATATGGGCTTTCGATTGGTACCGACCTCGATGACCTTGAATGACCTTGAACGCCGTAATAGCCCTTATTTTGCGTTTTTTCACGAAATTCGACAGATTTTCAGGCCCATTATATCACAGTGGTTGAAGATAGACCTATAATGTCCGTAAAATATTGTCTCCCAGTTCCAGTCTTCTACTTTTGGCGAAAACTGTAATGCACCCTGCACTGTCAGCTCCTAGGCAGTGAATGAGGAGTGCAGTGCTAGCGGAACGGCATACTCCTGTCTCTAGGAACTATCACATAAGGTCATCTGTTGTGACTTACATGTGTCAGATTTATATGTAAAAACAAAAGCGACCACCAACACATTAATAAGAAGAGTAGGAATTAGCATCTGTTAGAACAACGGTTATTCAGTTAGTCACGCACCACTAATAACATATGAATACAATAAAGGACAAAGCAAAGCATGGAGTACAGTCGAAGCGAGCGCCACAAATCAGTTGCATGGTCTAGCAGAGAATAAAAGTTCCTGGGAGCAAATAGAGAACAAAGGTCGTATGGAATGAAAGTTTTGGGGCCAATTTGCTCTGGAGAGTGAATGTTCCAGGGAGCGAAAGTTCCGGGAGTGAATTGGTCAGGGTCCTATTGGAATTTTCGCTGCAGGGAGCAAATTTGCTCGGGAGCGAAAAGGCAAAGTATCCTTATTGATGTGTTTTGTACACATGCTATATTATGGCTGGACAGTTCATATGCTTTTTATGTGTTTTGTTAGATGTTGTCAACAAAATACTGTAGTTAGTTGTCATGTTTTGTGTACAGGCGCTTGAAGTGGTATACTTACATCGGTGATTTCATTAATACTTTGAAAGCTTTCATTGGCACAAACTACCAGTCTCTTCCATTTGCTTTTGCAAACAGTGGGCTTGGGGTAAGTGTTTGAGCTTACTCTTCTTCAACAGTGGAATGTAAGGTAGTCTAAGTCTAAAGTCTTAGCCTAAAGTCTAAACTTGACAACGGACACATTCAGCTGAGACTTTAGTCTAAGCATTTAGACTAAGCATTTAGACTTAGTGGTAGTTGACCTCACCCATAGTAACTGTTAACAGTACTGTGCTTATGATTATGAGGAGCATGATGGAGAAATGGTCGTGGTGTTGGACTCTCAATGAAGGATGTTAAATGGTAAACCGGAGAGTCTCAGTTGAGAGGTTGCAGTTTCGACTCCCAGCCATTCAGCTTTCATGTAATGACTCTGGGCAAGTTGTTCACATACTTATGCCTCTGTCACCAAGCAGTGTAATTTGGTACTGACTGGAGAGTGTTGATGCTCTAGGGCCCAATTTTCAAAAAAATTTTACGACGAACTTACGAAAAACTTATGAAAAAGTCTGACTTACTTAGGATCAGCATGTGATTATCAAAAACTCTTACAAAAATCTTATGAAAAACTTCTACAAATTTATGCAAAACTTATGAAAAACTTACAACGACTTTACAGGTATCTTACAAAAACGTAAAATTTGCGGCAAGTGATGTCATTCGGGAAACCCTCTGTCAGAGGCTGTTATTGGTCTAATACTTTGAGCTAAAAATAACTGACAACCAGAGTGACGATTTCCTAAGAATGCTTCCAAAAATGACCATTTTTCTAAGAAAATCTTAGGAAGTCGTATCTTGCTGACTTACAAAAGACTTACGAAAATAAAATCTTAAGACGAATGTAGGAGAAATGTTACGAAAATCGTACAAAGTTTTGAAAATCGGGCCCCTGGAGTTGAGAAGGTAACTGTTGGCCTGTTGGAAAGTAATGGCAGACTGCTGCTGGGTTTACATCTAAGGAGTGACTTGAACAAAACCAGTATAAGCTCCAGACATACAGCTCATCAACCTTTATGTTATTGAAGTGCTGTTGTGTTGATGTGATTCTGATAATGTGTTGATGTGATATTTCAGTTTGGTCTGGCCGGAGTATTCATTGTGGCTACACTGACTGATCACTGCTGCCAGTTAATGCTCAATTGTAAGAAGAGACTTATCCAGCAGATTTGCTCGAACAGTGTAGCTGTAAGTTCTGTGGAAGAGGACGATGTTCCGCAGCTACGGGAGCGGCTGCACCGAACTCTGGGTTACGGCGACCTCGGTCGGCGTATCTTCGGCATGTGGTGTTTTCACCTGATCCAGTTCGCAGTCTGCTTCACTCAGTTCACAACGTGCGTTTCCTATTTCATCTTCATTGGCAACACTGTATACGAGATGTTTCCCGTGAAGCACAGTACAGTGCCGCAGTTGGACAGTGCGCCGGCAAGTGAATATGTTGAAGCGAGGGCTAGGAAGCTGAATATGTATGCATTCAACAAGCCAGTTACTTCTGATTTTATTGAAGCTGCAACCAGCCAGTCTGTATCAGCATCACTGTACGGCAATGCTACATTTGATAATGTGACGACGTTATCGAATGCAACTGTTGCCAGTTTATTAACGTCAGATCATCCGATGTCCACAGCAGAGATGATGACTTTGATTCCAGCTCATAATGTAACGTATATCAGCGTGACAACTGCTCCGGATCTGCGGCTAATTATACTTTGGCCGTTGCCAATTTTTTTGGCCACGTCACTAGTGCGCAATATTCGTTACCTTGCTCCGATGTCACTTGTGGCATCGTTGGGTCTCTTCCTTGGAATTGTGTCCGTACTGGCGTTCATGTTCACAGGTAATCCGTTATGTTTATTATTGCACAATAGCTGGCTTTTTCAGTTATTGTAATATGTGAAAATTCTTATTAAAAATGAATCTGTAAATGTAAACCATGCTGTCACATTTTTGACAGTCAGTCAAATTTTGTGCAGTTGGTGCATGTTTGGCTACCAGCAATATGGTAGAAGATAGTAGGAGTTAATTTCACATTTCAGTAAAAGAAATCCTTTTTTTCAGATAACATTACTTTTTGCTTGTCATTTGCAATTATATTTCTCGTCAGAATTCTTGTAATGAATTCGCACTTTTTTCACAAAATATATTTTACTTAATTGTAGTAGTTTGATCTTCGATTTTTTTTACATGCGATCGCTTTTAAATTTGTCTTAGTGTTAGATGCTCAAGTTTCTACTTGGTGTCATTGTTTTGTTATCTGTCGACTTACTGTGTAAGATATGAGTAAGATGCGTCTTGTCTAAATGACTGGAAACAGTACTTCTGAGTTGAATTATAAATCATAGGTTGTGGTGTTAATCAGTAGCAACATTAAAAAACTCCCAGCTTCTTTCATGTTGCAGAATATAGACATTTTAGCTGTGTGTTTGTATCTAAAGTGATCAAGACCCGCCAATTTCACGCAGATACACTGTACTGTTGGTCATTTTCATGTTTGTATGGATAGCTGGTGGTCTCTGAAAGGTCTCCAAAGAGGTCTGTCTAGATAGCAAGGAGTACTGTTTTTACAAGCTGATACCCTTCACCAGTGTCAGAGTATTTATGACAAAGTGCTATTTGTCTATTATTGGATCATGCTATGTTCTGTGTAAATTTTCTTGCAGTGTATAGAACTGGTGGTTCAATAATGCTGGTCATTTGGTGCATTTGTTGTATTGTTATTGTAGGATTTTCCGTTGGACAGTTTGAATGGTACCGGTTTGAAACTTTGCCACTCTTCTTTACACAGCTTATTTCAGCATACGAGGGCATTGGATGTGTAAGTTGCATGCGTGTGCTTTATGTGCAATTAATCGATCTTTGTAATTTTTTTGTTGTATCGGTTTACATGTAATGTCATTGCAACCTTCCTATCTACATGCCAGCAACTGGCAACCTTCAGTCTGTCGGCTTGCCTATGCTGATGTCTTTGACCATCATTGCCCATGGTTTGTCAGTAAGTAAGTAAGCAAGTAAGAAGAGCAAGTCAGCACCTTTAATGTTCAGACGTAGACGTTCAGGCCGTGGCCCAGCTAACCAAACAAATGTTTTCAACGATCGTTTGAATTGTCCGAAGGTGATGTCCGGTTGCCGAAGCTGTTCAGGCAGACTGGTTCACAGCGTTTTCCCGGCGATGGCAAAAGAGCGATCACTGAACTGGTTGCGTGATTTCTTGACGAAGCATGTTCGATTGTCAGCAGACCGCAGAGGATGGCGGCCAATGGCGGTAACCAGCGTACATTCATCAGCTAGGTACACAGGAGTAGTGCCAGCCAACGAACGATAGACATGGGTGGATATCTTGAAATCCACTTGTGGGCAGACTGGCAGCCAGTGCAGCTGATGTACGGCTGGCGTGATGTGATCGCATCCCTGACTTGTATCTTGATATTCATTCTCGTCAGACGTGACGTCTGTCTACATAAAGTGCATGGTGGAGAGAAGACTGGTTGTAGGCTTATGTGGTAAACCGCACCATTGTAGCCAACTTATACTGTCCAACAGTCACACGTGGTTTCCGCCAAGTAAACTCTGGACAGGTTGTCTTGCAAAGATGGATTTTACCAATTCAGCTGTCTGAGCATGCGGCAAACAGCAGACCATGCACCATTTAATTGTAGAATCTCCGTTAACGAAATCTGAAGGCAATCTGCAATCAGCAATCACTCCACTAGAAAAAGGGTAAATAAATACACATCTGGCTGTAGCGTCCACAAAATAAAGTCACACTGATTATCGAGTGTACATAGCTTCATCATTCTTAGAGTATCATGTCAGTATTTAGATAAAGCATGTTGTTCGTGTTCTTTGCTTACTGATACAGTAGATTCTGATGGTCTGTAAATACTTGCTGTGTGCTGCCTTACTGGTGTAATAAATGATGATGATTGTGTATTTAATGTTTCTGGGGTATTTGAAATGTGCATGCAGATCTTGCCAATACACTGCAGCATGGTGGGCTGCCGACAGCTGTTGCATCAATACATTCATGCCAATGTCTACCTGATATTCTTCGTGCTGTGTACGTTCGGTGCGTTCGGTTATCTGCGCTACGGTACCGACGTTCCTCAACTGCTAGTGTTGGCAATTACTCAGCACACTCCACTGTCTTTGCTCGTCGATACGACTCTTCTCATCTCCGTACTTTTCACGTTACCTCTTCAGTGTTTCCCCGTTATCGAAATACTCGAGGGATACATTCTTACACGTGGTATGTGAATTATGAATACAATACAGTATGACATGCAGACATTTAGTGCGCAGTGAAAATCTTGGTCTGCACGTGAGATCAGAACCAGAAATTGTCAAACGAATTGAGTTGAAATCAAGAACAATGATGAGGTAAAGAAATCCAAAGAGCGCTGTTAAGTCTGTGGTGGGTTTAACACTTTCACGGGTGAAAACTTAATGACACGTCCAAAACATTGAAAAATGTACAATATGCACGGCATTATTCGTTTTAGCTGTTGAAAAGTGAACTTGAGCAAAGCTACATTTATGTCACTAGACCCTGTAGGTATAGGTGCCATATGTGCTATATGGTACCCTTAATAGGGTTAATGTCATCAGATGTCTGCTAATCTCCATGCCTCATATTTTAGATTAAGTAGCTCGTAACTTTAAGAATAACTTGGTGACTGCTGGTGATATGCGTTTTGTCATATCTGTAGATTTGGCTGCACATTGTCATTATTGACAGCTGTGGGTTGTTTTGAGTTAATCCCGAGGGCATTTTTATGACTATATTCTGTTGTAAACATGCAGGAAACTGCTGCGACGATAAAGAGATGCGGATGGAGTACGATGAAATCGCGACTGATACTCCACCTCCACAGCTGATTGCTGAACATGAAAGTTTGCTTAATGATGGCTTGTCGGTTGATATGACTGCATCGCAAATCGCTAAATCAGCCGTGCTGCCTACTGTAAGTCTTCATCCAGTATTAGTAAAGTAAAGTAAAGTAAAGAAGGCGAATTTATATAGCGCTTTATATATAGGCTCCTTATCTCTAAAGCGCTCAGATGTGGCCCGCGTGTAACAAGGGGATCACACAGTTTTACCTGCCACCCACACACGAACCATATCTGCCTTTACTCCCCAGTCGCAAGGCATCACCGCTTTAAGGCTAATTGCACATAGACACTGCAAAACTGACGGACTGGCCTTATGAGTTTTTGTCGTAGACCATCAAGCCAGTTTTCGGGCCTTACATGGCAAAGGGATAAGGAACTACAGAGTGACTGCACTTTCTTTGATGATTCATGTTTAATTTTTTTCATGTTAATTTCCATATTGTTGTAAAGTACTGAGCAGACACCTGCTGCTACAGTGACGGAACAGTAGAGTAGAATGGGTAGACACAGGCGACGCCAGATTAGGTAAATATTTTTTACTGCCACTTCGAGTGCTATTCAAGTGGTACATTACATGACGGGGCTGGTCCTCGACTCAAAACCATATCGTTCACCTGGTCAGTGTTTTCATCCATGTGGGCACTTCGTGGTCTGCTGCTGCCCCGACGTCTGTCTACTATTCCTGTTTCTCTGAACTTCTTGAGCAACCTGTTACTGCTACTTTTCGTCCATCCTTTGTCTGGTAATTCTTTTCTCAACTGTCTCGCATTATAGCCTTTCAACTGATATAGATTTTTTTATTAGGATCTTATCTTCGTCACTGAAAACCATATTTACAAACAATGCAGTAACGTATGACATCTGGGTTGACGTAACAAATGATCGCCATGTTAAATACATAAAAAGTCGTGGTCATGTAATTAATTCTGCGACAGTGCTGTCGGGAACAATTTTGATTTGGTGCTCTTTCTATTTTAATATTTTTAATTTTAAAGATCGGTTAAGTTTTGGCCAAGTTACAACAAATTAAACCTGGCATGTTTTATGGGACACAGTGTACTTAAGTGCCTAGTTAAAATGTTCCACTCTGAATGGTCCTGTAGTGAGATGTGGCATGCTAAACCTTTATCCAATATCCATTCATGTTTTATGTTTGTGTGGTAGGTTGCAGCATGGAAGAGAAATACTCTGCGGATATTGTTAACTCTTGTGATGGCTGGGCTTGCAGTATTATTGAGGAACGGCTATGCCTACGTTGCCGCTTTCACTGGTGAGTGTCGTTTTTCATCGTTCACTTATCACTTATGTTTTTAACATAAACAGTTATCCTGTTTGAACACTCACTTGACTGTTTGAACACCCACAGATATCATAGTGCATGTCATTATATTTCATCATGTCATTCATTTGAAGCATAACAACCTTGTCAGGTGTGGTGTCCGTCATTTGACACCTGCTGTAGGAAAATCCATTCCTAGGACAGTACTCGATAGCCCCTCACAGACAGTCTTTATATCTAAATTTGACAAGCAGTAGTGATCTGTGCTGCCACTGTCTCTGAAGTTATGACCCCTACCCCTGTGCAAAATTTCGTTGCGATCTGCCCCACCCCGCCTCCTTGCGTGGAAGCCCATACAAAGTGACTTGGCTAGATTTTTTTGCAGTGCATCCGCATTGCTCGCAATGCTGAGCGCTGTAATAGCCAGAGGGATTCTGTCTGTCCGTTCGTCCATCACGTTCCAGTAACGAAAAAATGCACAATTAGGTCAAAGGGGGTCGTGAAGGGGTCACATGACCTGCTTTTGAAATTTTGCGACCCCCCCCTTTATATCTCGGGAACGGTTTGAGCTAGAAAATTATAATTTGGCAAGCAGATTGACCACCAGGTGCACTAATGAAAAAATGCAAAATCAATTCAAAGGGGGATAGGAAGGGGTCATATGACCTACTTTAAAATTTTGGCACCCCCTCCTTATCTTGGGAATGGTTGGAGCTAAAAACTTCAAATTTGGCATGCAGATTGACTACCAGGTGCACTAACGACAGAAATGGAAAACTAGGTCAGAGGAGTCGTGTAGGGGTCACGTGACCTAATTTTGGAATTTTTGGACCTCCTCCATATCTCCGGAATGATTTGAGCTAGAAATTTCGAATTTCCATTCAGATTGACCACCACGGGCACTATTGAAAAAATGCAAAATTAGGTCGAATTGGATCGGGAAGAGGTAATGTGACTTACTTTTGAAATTTTGGGACCCCCCTACATATATTGGGAATGGTTGAAGCAATAAAATTCAAATTTGTTATGCCAAAGCAAAATGCCAATAACCGTGACAATCAGTACGTCAAATGGAAATTGGAGGTATAATTCAAATGTGGCGGATGTCCATTTTGTCAAATTATAAGTAGTATCAAGACAACCGTGGATTGAGCTATCTTATCAAAATTTGGTGTGGAGATAAACTTTTAGATTGTTAAACAAATGCTGTCACTAATACTGAAGCTCTGACCGCCATCTTGAACAGACGATATGATGTCGTAACTTTTCGGTGAGTGCACCTGTTTGGATGTAATTTGGTAGGCATATGCTAAATCGTATAGAGAAACAGCAGATATTATTGTAAAAACTAGCAGTTTACAATGCCTTTTAAGGTCGACATTCGCCAACTCGCAGATCTAAAACAGCAAATATCACAAAAGATAATATTACTTTGCAGCATTTAGGTGATGTGCTGCACAGGTGATATCATCCTTTGTGATGTTTGCTGTTTTAAATCTGCGAGTTGGCGAATGTTGTCCTTAAAAGGTGTTGTAAACTGCTAATTTTTTAAAAGTAATTATTATTAAGAACAATGCGAATGGTTACACCCACCAGCACTTGATTCTGTCGTCATGATGTTTTGTAAGGAGACCGCATTCTCTCTTTAGGAGCCATGCATGTTGTGCATTGCTTGACTGTGTTAAATTCAATACTCCGGTGCATTATTGGTGCCGGAGGCTGCAGAATTGTTAAAATTCACTTCCAGTCATATCCAGTATGGAGTACTGTGCCCACAATGAAAGTGGTTGAATTGCTATAACTCAGCCACGGGCTGTCCAATATTGCTGATAGTTGGTAGGCTGGTGCATGACGGGTGGCCTCAAGTGGCAATACAGGACTAATTGCCACAGTTTCTGGTTATGATTATCAAAACTGTAACTAGTTGTAATGTGGTAGTCAGCTTTGGTTCTGATGCCAATGCAGGTGCTGTCGGCTGTTCACTGCTTGCATACATTCTGCCGTGCATGCTGGATCTGAAGCTGCGAGGTCGTGATATGCCAGTGATCCTCATCATCAAGGATTCTGCCATTATTGCATTTGCCGTTTTCGCGAGTGTGTCTGGTCTTGTGATAATCATGATGACAGTTATTAAAGGTAAAATACCGGCATAATCATGTCGCGTCGGTGTTTTTGTGTAAGGTTGTCTGACCGTTACTTTGTACCAAAGTCATGACGTCTTCCATTCGCAAGCTTCTGAAATATCTTTGCCAACATGAATGTCCATTTCAAATTCAAACATATCCCACTGTTTTGTGTCACTTTGTATTGCAAATGAGGAGTTGACTAGCTATGTTAATGATATGATCTGGAATTAACATTTTCAGTTACATCTACCATGCTGACGAGCAGATTTTGCAGCCTTTTTTAGCTTTGCTTAATACTGCTTGACAGCAGAATGAATATTAACAGTGCAAAGTGCTTGCTTGATGAACACCTGGGCTTAGGAACTTAATATAAACATTACACTGCTAGTCAGTTCCATGTCAGTTGTAATCGGATGTTTGAAGTAAAATCCATGAGAGTTTTGCCAGTGAACTCTTCTCCTATGGCTGGAGTTTAAAACCAGTCACTTTTTAGTTCTGCAATAATCTAGGTTTGAGTCTAATTACTCTGCATGTTATATGCTGCATGTACTGCAAGCAGAAGGCATTTTTAGCTTCTTTGTGCTTTCGTTATTACAGAGTATTAAGGTCGTGTATTGTCTGTGGCACGCTGTTGTGGCTTGGCATTGTCAGTTGTTTAGCTGTAGTTGTACCGTACCATATATGCTGAAATCCTGTACTGCTGGCGATGCTGGACGGCCCAGTGTAAGGATTAGTTTTGGTACTGAAACTGGCACATATTTAACAGCGAGTGCGGTACCACTTAATAGTGAATAAGTAATAGCTTGGCTTATTCAGCTTTAAATTATTTTTAAAGTGAGTAAATATTAACTTATTCATTTTGTGATCTGGGACTTTACTGAGCAAAGTGGTTGTTAATTTATTCATACATAGCACACCAGCAAATAGTGACCCTCCACCATGTTGTAAGACTTTCACCACTTTTGAGTAATTAATTTAAAATCTATTACAGCATCGGCAGCATTGCGGATGCTATAGTATAGGATGTTAGGCAGACTCCTGGCCGATGATTTTGAAATTGTCATTGTGTTTTTAAGGACCTTTGTGCTTTTACTAGTCTCCAAGCATCACGGTTAGGGAATGCCCAGCAGTTGTCAAAGTCCTGTATTTGCTTCTGCTATAGGACATCAACATTCAGCATGTCAACGATGTTTTCAGCATCGCCAGTATGTGATTTTAGCATAAGCCACTCTTCAGTTTCAATGAGAAGGTTGTATGCACGTGTGTGTTTAGTGGGCCACATTCTGTAGGTTGTCAGATGTGTTTGCATTGGTTGTGCATTGTATTGAGTGTTAGTGTCATGTGGTACTTGTGTAGATCTGTCCTTACTTCAACTGACACCTGATACTTTTGAACGGTCTTCGTTGTAGTTTTGATTGAATCATGTTCATACTGATAAGCATTTGATCTCGTTGTGTGTGTGATATTTTGTGCCATAGATTTTGTGTTTGTCCACGTGCTGAGGGTGTGAAGGTTGTACCGATACAAATGATTGGTTGTGGGCACTTCATATGATTACATGCTTCATGGAGGCTGTGTGTAAAATTGCCCAGGCTTGAACTTCTCGGGCTTAGAATGGTGTTAATTGAATTTTACATATGATAGACTGGATTTTACGTTTTATCCGATATTCCGCAGCTCAGGGAGTGTTGCTCTAGCTGGATAGCTTACTGGTTTTCCCTGCAGTTTCTCACAGCAAGTAAACTTGTGAACTTGGCACATTGATAGGGTCTGACATAAGCTTGATGCCTCAGCAATTTTGCATTTGAATCAGAAATGGAAAATCGATAATGAAATCAATTTTTGCAACAATTTAGAATTCAGTTTTCCGCGAGAAAGAGTCGTCTGATGATCGGGGTGGCATAGGAATAATAGGCATAGGAACATGACATATATGGACTGCACACGTCAGTAATTGATTTATTTTAATCAGTTATTGATGTTTTGCCACACAGTAATTCTGTGGTGACAGCAGGGAAGATGCTGATATGCTGAGTTTGTATCAGTACTGCTGTAGTGCGTTAGGTTAACTTTTGTTACCATGTCATGGAAGCTTGTGTGGCTGTCCATTAGCGAGGAAAATTTGTTATTTTATATACAGATTCTCCATATAATAAATGGCATGGCAGCTTTGTGACTTCAACATTGGACCTGTTAGCACTGCCAGGTTCTCAGCACTATGATATTATGTGGATGCCGCATTATGTTTCAAGATTGTGTGGTTGTCTTTTTCATCAATTATGAATTATCAGTTATCGTTTGTGCCGGAGTTTTATGATGCTTAATGACTGTGACCTTGAAATGACACTGCAAGAAGTTACACTTGCCGTGTAGAACCGGTAGATCTAATTTTCGAATTGTACAAGTCTTTCTGCCTGTTCAGAATGGGCAGGTGCGAATGTGTTCGGTGTGTGACTGACGCAATGCTTGATGCAGTTTTCTATTTTAGATCTGTGTAATAATTTGTGAGGATCAGTGGTCAGAATATTGCTGTTGTGTTGCACTGGCATCATGATATGGTTTAAAAATTCACAGTACGCATATTTTATATGGATTTCTTTCATTTTTTGTACTGTACATCACAGGGATCGGTATTCGGCTGCATTGGTTGTATTGTGAACTTGAATGTAGTGCTATGTATTGTTGCAGTTGTCGACCTGAGTTGTGATACTGCACTGCCCATTATACAGAGTGGTGCAGAAAAAATTGCACAAAGTTTAATGCATCGTCATTTTGCAACCATATGCAGTAGAAATCACATGGTTTTTACCAGAATGCTCAGAAATCAACTGGTAACACGAAGAATGGGCAAATTTTGAATATTGTGATTAAATATTCTTTGTTTGGCAGCTGATAAGCAACCACTTAAAAGCATGAATACTAGCGACATTTTCAAGACTGTCATGACAGAATAAAAGTTTGCAAAAAGCAAACGTTACAAAATTAACGGAAAACATTTCCACCCTAAGAATTGTGATCCTGTTGTTCATCTTGGCTGCAGTTTAAGTGATTAATCGACTTGATATTTAAATCAGTTATCTCTGAATGATGTCGATCCCAACCACTCAGCCTTTTAGCGAAGCCAGTAGACTCAGTTATTCGTATGAGATCAAACAACATATGCCATTTGTAGTGTCTTGCTGGAAACTCAACAGTCATTTTTTAACAGTCCAGCATTTTTCAGTTTGTGAAGTCTTTATTAGCAGTCGATCTTCAGCTTTCAGAGGTGTCGTGTTTACATGCATGGTGACGTCGTTCATAAGAATGTATTCAATTCTGGCTGTTAACAAAGAATGTGTAACAAACTGATCCAAATTTTGCATCGACTGGTAGACAGTGATCTTTTCTCAGAAGTTTGGTAAAAACCGTGCACTTCAGCTGCAGAGATTGCGAAATGACGCTGCATTAAACTTTGTGCAATTTTTTTGCGACCACTCTGTATATTGTTATTAATAGTGTCAGAGTTGTGCCATGTTTATGCCTTCACCGGCGTTTAGCCACTGAAGGCGTTGTGTTTTCAGGCTTAGATGTTAAACGCGTGCTGTCTCTGCGGTAGCTGAGCTTCTTGTTGATTAACATATATGGTATGTTTGTGCGGGTTTGTCACTCATCCTGCAGGTTCTTAAGGTCCTTGAATTTAACCGTATCATTTTCAGGATCTGGAAAGTCCTTGAAAATGATCTCCATCCTGGAAAGTTGTAAAAGAGTGAGTTGTTGAATTTCTGTAGAAGACAGAACTGTGCTAACATTAACTTGTGATCATATCTACAACTTGTTGCTTACTTACATGTCAGATTTCTTCCAGCACTTGGAGACCTTTATTAATGCAAAGAATGATTATGCATAGATCAGGATGGTGAAGTTCATTTTTAAATCATCATGTGTGAAAAAAAGTTAGTGCAGAAAGTACAAACTTTTGTGGATGCCTGCATTTTTTATGTAACAAGCTTTTACTTTCCTGTATTTTTTAATTTTAGTTGTAAATGCTGTTTTGCGCGTCTGTAGTGCAGTTAATGATAGTGGTTGCTGCCAGCAGTTCTTACAGTTCTAATCATGCTAAGTTGATTTTATTATCCAACGTAAAAATATAAAATTATATAACGTATTTTTGTGTGACTGATGAATCAGTCAAGGTAACAGAAAATAAACTGTTAGATTGTAAAGAATGATTATTTATAAATCAGGTTGGTGGAGTTTATTTTTCTAAAAACCCGTCGTATATGAGAAAGTCATCAACCACTTCTTTCAGATGTCTGAAAGATTTTTATTTGGTGTTGCATATAGCTAGGAATGCTTAATGAATGACTGTAGAATGTGCAGTTCTTACTGTACATGTAGGGAGCACACTGCAAGTGTCTCTTGTATTGTATTGTGTTGTATGGACTACAGCTAGTGTATGAGCTTGGTGTTTGTTACTGTGGCGCTGTGTCTTGTAGCATTCAGCTGTTAATCCGTAAAGGGATATGTTGCAGCTAGTTATGGAGATAAATATTTGAGTGTGAAGTTTTGTCACAACGAATTGTAATTGTGTCACTGCTATTTTTGTGGATTTTAATATTGTAGCAAAGCAGATAGCTGCGGTGACAGGGACATATTAATATGCGTGATACTGTCGATGGGATCCCTGTCTAATGCCCATGACACACTTGCCAGAAACTCGCGCGAGTAATCCAGCACTGGAAACTCGCAAATATGACATGCTTTCCAGTGCTGGTTTTTAGCTCGTGCGGGAATCTAGCACGATATAGCGCAGTGCTCTATTCTACGCTGGAATCCGGCATAAACGGAGCGCTGTGATTGGTCAGTTTTGTTGATCTGCTCGTCTGTAAATATATGTTG
>Ga0049105_1000461_pt1 | contig 14067 bp, 8 predicted proteins | sample WorMetvaBAHAMAS1_FD_61260 | JGI IMG/M metagenome (GOLD analysis project Ga0049105, IMG submission 61260) | Worm MetaG Olavius vacuus BAHAMAS.1 | ecosystem: Host-associated > Annelida > Digestive system > Unclassified | place: Germany: Marburg | collected 2013-04-09
AAAACAAAACTTGTGTGGTTGTACAACTTCACAGAATAGATTGGTCGAAAATGAATCTAGAAAGGCTGCTGTGAGCAACGGACAAGGAAATGAATAGGAAAGGATTGTTCATAGTGTGGCCAACCCCCGGAAGCAGGACGGCTGAGGGCAAGAGAATACAAGATTAGGGTCCTAAAATCTCCAGGATGGGATCCTCTGGATACGGCGTTACGCCCAGTGTCAGCCGTGATTGAAGAAAAATATAAAATCTGCAATCAGTGTCGTGCATCAGACGACGGTATGACTAATTACCGCATCGGACCACATCGGAGCACATCTGACCAAGTCTGACTAAACTGGAGACGTCTGCACCGGTCACGCACCGCCTGTATACCAGTAGTAAACCACACACTGGCGCCATATAGTCGAAAATGTCTTCTCTGAAGCTAATTCCAGTTTCCAGCGCCTTTTGGCTTCGCTTTTGAAATTACGATCTCTCGTTTGCAGACATGGTTAGACATGGTCCGATGCGGTCCGATGTGGTCCGATGCGGTAAATTGGTGATTAGTCATAACCCATCAGGCGACACCGATCGGCATATCTGCTGAAGCTCAGATTCAAAATACAAGTGAAACGTATTAGGAAGCATTACCGACAGCTGATGTGAGTAACTGTGTGTGTTCTCCATCACGTGAACACCGTCGGCGTTGTCAGAGAACGCTGCATCGTCACTGTTACACAACGCGCCGAGAACTACGACCTCCTACCGCGAAATTCGCGCAGACGCACGCCTTTCCAGTCGGCAATCAGACGCCCAGGCGTGTACTCCAGCTACTGCACTCGTCGTACAATCACTACAGTGTTCTTTCGTTCGACCGAGAGGCCCGCGGTGGCGGCGGCCTGCCGAGCACCGGCGGCCGCACTTTGCCGCCTCCTGTGTCAATAACCCGCATTGATTTACGCCAAGCGGACGGTGTCAGTCACGACCATGACCGACCGAACGGACCGCTGCCAGCGTGCCGTCGTCGTCGTGGTTTCGTGCGCAGTCCGCCATCGATTTCGCTTTCTTTCCCGGGAAGCGAAGCACCGGCTTCGTCATCGTCATGAGCGACACAGACCGTACGCACGCTGCGTTACGTTACGCTTACTCTGCCGTATAGAGAGCTTAGTTCGTCATCAGTCGACCACTCCGAGTAACCATCCAGTCACAATGTTTTGGTTTGCTCTCTCTCTCCCTCGGCGTAGTAGAGCACTTCCCGCGCGTCGAGTTTCGTCATGATAGGCCTACACCGCCAGCCTGCATAGCTCGCCCGCCGGCCACACATAGGCTGCACGCGCAGCCATTGGCTGCTCGCCCACGTGACCATGCGGTCATCGCTGACCGAAATAAATGACCTCGGCGTGGGGTCAGACGGGTGCAGATCGACGCCATCTGGCGCCAACACAAGGCCGTCCGCCGCGAGTCCGAGTGGTTGGTAGCGGATGCGCCGACCGGCCACTGCGGAGATTAAACTGGTTATCGGTGAACGCTGCCGAGCGTCCGAGCTCCGACGTTTCGCGGAAATTTTATTCCAGCAGTCGCGGCGAGCAGCAACCACCACGGCCGGTTCTCCTCGGCCCTCCTCGCATTAACGTAGCGCCGATCGGACCCCGTCCGGTCATCGCTGCATACATTACTCCATGTTTTGTCTGTCGACGGCAAGTCGATACCGAGCGAGCGGGCACGCACGGCTGGAGCAGAGCAGAGCGGCCGGCGACTGATGCGAGACACGCTAATCTGAATTTACTATCGTCTGATCTCACGTGTAGGCGGCGGCATGGACCGTCAAGGCTAACGACGGACACTGGACTGGACAGACATTACCTTCATTGCCGGTAGCGGATCACGATACACGACAGTATCTTTACTTTATATCTTCGACATACTTTTAGGTCGCCCGACAATGGTCGGGACTCGGAAGCATGGTCTAGTGTTTTTATCAGTGAATTTTCATTGCCATATCCAGCCTCCAGGCGCTAATCTCCAAGTCAGCTGATAGGCGCCCCGTCAAAAGTATATCAGCGGTTACCGATCCCAGGTCTGACACTAAAAATTGACGCATATATTTCCCCTAACCTTCCCCTAACTTTTACACGGGAGGGTAAAAAGTATGAGTAATCATTAGTTTTTACGCTGTACATAATTGAAGCTTTCTTACTTAATCAAAATTATTTATATTAATTAATCGTTAATTTTGAAGAAGTTAACTATTAAAAGCTTAAGCATTACCAGCATTAGTTAATACTGGGTACTACCAGGCTTATAACTGGCCGAGCCAGTCCGAAAAAAAACAAAATTTAATGAAAATTATGAAAATTATATATACGACGAAAATGTCAAAGTAAAAGGAAACAAAAATTAAATGCTAAAAATATGATTTAGACAAGGTTTGAGAAGCACAGTGACTGTGCAGTCCGTCGTTGCATTAATTTCAGTATATCAAACTGGCGAGACTTCAAGTGCGTGCTTTTTATAGAACAGTCATAAAATAATTGAACTTCCTGTGTATTATCATTTATTACGCTGGCGTACAACTTGCCGATGCGAACTCTACACATAAAAACTATTCTGCACCGTGGCCGCGTTACAGTACGGATTTAGATTGCAGGTTTGTCGAAAGTACTGCGACATCGTTTCCGCCTGGTATTCTTGGAAGCCATATATATCCCGTGGTCTAGGCCGGCGGCGGTCGTCGCCCGCAGCAGCGACTGCGCTTGCGCCGCATTGAAGGTCACGTGACACAGAGAGTGCATAATTCTGCTTCCGTTAAAACGCCGACCGGCGACGGGCTGGACGACGTTCTCGGCGGCCGCGGCTCGGGATCCGAAAATTTCTGTACTGGACATTTTCCCGGGAACATTTTCCACGACTATCAGTATGTAGACGAAAAAAATGCAAATAATATCAATTTATGGTGAGGGTTAGGGTCGGGGCATAAACATAGCCAGGATTTTCCCTGCGTGGTGCACTCTCTATTTTTCCTCAAAAATTTTTAGTCGTCGCCCTCAATATACAGGCTAGCCTCCTAAATTAACCACTCAAAAACTCCCACCCTCCCGCTCCCAGTTGGCCTAATGTTCTCAAAAAATGACTTCTCGCTCTGCGGGGTTTCACTTAGAACTTAACCCCTCTAAATTAAGCCCCCGATTTCTTGTTCTCTCCCTGGGGGTACAAGTGCACCCAGTGCACCCTCTGGCTACGCCTATTGGTCGGGGTGACGGTTAGGAACAGGGTTACTGGGTTAGCAAGTTGTTATGCGTTTAAGTACTGGAAGCCGTGAGATGTTCAGGTAGAAAGTCCAGGGGGGGGGGGGTAAATGTCCTACACTCCGCCGCTTTGTTCAGACACCGTTGTTCTGCACTTGCAGTCCTGTATATATAGTACAATACTGATAGAATAGGTGCATGTTTTGTGGAAATGAAAATGAAGTAAGTAAGTAAGTAAGTAAAACTATTTCAATACGGCGCTGTTTTACAAAGAGTCACAAAGCGCCGAAATACGCTTATGTATCGTAAAACGCTGACGTTCACAATTCGCACCGTCACGATGCAACTCTTCAGTTTCAAAACAAACGTTGCGTTTCTTTACCATAGTGACCTTGATTCATCCCGCGTGAATGTGACGCACTGGGCCACTGACACCCCGACGCCAATATTGTCTGTCGAGGCCGGTGACTCAGCCCCTTTCCAGGTGGGCTCCAATCTTCAAGTTTATAGAAGACAGAGACGTGAAATGTGCCTGTCGCATGGGATAGGGTTTTCGGATACGACGGATCGAATGCCGTGACCGCCATCTTTGACCCAGAAATACACGCGGTCGCCGGGTGGTCTGCCTTAGATTAGAAGGCAATCTTGATTGACTACGTTTTCGGCATAACTTTTAATTGACAAGTATTATCGAGAACGTTTGTGTTTAAAGTACAGACGATTCGTCAGAAAAAATGGCATCCTCACTCTCTTGTTGTGGCCATATACAACACGAACACGAAAAAGTGCAATTATAAAACACGAGGGTCACAACAGGTTCGTATCAGCAACAACGGTGTGCCGTCATTAAAAATCACTCCCTCGGGCACCTGTTAACGTCTAAGTTGACTTACGGCGGCTGTCTTGTCATACGATAGGCCTGTGGGATGCGCACTGGCCCCGCAGGCTTAAGAATCATGTTATCTGGGAATAGTGACATTAGCGAGAGGAGAAGGACGGGCCTATACGTAGACTGTAACTGATGAATGAAAGATGAGAGTGCTCGCTCCTCGCTTGCATCGACTGCAGAGACAGACAGACAGAGAAAACTATACGATCTGTCTCACTGGGCGTCGAAAAGCGACCAATGACAAACAGTGACGGGTGAATGATAGCGAACAACTGAATACGCAGTGAAAATGAATTAAGTCGAAAAATACGCATTTTCGCGTTTTCGCTAAAACGTGTATGCAATAACGGTAGCTCTGTCTGCCTGTAGCAAATTGGCAAATTGAAATCAACATGCTTAAATTTCTGTTGTTTTTTTCCTTTTTTAAATAGTTTTATATTTATTGATTTTTATTTTGGTTATTACATGGAAGCGCTGTGGGTTGGCAGAGTGAGGCCCACCCAAAATTCGGTTGGGGGGCATAAATCCATAATGCCAATAATAATTATTATTCTTACTATATGCATTTGGTAACGCTCCATAAGTCGTTAGAAAAAAACTAATCGTGGTCACATGGTCGAGATCTGAATCCTTTGTCTCAGCAGAGCGTGATACAAGCGACAGACCGCTCTAGACGGTTGGAGCATTTTCTGACGTGTGAAATTTTCATTTCTCGCAACGTCTTGTGATATTCAAAGTATATACAGATGACCCAGAATCTAATCGATTGTCTTTCTCACAACGGCTACCCCTTCCCACAAGTTTTACTAAAGTTCGTACACCGTACACGACTAGACTAATCACGCGGCTCGTGTGCGGCCTTAGACCGCGAGACCACGTTACGGACGCCACCATCGAGCTGCGTTGGCTGCTGATCCGCGCTCGGATACAGTACAAGCTCTGTCTGCTCGTTCATCGGGCACTGAACGGCCAGTCGCCAAACTACGTCGCCGAGCTGCTACAGCCTGTCGCCTCAAGACACTCAAGCCTGCGGTCAGCCGACAAGAAAACACTGCTCGTCCCACGTCGTAACGGCGTTCAGTGTTGCTGGTCCCGCGGCTTGGAACAGCCTTCCGACAGACACTCGGACCACAAGCAGCTCCTCAGTTTTCAAAATTGATTGAGCAAGGTTTAACATCCCACCAAACACATTACAGGTCATATCGGGGACTTCAAAAGGAAACTTAAAATATTTTTATTTACTACATTTTATGAGATGTGCCTTTAACTATTTTATCTAACTGCATGCTTGTTAGTGGGCTGGTTAGCTCCTGCTGTAAGCTTTTATTATCTGTTATTATTATTATTTTTGGCGCATCAGCAGATTCAGCACAAAGGCGCAGGCGTGAATTAGACTTAGCAAAAACAGCGACCACGACGGGGTATCACACGGCGTCGAATATGCCCCTGAGGAAGCGATGGAACAGGAACATCGTTTCTCTTGTGTCCTCCGTGACTGCAGTGATGCGTCTACCAATTTCTTGGATCTGCTCTATGGTGGATCGGTTCCAGGTGCCGGCGGTTTCAACTGCCACTGGCAAAAAGATGTGAGAGGCAGACAGCGCGCCATACTTTACAATCTTGTTCGCTGCTGCCTTGTTTGTATTATTATTATTGTTATTAATCAGACAGACCAACAAACAAACAGAGGTAAGACACAACCTCGTTGGCGGCGATAATGATGCTGCACAGCAACAACGGAAGCACCAGCTTCCGTACCAGTTACCAGCAGGATGCACGTGTACATGTAGCTGTTCAGGACAGAAACGACAGCAAAGACCGATTGCAACGCCTCGGCGGTCGAGAATCACGTCGTTCGGTGGTGGTAGTTTAAGCGTGCGACGGACGCGCGTCTGGTCGAATACCGATTATTTTTACCGCGCGCGCGCGCGCAGACGACGTCGTTAAGCGGGCCCATTAAATCGACGTCTGTCGTCGGTGCGACCGAGCCAGCTGGGCTCAATGGCCATTCTTTCCGGATCGCGGCACGGAACATGGGCGTTTTGTCGATCGGCAGCAATTAATGGGCGAGCGGACTATCGACCTGCCCGGGTCGCACGGTATGAGTGTCGGCCTGTACAATGGCAGCACGCCGTGGTGCTCGTCGACGAGGCGGTAGAGCGCCGGCAGACCTCTCTCGTCTACCGGGAGTGTGTCTGCAGCGAAGGTAGGCAACCTATCGGTGCGACCGACGTTGATGGTGCTTGAAATGCAGAGATTCGAGCAAGGGTGCGTTCTGAAAGTTAATCAGATCTGTCCGAGCGATTTACTCCTGTTTTTTTATTGGATCAAACAGATTTCGGTCAATCCACGACATTGGGCCAAATGATATATCATGGCCTTAAATCGTGGCATAATCAGGATCGTTTGGGTCTATAAAAGGACACGACTAAATTTTCGGATCATTGCTCCGACCACACTTTTGGACGCACCCATTGCCAGACCCTCACGGTGATTATTATAGCCATGCGTAATGCGACGCATACACAATGCATCACGCGTCGTTAAAAACCGCTTTAATGCAAAAGTAGGCATTTGATACGCCTTCTATACAGCCCGAAAGAGCCAAGCAGGCTGGGCTTAAATCACATAATATAATGACGAGAGATTTGTTGTATGCAGTCACACAGCGATAGAAAGCCACGTAGTTTCGTGGCCGGCGTCATGCGGCGAAAACGTTCACTTTTGACTGCTGATACCTGCATTTAGAAAAAATATTTTCAGTTTTTGTGTTCTTCTCATTCGCCAGGTGGCTTCGCATATCAATCTCATTGCGTTAGTTCGAGATTCATCCATTCATTCATACAAAATCAACGTACAAACTGGTAAAATAACAGTTAAAAAACGCAATTATGACCTAAAACTACAGAAATTAAAAACAAGAAACTCATCAGGAGATGAGATAGCGAACGTGAACTTTCTTTACGACGACATCGTAGGCCTACACGCACTAAAAATACAAAAGACTCGTGCATAAATTCCGCCAAAGATCGACGCGGTTATGTGTCGGAACATAGGTTTAACAAATTCAGTGAAATAACGCAATGTAATGGCCATTACGCCGTTGAAGGTCATTCAAGGTCACCGATTTTGATACGAATCGAAAGCTCATTTACGACTTTCTATTAGTGATTAATACTAACTTTCCTCTTATCTTACACCGTTTCCACGTTATGGCTGATTATTGGTCAAATTTTCGCTAGCGAGAACGGGGCGCCTCACTTTAACGCTCTCGCTGGGGGTGATCCCTTGCCAATATCGCCATAAATGATATATCGCCAAAACTAGATATTTTGGCCTACCTTTCCGCCGCAGAAAGTGTTGGTGTATTTTCAACCATTTTACGTAATCCGCCCCCTAAAGCTACCGAATTCGGTGAAATTACGCAGAGGTTAGGGCTATTACGCCTTCAAGGTCATCCAAGGTCACCGAATTTGGTACCAATTAAAAGCTCATATGCGACTTTCTATTAGTGATTAATACTAACTTAGCTTCAGTCTTGTACCGTTTTCGAGATATAGCGTTTGATAGGTCCAAAATCGCTATATTCAGCTACCCCTCTCGTGATGTTTAACTCCCCCGACGGAGGATTATTTTAGTTGTTTATGCGAAATTTTTGTCACTATTTTACTTCTCATATTTTCAATAATCCGAAAAATAAAATAATGTCGTGCTTTTCCAAGCATAAATGGTTACATAACACATTGTGGATAATAATTTTGTTTTTCAGTAAGACAGCGTACTGGCACATCTTGTATGCAACATAGTCCAAACCTCCCAGCTTCACTTTTTCTGACCTATGACCCCAACAGCCCAGATGTGATTGGTGAACCCCACTGATTATAAGATTTAGAGAGTCATACAATAGCGTGAGTATGAGTCGCGAGTCAACAAGTTTGAAGACATTTAGCAGCGACTGCTTAAAACTGGCAAAGCAATAGATACAGCATTTGAGTGAAATGACGATATTTCTGAACTATTGCTTTTTCTCAGGTAGTGCAGAAGCACTAGTTAGGTGCGGTGGAAAACTATAGCATCTGCTGATTGCTTACTTTCTCGGTAACACATTATGAAAATCGGATAATGCTTTCTCAAGTTACAGCTGAAAATGTCGGGGATGTTTTTTGAGACACAGTGTATATGGCTTTGCTAACATCAACATCGCGGGAGTGTTATCAAAGTGGTCGTTGTACGAAAGTGTGAAAAAAACAACAAGAAGTACATTACACGTTAACATGATCAGTCAGGCTTACTCGTGTCTACGTCAGACAGCTGAATGCAACATAAGCTAAGGACAGTGAGAGACAAATCCCTGATCAAATCTCATTTTGAAACCCAAAGCAAATTTGAAATCTCTCAGGACAGTGTTCAGCATGCACATCACAAAACACTACAGCACAATACGTTATATAGTAAGTAAGTAAGAAAGAAACTTTATGCACGGAGCCCAAAAAACAAAATGTCATTGCGCCGCACTACAGTGCAAACGTAAATCAGCGAATCGTAAACGGCAGTTTTCAAGTTTTGTTCGTTCAATAATGCAGATGTGAAACGTCACCGGTAGGAATGGCTGCTGACATTATTTTTTTCATTTGTTTATGGCAAAGAAGCATGTTGCAACGTGACTATTATTGAATAGGATTAGCAAAATTTTTGAAGTTTAAGTAGCGATAGCCACGTTTCAAACTCGATGAATTTATCGGTGGTTAGTGTAGCTAGGCTGCCAACCAATAGTCCAATCCGTTCCGAGAATCGACGTCATTCAACTGCGCCCGCAGCCGCCGTAGCTATTATAGACGCTACGTCGTCGGGACAACCGTACGTCTCCAAGCCGCGTTTATCGTGCCGGCCGCAGTCTCACTTTCGCTGTTCTCTTCGATTAGGCCTACAAGATGCGACGCTATGCAACTTTACGGCACGACGTGGAACGAGACAACCAGGTACGGGTGCCAGGCGTTTCGTATACCCGGCGTTCTTAGAGGATTAGGGTTAGGTACCTCGAGTTAGGGTTAAGGTTAATGTTAATGTTAGGATTAGGTTTTAATGTTAGAGTTTCGGGTTAGAGCTAGGGTGGAGTCAAGATTAGGACCAGGGTTAGAGACTCTTGGGGTACGAAACGTTTGGGTACGAAAAGGTTAGGGTATAATACGAAATGTCTGGTAGCCACAGGTATACCGCTATAGCGAAGTTCGAAGAATTCAGTGCAAACTTCGGAAAAGTTCCAGAAATAATGAAGTTAAAATAGTTCGAATTTCACAGTCATTCGGACTTTCATGGGAAGACCGAAGACCACACTCAATTTTGTTGCAGCGGGTCCGCATGGCTCGCCATGCAGAGTGCTGTACTAGCTAGAGCAATTCCGTCTGTCTGTCTGACCGTTTGTCCGTCCGTCCGTCCGACACACTCCGGTATTGTGTCCAGACGAATGAAGATACGATCGTGCGGTTGTCAGCATCTGGTAGGACAATACCTCTAGTTTCTGGGTAGGTAAAGTTTATCCGGATATTCGCAGGGGTAGCGAAAATTTGACCAATAATCGGCCATAACTTGGAAACGGTGCAAGGTAGGTGGTAAGTTTTAAGTTACTATTAATCACTAATAGGACGTCGCATATGGGCTTTCGATTGGTATCAAAATCGGTGACCTTGAATGACCTTGAACGGCGTAATGGCCGTGTAGTTTGCGTTATTTCGCCGAATAAGGTAGCATTTTGCACCTATTACGTAAAAGTGGTTGAAGATACACCGAAACATTCCACGAGTGAAATGTAGCCCGAAGAATCTAGTTTTCAGCGGTATATGACTTATTGCGATATTCGCAGGGAATCACCCCCAGCGAGGGCGTTAAAATGTAGCGCCCTCCTGTCGCTAGCGAAAATTTGACATATAATCAGCCGTAACTTGGAAACGGTGCAAATAGAAGGTAAGTTACTATTAATCACTAATAGGAAGTCACATATTGGCTTTCGATTGGTACCAAAATCGGTGACCTTGAATGACCTTGAACGGCGTAATGGCCGTGTAGTTTTGCGTTATTTCGCCCAATTCGCTCGCTTTTTGGGACCTATTACGTAAAAGTGGTTGAAGATACACCGATGCATTCTGCGAGTTAAATGTAGCTCAGAGAATCTAGGTTTTAACGATATATCACTTATGGCGATAATTGCAGGGGATCCCCCCCCCAGCGAGGGCGTTAAAGTGAAGCGACCCTCTGTCGCTAGCGAAACTTTGACATATAATTAGCCATAACTTGGAAACGATGCAAGATAGAAGGTAAGTTAGTATTTATCACGAATAGGAAGTCGTATATGGGCTTTCGATTGGTACCAAAGTCTGTGACCTTGAATGACCTTGAACGGCGTAATAGTCATCATTTTGCATTATTTCGCCGAATTCGGTGGCTAATTTCGTGGCCAGTTACGTAAAAGTAGTTGATTAGCTGTTGATCTGTTTATTGTCTCCCGATAAATGTCATATACGGTACATCAACTAAGCACGACGAACGCGCTGTGCTCTTCGCGGTAGCAGAGCTTCTTGTTGTCAATGCGGCCGATTGCTTCAAATCCGTTCATAACGCACTTTGTCGATGTTATATACCGTTGGACACGCTGTTACGTTCTTTTGTCATCTTTATTCATCAGAATGGTAGAAAACACATACAAAGAGAAAGAAATACAGTAATAACAAAAATAGTCTTAACTAGGAAGCAGCGCAGAACATACTGACAGTCTTTCTAATGAAGTTTCATTTAACAGTTGTTACATGACATTGTTTTGCTCATCGTCTTTAGTTTTAGCTTTATATTTTAATGTTTAAATGTTTATATTTATATTAATGTTTATTGCAATGCCGTGTGATAAAGCTGGTCAACTGTCAGCTAAATAAGTCGTGCACGCAAAATCTCGCAGTCGCACACGCAATTAGTTACAATGTATTAAACGCGTTCTTCGTCAATAAACTTCGTAAGTTTGAACGTCGAAACTATATGAGGTACCACAGCATCAAAGTCGACGTTTTGACTGACCCGCAGGCTGCAGCGTAATAAAATTCTTATGCACACTGCACGCGGATCCTCTGCTATGTCGAAACGAAACTTCTATCAGCGTATACGCCCGTACGCCTTGGCCATCATCCTTCGTCATTCTTCTACCGGCTGATTAAAACATTTCTTTTCCAGCAACACTTTCCTAACTTTATATTCTTACTGTTTTTCTGTTTTTTTATATGTTGTCACACTTCAGTGGACCTTGAAATAATATTTGCTAATTAGATCATTATAAAAAATTTATATCAGATCGACAGATAAACCGGATACACGGGCATCACTTTTGGCTAAAAAGTGGTGGTACCCTTATCTGCATCTTCATTCCCCCTTCCCTCCTCTGCCAAATCCAGCTATGGAAAAACAGGGAGCTTGGAAACTGTGAGCTTCCCAAGTAGGGTCTGGGGCGGAGTCTCGGCCGAAATTCAATTCGGTGAATTTTAGCCGTTAAATCTGTCATATACTGAGTACGAATTCTGTGATAATTGCAATAAACTACTGATCAAATTTGAAACAAAAGACAAATATGATAAGAAAAATAAGGGTACAGTAGACACACACTACAAGAAGTGGAGGTACATGCCATCGTACGTTATCAGATGACGTATATGAGCAGGCGCTTAACCCTCTTACCAAGTTGTGCCAGTTCGGAAGTGAAAATAGGAACCAAGGTGTCCCAAAACCGGCCCTTCTATTGGCGAGTTGCTACCGTCGTCACCGACCACAAAGAGATGAAGAGTTGCATGTTTGATGGCGACCCTAGTTCGCCGGTTGCGTTATGGGCGTCTTCGTGTTTTGAAATCCGGGGTTCTCGCGATGCACACCGCCCAGCCACCTATCGTACACGTCATCTATCCGTACAGGCCTAATCACTTGGCAAAAAATTGTTCGGTCCGGACTAAAAGTTATTATTCACTGTGACGTTTGACGTGCTTTGTGAGTTCCTGTTTGCTCTACGACATTGCGACACTCGAACTACCCCAAGGCGGATCCAGATAACTTCCAAAATTTAACGGCGACTTCTTCCTCCAAAGAAACATACATCTCTGATAAAATTTTCACGAAGATCCGATGAGTAATTTTTGATACGGAGTTTCTGACAGACAGACAAACGCCGCGTAAAATAACACACTTTGCGGAGGTAATAACATCCGACGGGCCTGTGGTTCCGCTTTACGGGCCCCTGCTTATGGGCTCCGTGCATTTATTCTACTAGTTTTCCGGGCCCAGTGCCGGGCCCTTTTGGGCTCCATTAAAGCCTTATCGCCGTTTCGGGCCTGCCTAAAACTCGCAAGCGCTATAGGATGGTTAGCCTATAGTTAGCCTATTGTTTAGTCCGCCTAGGGGTCCTCCGACCCGCGGTGGACGCGCCCGTACTTGTAGCTTGCACTCAGATCGAAGAAGCCTACCGCCGCGAACACCAAGCACATCGATCGAATGCGACAGCCGAGCATGCCGCCAGTTCCACAGACGGCGTAATCGAATCCTTCCATGCGAGCCTTGCCGGTTGCTGCGCTGCCGTCATCGACGCGGTACAAACGTATTTTTCCAGTTTGCCGGCGCGCGGCGGCGTCGCCCGGTCCGACTATCGTGTTCGCGAATAGCCTCAGATGTCGGCTTCGGCGCGATTTATTCGTCCCGTCTCGCGCTACCGTCAGCAGCATGCGCCGGAGACAAGGATGGGAGCGACGGAGCGACGGAACGGAATCTCTGCTGCCGCAGTTGCCTTTGATCTTGGCGGCACCCTCAGCAGTAACGGACGCGTGCGCCCGCCAGTGATATTTTCGGTCTGAAGATAATTTCCGTTTTAATTTTTAGTCTATTTGCCAACATAGTTTGTTTTCTCAGTTCCGTTTTCTATCCGTGACATAAAATTCTAACTCAAACTACACAGAACATAAAACCAACGACAACAACTTAAAACTGAATTTAATTGACGACTTCCAAACCGACGCTTTAATACTAAGTGAAAAATGACAGAGAGAAAGCTTGAATGAAATTCAACAACATGTATTGTTGTTGAATTTCAGCTTACAGTTGTGAGACCCTGATTTGATTATACCGTAATAATTTTTGTTCGTTATATGTATTCGCATTTACGGAAACACCAGTTCACGCCAGGAATGCCGACAAGTTAAAAATTTCATGGTTCCAAAATTGGTCATGTTAGGTCAAACGAAGTTAATTCTAATGAAATTAGGGGTTCCAAATACCTATGCCCAAGATTTATGGGTTCCCTTGACCCCACGGAACGACTGTCCGTCGCCCATGGTTCACGTGATGAGTCTGGTCGCCAGCTGTTCTCTGACAGACGGTCCAGTCGAATTAAAGCGCAATATCCGCGACGAGGCGCCGGCAGTGGCACGCCGCGCAGGGATGCGTCAGTCACTGATCGCCGATGTCCAGCCAGCAACACGTAAACAGGTGCTCGAATGCCCCCCACGCCATCCGCCACTCTACCGCGGCATTACCTGCATCCGACTGGACTCGGGCGCGCTCCTTTCTCAACGTTACTGCCTGACGTGGAACTAGTAATTTCAGTTCAGAAGCACTCCATGCATGCGCGCGCACCTGCGCGGCCGTCCAGGGTAGTCGATATAGGAAGACAACCGTTTGTTCTATTCCACGCGCAGCTGTGAAGTCGTGAACAGTCAATACTCGCCAGCATCGGCTAATAACTAGCGCCACGTAGAATCGTAAATCTCGCACGACGCTGCTGTAAAGCTTATTAGATTCGGAGCAATTCCGTTGTGCGACCTTTACGCCATACACAGCAGGCTGTTTCAGTGATGGTTTGTGCACTGGAAGCTTTGTTTTATACAACAGTCGGCCAGTGACGTCCTATATCTTAGCATTGCTCTAGCAAATGTTTT
>Ga0049105_1000462_pt1 | contig 14063 bp, 7 predicted proteins | sample WorMetvaBAHAMAS1_FD_61260 | JGI IMG/M metagenome (GOLD analysis project Ga0049105, IMG submission 61260) | Worm MetaG Olavius vacuus BAHAMAS.1 | ecosystem: Host-associated > Annelida > Digestive system > Unclassified | place: Germany: Marburg | collected 2013-04-09
AGACGTTGGACGTAAGAATAAAGAATGCGTTGGCTATTTAACTGGTTAGCTTTCGAAATACGGGTTTTGCGTGCAGTCCTGCATGGCTAATAAATATGCTGATTGCCTACCTTTACGCCATGACTCATACTAATGTAGACACCGCAGTGTAGGCCTAATTTACCCGCTAGACAGTAGTCTACAAACGCAAATTAGTTTTCATATCATATCACTGTATCACAGAATACAGTTCTTTTACGTCATTAGTAACACTACCTGCCACAAGAAATCAAATCACTCATGCGCTGGTTGAAAAATTTCCGGTGTTTGGGCTTTCATAACCGCTCGCAATAACCACTCGCAAGACTACAACACGCAACGCGTGCACGGCTGCTGAAGCAATTTCTCTGCTTTCCACCGTAGCTTCTGTGTTCTCTTCTTTTAACGCGTTATAACGAACGCATTAAGAAATTAATCGCGATTTTAAAAAAATAACGCGGTTAAAAATTTTAACGCAGTGCCATAAAATAGCAGCACGATGTCGCAACAAAACCTCTTTTAGTCGTCAAAATTAGTTCAAGTCTCAATAGCCTACTGCATGTTTTGACTGCGGAATTTATAGTAACGTCAACTGTCAAGCTCGACTTAATTGTTGGCGAAATTTCACAGCGGCACCTGCCCCAGCCAGGGCTGGAAAAACCTAGTTTTTTAAAAGTAAAATTTGTTTATTTTTAAGGTCTTAATGTATGAAGACCGGACAAAAATTTTGACCCATAAATTCACGAAGAATATCTCATATATAATAGACTGGTGCTTTCACAAACACAAATGTTTTGTTTTATTTCATTTTGCGTAGACTTCATTCCAAACTTTTTAATTAATTAGAGACGGTGAAACCTTAAGCCTTGGTCAAAACTTGGAAGAGAAGACGATCAAGACATCACCGCACCTGTCTGAGAGGCATCAGTTGTGCTTGCATCAGTCGTCTCCGTGTCATCGTTGACTCAGCAGCGTTCAAGAGTCACCGACTCAACCATGCAATTAATGCATCATCTGGTCTTTTGCTTACGGCATGCAAAGCCGTGGTGACAGTAAATACAATTAGGCAAGCCAAACGGCTCGATACGATAATAATAATCTGAACCTCGTACGAACTTGATCGACCGCAATGATAGGCCGACTGTAACAGAAAAGCAAGAAGCACTGAACTCGCCGAAAAAAAGTTTCAATGTGCGGCGGGATCTGTATTTTATATTCGTAACTTACTAGACAGGCCTATGCGGCAGAAGAAATCACACATACGGCAATAAATGTCAGTTCTTTGTAATAAATACTGGTAACATCGGTAACAAATAAACTTCTTAAATATACATGTATTTACGCTTAAATTTTGACATTCGACAATACAGTAGCTCAAGATACCACGATTTCTGCTCAATGTGAGGAACTCTGCTGACTAGAACTAATCGGTATGCAATTATCATCAAACAAACTCGAAAATAACACGAGATGAACAGTCTACTCTGACCACGACACATTTGGGATCGTCTCATTTCACAGCTTAACTTCCACGAGGAAAATGGGCACGCACAGTAGCCTAAATAACTCATGAAATTCAACAGCAGACTGAAAATGCAAGATACAAAATTAAAGCACAAATACAGATTTTAAAATGAAAAATGGCAGACCCGAAAAAGACTGATCAGTATCTCAGACATTAAATCCTGATCCTGAAAACATGGACCATTTGTCTAGGAATGAAAATTACTGGCCTGAATCTGAAGCACATTAAACCGAATTCTTCAGTTCCTTGTCTACAAGTACATGTTCACCAGGGCTCATTTTACTACAGGTACATCATTTTCGTACCTGGACATTTCATTTATCGTTTTCAGGTCTTGCATTTTCAGTACCTTCAAAATTCACCAGAATAAACTACCCTTTCTAGCCGAGAACTACACGCGTGTGACCAGTGGCCCCCACATACAAAAACGCCAGAGCAGTGAATTGAAAAGTACAACTAATCTTAGCGGGTGTTTCTTGACAGCCTATACTTTCTCATGCATTCAGCTGACAAATATTTCTACACTGCCCACTGTCGTAGTAAGCTGTAGTAATATTCCACAGTCCACAGAACCGTTACGATAATAATATACAGTCCTATTCTTAACATCAGAAAACCACGTTGTCAAAGTACAATGGTATAGCCATGTAGAATTGCTTGCAATCATGACCTTAATCTCAAAATCAAAACCAACCAACACTTCAAATGTTTTCATGACCTACACAAATACTTCTCAGTGTAATTCAAGGAAAAACTCTACACCCCAAGACAGTAAGACCAAATCTAAATTAATACACTTCAACCAGTGTTGAATGACTAAACCAACCTCAGTGGCAGTTACTATTCTGCAAAGCATGCACACACTCACACCGCTGTACAGTCAGTCAAACAGGCGTATATCGTATAAAGATAGTATATCACAAGCACAGAGAAATCTTTTAATAAAACGATCACAGTCCAACGACAATTTGAAATTAGCCAACTATGAGCTGCTGAGCATGAAAACATCAAACATAATGAAAGTTTCATCAATTCACTCTAATTCGGATTACCTAGAGTGACAATCAAAATGTTCATGGTGCTGTCATAATGGCACTACCATTAGCTAGTTGCCTAATATATGGACAGCCTTTCCGGCACACCTCCTCGCCGCGACCAACACCCATTTCGTTGACAGCCTGCACCCATTTCGGTGCTTGTTTGGGTGCACTCTGTTATTGAACCGGATGTTTTTAAAACAATGTACCGTTCGACAATACCGCTCAGATTTATCTGATCAACCTGCACTGGAAATTAGGGTTAGGATTTAAGTTAAGACTCTATTTTAGCATTTTCACAGAGAATAAGGAAAGTGAGCACCATATTTTCTGCGAATTTCACAGACGGTAACATCTTGAAACAGAACGCACCCACATACATATTCTATGAATGCCCGTGCATAAATTAGGCAACTAGCTAATTGTGAGTGTTCCCCAGGTTCATTTGACAAATGCAGAACAGCAATAAGTAGTTGCCGATACTCAGACGAAGGCATCAATATTGGGCCACGAGTCTGCCTGTAGGCTGCTATCATCTACACCCACCAGCACCATTCAGTATTCCTCAGCTGATACTCACTTTATTGTAACAGACAGTGACAGTAGAAGGCTGTATCTACCTAGGCACTGCAGTCAGGGTGTTCAGCATATGCCTAAAGCTGCTTATCGCTCTAGTTTTCATGATAATAACTGTCCTCGTTGGGATTCAATCCTAGGACATATACACTGCTGTGAAACGTGTTACTGCTGGACCACTGCAACTATAATGCTGCATAAGCACAAAACTGCACAAATGCCTCACTCTTATACTCAGACGCTAATGAGCAGGAAGGGCGACAATCCGATAGAACTACCGTACGCCTCAAAGCAGTGACACAGTTTACCATCCGTGCTTTGTATCTCAACTACGTGACACACTAGTGTTACACAAAGCAAGCTACAGCGTGTAGGTAATAGTTTTATTAATTACGACTGTCAATTTTAATTACTAATTATTCGATTAGTTGTTCAAAAGTTTTGTCAATTAGTTTGTTTTTGTTTTACTTAAATTGCCAAAGACCAGCCCATGTATTTACTTACTAAATGATGTTCAGGGTCTAACGGTGCAAATGGCCCTTTCTGATACAGACATCACAGCTATCGCCTGTGTTTGAAACTTTGCAAGTGTCGAGACGGAATTGTTAAATCGGAGGGTTTGATTTGACCAATGTTGAGCTTAATACACCGCTGAGTCTGATGATGTTTTCTAAGCAGAATGAATAACTACATGTTTCTGTAAATTAAGTGCTACCGATTCAATTATATTTGCATTTTATCTAACTGAAAATAAACTGATCAAAATTATTCAACCGCTGAAGGATAAATATTTCAGATTAATGGATTAATTTTTAAAATCAGTAACAACCCTACATTTATTACTATTCATTTATCTAAAGCCATAAAAATTTGAAGATTTACGTGAAGAACAAGACTTTTCCTCATTCTCAGAAATGCTTCAAGACTCAAGGTATTAAAGGACTAGATAACTGTTAATGTGTTCAAAACAAAAAAGTTATCTAAAGCATATGTGACGTTTCACAAACGAGAACTAAAAATCTGACTACACATAACCAAATGCAATATAAAACATCACAAACACACACACTTTGTTACATAAAACAAAACCTGGTAAAAATGAAGCACCAGTACCAGCAAATGTTAAACAGCAACAGATGGACGGCAATACGTGTCGAGTTGGCACTTCTTCAACATAAGACATGAATACATGATTTGATCACAAGCAAGTCTAGTACCAAGTCTATAAAGTACTCACAATACTGCTTAGTAATGAAATGCAGCCAGTTAAAAAAATCACCAATAACTAATTACTGACACGAGATGAGCATAATGCCAAATGACTTCAGTGAGACAACACATGTGGCAGCAGTTTTAAAAAGACACAATGCTTGATGGTAGTTTCAAGTCGCAGATCTTCAAGTAGACGGCATATCTCAGACCACAGGAAGGCAGCATGTTGGGAGCGGAGAATTTCTATCATATTTTAAAATATGGTACAAACTTCTGTCGCGGAAACAGACGTGCAAATACACAGAGTGGCCACTCTCCAATCCCATCAAATTATCCAACTTTACCCAGACCTTCCCACGTAGCTTAAGCTTTCTCTATGGACCCACAGCATTACCAATACAAATACAAATGAGTGACTGCTAACTGGTAAGTTTATATACACATCAAAACTACGATAGCTGTATTCTTGATAAAGTCACACTACTGGCAAGAACACATTTTCCATGACTTTTCCCCGATTACTTCAAAGTCCTTGACTTATCCCAATTTTTCCCGGTTTTCTACATGGGTGGCCACCCTGAATACACACACACACACACATGCTCACAACTGTAGATGAGATGACGAGCTGTCGTGTCATACAACCGGCTGGCAGTTCAACTGTGAGCTGTGCAGACACGAAGCTGGAGACAGAGCGACGCCGACAAACAGTGCCGGAGAACTACGAACATGGTGCAGTTGCCGCTGTGTGGCTAACCACATCCCAAAGTTTGGCAGCTGGTCTTTTACTGCCGGCTTTAACCGCTGCCATGCCGAAAGTCTTTCTTCATCATGTGAAGGACCCGACTGCAAACTAAGTGGCGATTCTGACTTGGGATCAACCACGTGGATTGCTAAATCTCCCGTCCCACCCAATGTGTGTCTCCGAACGAGCCGATGAACTGGATGCTGTGACTGTACAAAGTGTTGTTCCTTACTACTCGATACTGAAATTCGTTTGTCATCACTATCCGCTGACAGCACGACTTTACTAACAGCAGTGTCAACGCAGCAGTCTGTCTTCTGTTCAGATGGAGTAATTTGGTCAGTTCCAGCAGGTACTGTCTCTGTAGTGGTGCTTCCAACCTTTACTCCAGGAATGTCACGTTTCTCAGATGATACTGGGATAACAGCAGGTCTTGGTATGTCTAACACGACATCAGTTTCTGAATCAGTCTTGGTGGCATTCCAATCACTCTGTACTGCTAATGCAACAGAGTTGTCAGCAGGCACATCTGACTGCAATGTTAAAGCAGCAACAGTGGGCTCTCCAAACTGTTCAACACTAGAACTGCCAACAGTACACGATTTCTGGTCAATAGAGTTCGAAGGCTGGACCACTGGATTGAACGACAGCTTATCTGCCAGGCCAACAGCCCGAAATGCCAGGTCATCGGAGTCCGATATCTGACTGCCCGACATCTGACTGCTCATAGAAAGACTCAACTGGTCAGAACGATCAGCAGCCGAATCAATTGAGTCCTGACTCAGTTCCATCACAGATGCAGTATAAAGAGAAGCTTCCACTCTATCGGTGTTTGTCAGCGAAAAATTCCCACTGCTCTGACTTCGTGGTGTGCTATGCGGCACTTCGTTCCGGTTTCGGCAACGACCAACAGCAGACACGTCACCAAACTTCCGAGTATCAAAACCCGGTGCTGTGACAACATCCAGGTCACCAGAAACCAGTCGATTTCGTCTTCGGTCGTCTTGACCACCGCAAACGGACGACATCGTGGAATAATCTGACGTTACAGACTGTGAGTCGGCAGCAGATTTTGCAGCAGTATCACCGGCAGGTAGTTCTGGCAGATGAGGTGCCGCAGTCTCTTGTGAACAAATATCAGGTGCTACAGGAGTAATAGTTGGTGGTGAGGAAGTCCCGACTGCATTAAATGTAAGCTGCAAATCATCGGCAAGCTGTTGCATGTGCTGCTCGGCAGCATGCTGCAGTTGATCAGCTCTCGAACTGGGCACAGCTATCATGACATCACCCGACCTAGATGCACTTGATAACACCGGTGTCACAAGTGGGTCTGATGCAGTGCAAGTTGTTACAGTTTCTTGAAGTGTCACACCACTAGTTAGCTGACTGACATCAACCGAATGTCGTTTCTGTTCGCTACTGTCTGTCGTTAGTTGGTTGCACCCATTCTGCATGAAAAATGCTCGCCGCTCTTTCAAAATGGCTGAACCAAGGCATTCTCTCCTCGTTGGAGAATCTTCTGTTTGGATTTTAATGCCATAACTAATGGGACCAGAGTCTTTAGTTTCGGTGCTAGCAGTAGATGATGTCGACAAAACGACGGAGCTATCGTGGCTGCCAGCCGCTGATGTCAGTTCCTTCATGTCTTCCAGCTGTTCTGATATACCACCAGTTCGAAGCAGTTCTTGCAGTCGATGCAGTTCTACCTCGTGATCGATGTTGCGCTCACTGTATGAGGTCGGTTCTGACAATGTTCCATCCGGATCCCCAGAATCCCGCATCCTTCCAGCACTCTTGTCTCGGCTCCGGCGAATACGCTTGTTGGCAGCATGAAAAATTGACGAGACGATTTCTTTAGCTGACGAATCACGACTACGATCTCCAGATGCTACACACAAATGACACAAGAATAAGAACTGCCTTGAAAGAGAACATTATAAGACTAAAACTATCTACTTTAAAAATGTCTAAAAAAGCAAATCCACGCTGAACAAATTTTTATCGCAAAAGCCTGAACAGAAATGTTTTCACTTGTCGTTTGAACTGTCTGCAGCTGATATCCTATTGTAACTGAGATGGTAGACCATTCCACACCCGCGGATCAGCAGCAGCAAAACTTTTATCACCAAAGGTGTTATGTGTACATGGGATGACAGTCATGTCAGCTTTCTCAGCTGCTGATCAGAAAATGTGGCAGCTGCTGTCAGTAACAAGGTTGATGTCATCAGCTAAGTATGCCAGCGTCAGACCAGACAACGACTGGTGCACCAAGCATGCGATTTTGTAGTTGACTCATCGCCAGACAGGAAGCCAGTGCAACTGGCGCAGCACATGCGTGATATGATCACATCATCTGGCGCCAGTGACGAGCTGTGTGGCAGAGTTCTGGATCAACTGAATCTTCCACATGAGGCCATCAGGCATAAGCTCGTTATTAAGCTTCATTTAGACAGTCAATGAATTAATCAGACCAAAAATTTGCATCTACTCAGCGATATGCACAAGTTCAGGAAATGAAAACAACTCAGACCCATTAACTCTGCTTTCAGCAGCATCTCATTATTGACACCAGTCACAGCAGCTGGCTCTGTATGAGAAGACGCAAAGAATGGAACGGTGACATCTTCATCCCAAGAACCAAAGAACCACTGACACTGTGAACATAACAAACACACAACATGCAGCATAAACACACACAAAACTTCACAGTTTGGTCAGCTACTGAAATTACCTTTGACAGCTCATGGTGAAATTTGTACACCATTTACACCAGGGTGGTCAAACTATGGCCCACAGGTTGCACGCAGCCCATGAGTTCTACTTATGCAGCCTATAAATGTTCTTGTATAGCTCCGTCACTTTGTATCATCACTTAACAATGCCTGCGATCATACAAAGTGACGGAGCTATGCTTTACAATAAATATGGACAGAACAGCTTGCTTAATGAAAATACAATGAGATTTTGCAGCCATTTCTTACTTTCTTTGTAAACCAAATTACACAAATAATACAGCTGTAACACTTTAGATTTTATATCTACATGTTTTGACAGAAATAACTTTTAATATTTAATAAATTAATAAATTCAGTTTCTGTTGAATGTGGCCGCTAGAGACTATCAGGATGTTCCATGCAGCTTACAGGCCTCTGTTTTCCCACCTCTGGTCTACACAAATGACATTTGTGAGAACACAAAAAAAGTACTGCTTTAGTGAAAAAATGTCTAAAATAGATGATAAACAACCAAAGCTGTCATTAATGAATCAGGCAGATACAATTCACTGTTAAAATGCCATGCTGTTCTGCAGACCTAGTTGCCGATGTATGATGCACAAATACATGGACAGTGACGACCTTCGATGCACACGTGTGACATCGACAACTTGATCTACAGAACAGCATAGCATTCCCGCGACGACCTGAACAGAACTGAAGGAAAGCACAAACTCACGTGATGTATGATCATCTCTGTGATGCGGCACTGATCCGACATGTCCTTCACCATCGTTATCATGCTGTCATCGACCGGTCGGATCAACGACGGTCCAAATACAATCGCTAAGTTACGCGGATCCATCTACCCAGAACAACAGCATTGTACAGTTTAGGCGATATCTGAAAAATCATTTATTTGGGATTTGAGAAATCACAGCGCAGTGTGACGCATGATTCTCTGCGCTATATAAATATTCTTACTTACTTACTTACTTACATGAATACACATCTCTGCTTGTTGTTTAACGCACTTTTTCAGCACCTATAATTCTGCCATACTGTTCAAACGGGTGGTTGTCCAAGCCCTGTGTACCTTTCTGTTCAACTCATGTTCTTCCTTACTATATTATATGTGCAACTTCTATTCAGCATATAGTTACCACTGGACGGTGGTCCTGCAGCAGCAGTGTGATAATGCCACCTAAATAATACTCATCTCTACTACTACTACTACTACTACTACCACCTAAATAAAGAAATAAATAAATAATAAACAATGTCATGATGAACAGCATGACGTGTATTCTGTCTTTGCATTTCTGCTGCAGAGACTACCTCCACATAAAAACAGATGAGACACAGCTGTATTACAACGTAGTCCATACTCCATGCGCAGAATTCTCACCTTGTTCGTGGATTCGTGGCTGGAAACTAAGTTCAGATGTTGCGCAATGAACTGAAATGTCTCAAAGTTGTGCTCTGGCAGTTCATGCAGCAGCTTCTTGATCTTGAGCATACGTTTTGTCTGATCCTCAATGTGATTCGCAGCAATCACCGACTCATACAGTTCTGCATACAGTACATTTCACCGCAATAACAACACTGAGGTTTTCCGTGCAGTTTTGGCATTACAAAATAAACAAAAGCAGGTCAAAAAGTACATCACACAAAAAAGTCGGTCAGAATCAACTGTTAGTATTAATTAAAAACTTTATTTCTTTAAGCTCATTTTAAAATTTCAATTATTCGTATGGTTACCTCACGTAACACTCTACCAAACTACCAGGTTTGTGCAATCTGAAAGCCGTGAACCTAAGGTGCAATAAAGAATAAGCAGCAACACAGCTCAACTATGCACAAACACAGACTTACTGCCAAGATGGCAAACATGCCAGCAATAATATAACCCAAGTAATGCTGCACCTAAACTTTCCAGACCAAACCATTCGTCTTCAGCCATAGGTTAACCGAGTCATATTATCTTCTGAAGTTCTGCCATGTAAAACGTAACAGGATTATAAAATTAACTGAACGAAAACACAACACAGAAGTTTCTGATGCAATCAGTTATGTTTTCCTTCAGTCATTTCTCAACTTTTCTATGAACTGGTTTTGACTGTTATAATAAATGGACAGAGAGATCTATCTGTGATCAAACACAAGTACACAGTGCTGATACCATCAGTGATAAGCGGATCGGGAAGCTTTCGTAAGAAAAGCTTAAGAAGAGAGCTAACAACGTTTACGTCCTGCCAACGCTCATTGTCCATGTCCAGGTCGGGATCCTACAGAACAAGCACATAAAACTAAACAGTTTTATTTCTAATTTTCTTACTTTTGCAATAACAAATGTCATTACAGTAAAACATATAGACATGCAACATCTAAAATTTCCACCACATACAATAAGCACATTGGTTAGGCATTCACATACAATGCTGTCTGCACTTACACAATGGTATAGTTTGTTGATGGTGTTAAATGGCACATACAACATATTGTGCCGAGTTACAGATGCAATAAGATTTACACAGTTTAAAAAAGGATTTCAAAACGCGTCTCCCTGATTATGTCTTTATGGCAATTATGTCCTCGATTCACAAAAAGTCCGTTTGATATGGTGTTTCTAGCTAACTGTTTGGCTATGGTACTGACAAGATAAAAATGAAAAATCCACACGATTAAAACTAACAAAACCGAACAGAGCCAGGTTATTGTCATCTATTGCAACATTTGGCCATGAAATCGGGTTGGGTGTATTAAACAAAAACCAAATCTTCTTAAACAGACACAAAGTACACACACACACAAACATGAAAGCCATACACCAAAGGTATCATATTTTTCACTGCTGTGTTTACAAACCTTGTTCAATTCTTCCTGAAGCTGGCTAACAGCACCACTGTTGCCCGGTACTCGATAGATACCCTGATTGTCCAGCCCTTTCTCTTCAACGACCTGTATGCAGGCTTCGACGACCAATGAAACATACTGAAACGAAACAAATTTGACAAAAAATATATCACTCAATGCCAACAAACTGAAAAACCCCTCAAATATGCTGAGACAGGAAATGTACAGATGAAGGTCCACAAATGTGAATTTGGTAAATACAAAGTCAAACTTTCAGTATCTGCAGAGTTACGTTGTATATCACCACAGACTATGCAAATGCCAACATCTCCACAGTAAGCAAACAAATTTTAATCATCATTGACTGCCGGGCATTCTCTGTCCACTCCACAATTTATAGAAATGAAATAGAACATGTTGCCAGCTTCGCTGCATTTGGCGGACGATGACAGTTCCGATACATGCCTAAGGCATCTGTTAAAGGTACATATGCTTGACTGAAACTGTGACTTTTTATTTTTAGGTGTCATGTACAAATTTCTTACTTAATTACTTCAACAACAACAAACAACAAAAAACAAAAACAGGTGCAGAAGAAGAAGAAGAGGAAGACAATGAAGATGACTACACTATGTGGACAGTTTTCCTTGTACTGCTCAGTGTCACGCATGGAAGATTTAACAAATAACATTCGACAACATTACCACATTTGGTAAATTAAATATCTGAAGAATCGTCAGAAATATTGAATAATACAAAAACGTGTAAAACAATAATGCACACTACCGCATAAGAACAGCAATGCAGATCGAATGCTCGCAATATCATAAATGCTTTTCAGCTAAATTGTAAACTTCTGATGTTTATAAACTGTTTATTTATTTGTCCTAATACACATACTGATTTCACAGTAATTGGCCTTGTTTGATATTCTGACTCTAAGACACATATCTCTGGATGTCACACAGGGCACCAGGCATCATTTGCACAGTACAGCACTATTACTGCCAGATGTTATGGATGATACAAAATAGAGCATTATATGTACGCCTAACAACAAACGTGCAGACACACAATCTACTAAGATGTACAGTGTGCACACAAATAACACACGTACTGGACTGAATGTAGATGAGACACAGAGTTCAAGTGGAACTCCAAAGGTGCCAGTGACTTCACCCATCTTAGCAGCAATGTAACCGTGAGCACTTGGTGCTGATCCATGCCGACGGAAATGACGAACCATCCTTCCTTTCCACGTTACCTTGTCTTTGGACTTTGGTGACTCAATTGGTTCTGTCATTGCACATTACACTAATAAATGTAATGATTACAAAATATATAACCTTATTATGATCGGACACACAACTACCATCCAAGTCCTTTTTACTGTTATATGCATGACCACATATGCTGCCAAAATATCAAAGTAGTGGGATAACTTTGTGAGGCCAAGTTAACACATGGCAAGCAAAGAAAACAGGTCAGGTGAACTAAGCAGCAGTAGTGGCATTAATAAAGACCTCGTAACAACTGTAAATTTAACTTCACTTCGTCAGCACCAGTTTCAAGCTACTGTCTTGTGCCTCAAGAAACGACTGCAAACCGCCATCACATTCTGTCGACAGTGACATGTCGACTCGTGGTCTGCTGCTGGCCACATTCACAGACAGGTGATTTGACAAGAACCCATCTGGTCTGTATCAGTTTGCAAGTCAGTGATTTAACAGAGGCCACATCTGATGAGGAAGTTCAAAAGATAGCAGAAATCAGAGCTAGCTGTAACAGTATGATGACTGCTAAGGCCGACAACCAGTCTCTCTCAACTAATAGTGTAAATAACAATCAATAAATGAAAACTTGTCTGACGTGAATCACACCTTTCTCAGCAGCAGTTCTGTCCAAAGACAACTTCTTGGCACGAGTGATGGGAGCAGGTGACTTTAACTTTGCCGTTAGTGATGTCGTCTTCTTGCTCTTAGTGACTGGTGTTGGTGATGTTTTAGCCTCCTGATCAGCTGTTGTGGTCCGACTGCGCACAGCTGCGTCCAACAATGCACTTGAGTCCATCTGAAAACAGCAATACTAATTTTTAGCATTTTATTGGTATTTCTGCACATTTCCTTTGAGATATCATTAGTGATCTTATTAACAAACACGAAAACCTGTGATAACACAGAGTCAAAGTTTCTGTTATCTATAACTAAAACTAAAACGATAACAAAATGAAAATTCGAAGTTCTGGATATGAAAACCAACAATAATTTAAACTAAAACTGTCGAAACTAACAGCAACTGAAACAGGTAACAGGAACTGATAAAATGAAATTAAAACGTAACAACAGAAGAGTGCTACGCGCATTGTAAGTTAGTATCAATCTGTGCATAGATGGTCTTTTGCTGCTATTGGAGATTGGTATCTCTCAGATAAGGTAGGCATACAATTCCTGTACTGAAGACTGTAACTAGTTTATTCAGAACTATAACTAAAACATCACCAATACTATGCATACACGACAGCGGTCTCACAAAGAAGCCAATGCAATGACAGAAGCCAAAAATACTGAGATCACTAGTGGTCAGTGAAACTGATGAGAGAGAAACGGAACAGCCATGTACGTACACTGTCATCTGGAAAGCAGGCAGGCTGGATTGTTTTGATCCACGTTAACATTGCTGGACGATCTTCAGCCTGAAACAGGTATTCGGACCCGGCAGGCGTCGTCAGACGAAACACGTTCTTCTTCTTGGTGTAGTCATATGCAATGTCGACCATGCAACCTTTGACGAATATCGGCTGCTGTAGCTGATCATCAGTGAACTGCACACACAATTACTGTGCTGCTCAGTCGAAATGTTGTAGCATCAGTTATACACATCTTCACTGTATCTGTGAAAGAAATGCACATACTCAGTCACTCCATTACTTATTCTCACTCAAGTCACATAGCTGTAGATTAGGACTCTCTACCACAACACTTCCCAAATGGTAAAATATCATAATAACGATAAGTCAAATATGTTTCAGCCTCATTGACATATATCTCCAAGCATATTCACATCTGTAGTACATTATGGTGCATGGTAAAGTGCTGTAGGGACTAGGGAACTGGATTTGCAATCAATAATTTATGGGTTAAACTCTCAGCCATTCCACTTCTATGTAATGAATCTGGGCAAGTCGTTCACATGTGCCTCTGTCCACAAGCCGTAATTTGGTACTGGCCTAAAGAAAATGATGGTCAGCAACTGTGATGGTAAATGCAGGCCTGGCAGAAAGTAATGGGAGGCTACAACTGGGTCTAGGTTGACTGCCTGGAGACCAGGATCTGCTTCAGTCCCTTTACTTGTATAGAGCAAATGGCAAAGCATAAATCCCT
>Ga0049105_1000463_pt1 | contig 14051 bp, 7 predicted proteins | sample WorMetvaBAHAMAS1_FD_61260 | JGI IMG/M metagenome (GOLD analysis project Ga0049105, IMG submission 61260) | Worm MetaG Olavius vacuus BAHAMAS.1 | ecosystem: Host-associated > Annelida > Digestive system > Unclassified | place: Germany: Marburg | collected 2013-04-09
TGGCCAGCACCGCAGCACTGCCGTTCCCACGCGGCCACACACGAATCGAGTTGGGTCAACAGAGGTGTGCAGATCGTAAAAAAATCGAAACAAAATCGAATCGAGATCGAATTGTTGATCAAAAAATCGAATCGAAATCGATCGAAATCGATAAAGCCGAATCGTAACATCACTAGTTCTTGACATGGTAGGTCAAAACAGATGTCGGCTTCAGTGGATAGCGCAAAGAAAAATAAGATGAACTGGGTGTATTCTGCGGTGCAAGGGTCTCTTGCTGACAGTTTTGAAAGGACGTTTGGCTGGAAGAAGTCGTCATGGAAGAAAAAGATGACCTGTTGGGTCATATGGAGAAGTGAAGACTGAGATGCTGAATAGCATACACTGAATTAGTGCTGTGGTGTGGACTGGCCCTTATCATTGCACCTTACTAGTGTTGCAGTGGCTGCTGGACATGAGGTTGTAGACAGCTTAGCACTGGACATATGACAGTGGACAGCTGTGTAGTGTACAGGCCGTGAGCCAGTTGCCTAATTAATTCATCAGCACTTCCGACAAACCCGTAGAATTTTATTTATTTTTTATCTGTCTGGGTGCGTTCGTTTAGTGACTCAGATTTACCTGACACTGACAACATTGTACCGTTTGAAAATACCACTACGATTAATCAAAACAGAAGGGCAAAATAAAAGAATGCAGAACAGATTGATCAGATTAGCCGCAACTGGCTACTTGTTAGGGATTGTTGTAAACAGTAAGGGTCAAAACAAGCACTAAGCAGGGCCTTGATAAACGAGAAATAAGGCCAAGGCTAGCTGTGGCTTGGCAGAGTCTAATAAATATCACTTCAGGGCCTTAACGTCCATACAGCAGTGCGGTGTTTAGTAATAGTATCGTAACACATGGTGTTAATGTGTGTTTGTTGTTATTGAAGCTGCTTGAAGACGTCAACAAGTGTAGAGAGGTGTATGCTTGTCGTCTGGCGAAGCTTGTCCAGAACAGACTCAAATATGAATCCGTGTCCAGGAAAGGTTTTACAGTTCACAGTGTTTATAAAATCTGTTCTGGATTTTTCTAGATTTTATACACTTCAGCATTTTGTTGCTGTTTGCTTGATATTGTAAGGAGTATAAAAACCCAGCTCCTGCAATGTCTGTATGTCATCTTGGAAATCTCTGTGGGACTCACCCTAACCTATGATATACATGGAACATAGATCAGTTAAACATAAGCAGAGAGTTGTGTTGAGATTTTTTAATACCTGTTTTTCTCATTTGTGTTGAAAGACATTTCTTGATTATTGGAACACAGGTTTATTCTAGATGCTGTTGGAGTTTGTTAGGTGCATTTTTGTCTTAATGTTTGCTCCATACATCTGCTATAATGTAACAGTCACATTAACCAGTATATGGCAGTTTCTGAGTTTAAGGCTTTGTTAGTGCCACCTAGTGAATATTGATAACATATGATGATCATATATAGATGACCATGTAAGTTCACTTAGTTAAAACTTACAGGAATCCATATTACATCCATAATCTGTTAGATTAGATTGTTCCTAATTTCAAGTTCCATCTCTCTCCCACATCAATGAAGATTTATCGACAGCTTTTCAGACATAATCCCGCTGAGAGACAGGCAGACAAAAATGGATGAAAACTTTACCACCTTTTTAGAATTAAAAACAAGATGTTTGGTCCTTTACAGCACTAACATCAGTATATGAATCTTTATTCACCAGCTTATATAACAGAAATTAAATGTACCACATAAATTTAGTGCAAATCAGAAAATATAAATCACCAAAATCAAATACTATGCAATGGGCAAGGTGCTACATAAATATAACCGTTCTGAAATGAAAATTATTGCATGGACTTACGTTTTTCCATAATGACACAACAGTGACATCGGTTATTGCATTACTTTCACATGCTGACTGTGTCAAGGTCGACTGGGTTCCAAGTTGGATGAACTGAAGGCAAAATACCTGCGCTCGGAGGCAAAAGTTCGTGCCGCACACAACAACTATGTGATAGCTTTACATGACGCTAATTTATACCAACGACAATACTCATGTGTGACTTTGCCGGCGATGCTGGATGCTCAACAACATTTCCAGGAAGACCTTGTCAAACTCAGGTCTGTCAGTCTCTCTGTCTGCTCTAGTGTGTGATGGATATGTTGCATTGAGCATTCACTGTCGCCAAAGTGTAAATTATGGCTAAATCAGTTATTGATATTTTCCAACTTGTGTTCTAGTGTAATGTTTTTGTGGCTGTTGTCAACTTTCTAAAAGGTGTACATTAAAAGCCGTGTCTGTCTGTACATAAGCATTAAGCATAGCCAAAGGGAAGGGTAGGATCCCTGGATGCAGGTGCCCCTAGAATGCACATACCATGAGAAATAAGACAATGTGCAGCATTGTATGCAAGCAGATTTTCCAAAATTTTAAAATGTCTTCAGCTAGGGGTTTTAGACATGACCCACAGACTGGGGGTCATGTTATAGTACCCTTATACCCTGCTGATTACGCTGCCTACAGACTCCTTTATATACTTGTGCTCATGATTATGCCCTTACCCCCAAATTTTGGCTGTGCTTTGATGTCTGCAACACTTTGGGAAATTTGAGCATTGTGGTGAGCATGATGAACAGGTTTTGAAAAGATTATGAAACACTGATGTTATCAAGGTGCAATGACCGCCGTTGTTTACCGACTGCATTGTTTGCCTGCTGAGTAATAATATTATGTGCTGCAGCACATGTATCTGCCAATGACACATCGTCAGACAACAAGTGTCATTATTCAGAAAAAACTGTTTGACATACTGCAGTTTTCACAAGCCCACAAGCCCATCTTCAGCACATGGCTGCTTTGTAGTACCTTGCTGCAGAACAACGAGATATGGACGTAGCAGTTCCACTGTCTCTGGTCTGACCCTGTGAAACACATTGCCACCGACCATGCAACACCCTTCACTGATAATGACCCAGTTTTGTACACTCTTGAAGACTGCATACAGTAGATATGTATGGTATGCATGTTACATCACTAGCACTAAAACATACGGTAGGCCTATAAACCACTGCTGCTGCTAGTCATAACAGTAATATCGCAGTCAGTGGATTGTTGTGTAGCAAGCAAGTGCTTGGGGAGTTCACGGCGGTGACAAACTGGGCAAATTCACAGTTTCAACAGATTCACAACAACATTGATCAAGCCGTTGAGTCTATCGTCCCATCGTCTGAGTACAGCATGTTTGTCACTCAGTACAGGTTGGACTTGCTGCGCCTAAGCCTGCACCACATGACCCATCTAGTCGGCCCATCACGATGGCCCATCTCAACGGTTCGTCAAGATAGCCCATCGAGACAGCACTGAAAATAACACACGTCTTGATGGGCCGACTTGATAGCTATGGAGATGGGCCAGTGTTGCTGGAGCCATCTGGATGGCCCAACGAGATGGGTGCTGAAAATGTCACCCCATGAGATGGCCTAACTAGATGGGTCATGTGGAATGGGCTTCATAGTGACAAACTGTACAGGTACTATGCATAGGTCTTGAGTGTAATAGTTACAAGTACAGAAGTCCAGTCAGTATTGTTTAGTCCTAAGTTTTGCGTGAATGCACTTCTTGATGACAACGAGACGTCGAGGCCGGCTGCGCTCATCGACCTCCAGTCTTCTCGACATCATCCCATCGCAGCATGTCACTGTCGGCGATCACTCTTTTGCTGCTGCTGGCCCACGACTCTGGAACAGTCTACCTGACCGTGATGATGTCCAGTCTGCCCCATCACTCGCAACATTTCGTCAGAAACTGAAAACTTATTTCTTTCGGCAATCATACCCAGACACTGTTCTGTAGCTGTATTGCCAATGCATGGTCCTTGAAGTTACTTTTATTTAGGCCACTATATATAGTTTCTAATGCAATGTGATTTAATGTAACAGAGACTTGTATTAGTCTCAGCAGGAATGGAACTTGAGTTACCAAAGTGAGACTGCATTAAATTGATACCTGCACCATTATGTTAAAGGTAATCTGATAACTGCGACATGTCAGACATGTAAACTGGACACGAGCTTGTAGTTTTAGCTTGTTGGTTTATCACGTGATTGTAGAACGGAGCCGGTGGAGTTCACAAAGCAGGAGTTTGATGAAGAAGTTGTAAGACGCTACTTGCCACACAGTAGACTCTCATCAGGATTGCTCGTTGTGGATGAGTCCACTTATGAGACCATCAAACAGAAGTTTGTCTGTCACATTCTTTAGTAATGACAATGATAATACTGACTGACTGAGCAAGGTTTAACGTCCCACTAAACACATTATAGGTCATATCGGGGACAGGTTTTTACGTTTAAAATGACCCAACCAACAGTGTCAAAACACTGAAGGAAGACAGGGTTCTAAGGATTAGGCTTCAGTCTTGCCAGGCCCACCTCACTGTGTTACGATAATACAACACATAAGCAGTTGACAAAAAAACATAAAATACTAATGCTAGCGATGATAAAACTATCTACTTATGAGACCATTAAACAGCAGTTAGTCATACTATAATAATAATAAATAACAGTAATAATTATAATAATATATAGTATGTCGTATGTCAGTGTCATATGTCAATTTTCTTTCTTGATTAATGTAAGTTTCCGCTTCTTTACTATTTTTCTTGTTAAATTTTAATTATTGCAATTTAAGATGTGGCTGAAAATTTTAATGATGTAATGTAAAAAGGTGTTTGTTTCTCGAAAATGTATGTGCTTGTGTGTCATGTGACTGGATATGTTGAATGTAAAATTGTTGGTTTTCTGTCATGCTATTTGAGTCAACATATTATAGCAATGTAGCACAGCTGCCCAGCTCAGCCTGTCACACATAAGGCAGTCTGCTATTCTCTTCACAAATTCTGTATTTAATATGAATACATTTCATCAGCTGCTGAGGAGATAGTTGTCATATATCATCAACAAGCAACGATCACTGTTTTCAAAGACCATCATTATTTTAGTTTTTTAAGAGGCTGGCTTTAAATGCCCAATAATTGTGTCTCATTGTGGGGCTGTTAGCCAATGTATGTAAAACAGTTTTATAAGTCAGTTTGTAATGCTTGGTTTTAGTTGAAATGAACTATTTAATTAATCATTAAATTTGTTCAAGTTAATTATTACAATTTCTATAATTTTTACCTCTTACTGGCCCTATTTAATGTGAATGCATTTCATCAGCTTCCTGACGAGACCACTGCGAAACATTGTAACTGTTGCTGTGTGTCTGTGTGGCATCTGTGTAGTAAGATAAATTACTCGGAGCAGTTGGCACGATGTCGCCAGCGTGTCACATGTAAAGAGAAGGAACTATCGGAAGCGCAGTCTTCTCTCGCAAGGAACAGTGACTCGTCATCAGGCAGCATCATTAATATCAGGTACAAATGTCATAATCCGACACTTTCATATGGGTCAAGCGGTGGGGAAACCTTTACACCTGAGGGCCACATTGAACATTCATATAGTCTCTTGTGGACTGCAGTTAACAAAAAACTGAACTTATTATATAAAAAACGTCATTTTCACACAAAAAAGTAATATATGCTGTGACCCATTATAAAGTTGCGGTCTGTATTTGACTATAGCTCTGGTTAATCTGATACAGTTTTCATAATTTAATATCTATATTTATATTTATAGTTATATTGTATTTTTAATAATTTTTGTACCATTTAATTGTGAGTAAATGTTGCCTGCTGTCGTGTCTGCATCACCTTAAATATATGCGCACTATGTGGTAAAATAAAAAAAAACACTATGTCAGTTTGTACACATTGTCCGCAAACAATTACACTTTGTTGGTACCATCGCCAAAATGCTGTTTAAACAATATTGCGTTATTTTTTACGTTTATTTCCGGTTATGGCAGTGCAAAAATTATTTAAATTGATCATGATTTGACAGAGTTATTAGAGTCAGATATAGTAGACTATCTCTTTATCTACCACCGCCACAGAGAATTTCTACCAGGGTTGTGATCTTGGTCTCGACGTGTCGGTCTCGAGACATGCCAACGTCTCGTCTTGGTCTCATCTTGACAAAAATTGTCAACGTCTCGGTCTCATCTCAGAGCTGATTGTACTGCTATGGTGCCAGTGCATTAACACTTTCCTGATGGGCATGCAGATGGCACCGTATGCAGTGTGAATGGGCTTTAGACGTTGTAAGTCTATGCTGTAGTTACTATTGCTCAACCTATTAACACGCTAAAAACAATGAACGTGAAAGATAACATCTAGGCTTGTTATTGTAATCGATAAAACTTGTACTTTAACATCTCGATCACGTCTCGAGAGCTACAAACGTCTCATCTCAAAATTTTAACGTCTCGTCTTGGTTTCGTCTCGGTCTCGAGCTTTTAGGTCTCGTGCCCATCCCTGATTTCTACTAGTTTTACGACCAGAAGTAAGAAATTCGTGATATTTGGCAGTAATGTTTTGTGTGTGATGGCAGTAATCACGTGAGCCAGCGTCAGATCAGCAACATAAAGACAGAGTTATTGGACCTGCAGTGCACGCAGGAGAAGTACACCATGTTGCTTCACTTGGTCGGTGAACCACTCAATCGTATGTCGTCCTGCAGGCTTCCACCGGCTGTCTCAGATCTGTCAGACTTTGCATTCCAGGTCTGCTTTTATCACCTCTGCTTGTCGCTTAATTTATCTGGCTGCGTCATGTGTGCAGTATTACTTTTATTACAACTAAATGAAAGAAAAAATGTCCGGCACATAGTTGACAAAGAGTTTATGTGATTGCTGAGCAATCTGCTGTACAACTAATTTTGTTCCTATACAGTACAGTGGAGTATTCATATCTGCTAGCAGTAACATGTGGAATTATTAATTCCCTGTTAAACATTTTTGCTTCATTCTGTCTCTGGGCACCAAGATAAGGATTGACTCTGTCGGTCACTACTCGGACATTCACTGGAATGTCGGCGGCGCAGCGAGGATCCCTTCGTGGCGACGATCATTCTTTGATGACCCTGGCCACTATGACTACCCAAGATAAGGCACCAAGATAAGGATTGACTCTGTGATGCGCCCTCAGTCTTCTTGTAGGGGGCGCAATACAAGTGCCTCAGTTACAGTTACAGTTACAGTTAGGCTGAGTTACACAAAATGCATCTCATTCTGATATACTTAGTTTTTTGAGTTATTGCTATAAATGTATCATTTTGTAGCCTGTCCAAATACTATTGTATTTTCACAAACCGCTGAGATTTTGTTATTGCAGTGAATAACCATGCAGTAGAAAGCTGGGGACCTTTATCAACAAAATACAGTATCAAAACTATTTGCCGTGTCTTGCTGGTCGTGTTCTTGATTCTCTGCTTTGCCTGCATATCATTTTTTTGAATGATGTATGATCATGTTGATTTTCAGGTGAAATTTTTCAGTTGGTTGATTATACCTGTCTTATAACACCTGTACTACCTGAGATGAGTTGTCGTAGACAGATTAGACAGATGCTGTAATGAAGTGAATCAAAACTTCACGTTTACCTGTTGCAGTGGATCGTAACTTTTTGGTTCTTGCACCTCATTGTCTGATCCGTACCATACATTTGGAACAATCTACCTGCTGACGTCCGGTCTGCCTGGTCACTCACAACATTTTGTCGGAAGCTGAAAACTCATTTATTTCGGCAATCCTACCCAGACATTGTGTTATAACTGCGTCACCATAGTGGTCCTTGAAGTTACTTTTACTCAGGCCACTATAAATAGAATAGTTTTCTAATGTAATGTAATTTTTGTGAGCACAATAAACGATGATGATTTTGATGAAATGTGTGTGGTCTCGGTGTCAGGTCGACAGTGAGAATGTCCCGCGACCTTTGTCAGCTTCAGGGCCTCATAATGCACTCACGCAATTGCGATCCACAATCTCGCGGCGGATCCCATTCCGTCGCAGCGTACGTAGCAGCGCCACGGCCGGCATGCTGCCGTTGCCTGACTCCGCAGCCCACGATGATGACGATGATGATGATGCTGATAACAATGATTCTCGCGATCAATACACATCACTACAACAGCAGATCAATCGGCAGCGAAACGCCGACAGTTTGGAAAGTAATCGCACGGACGCAATAGCGGCTCGGTACGCGGACCATCAGGTCCCAAAACCGCCTACAGTTTCGGCAGATAATCGAGGTGACAGTGGGAACAGATTCGCCACATCTTCATCTGGTGATGGAGCTAGTAATTTGACAAGACCGCCTACAGTTTCTGCTCAGAACGAGGCCGGCACTACAAGACCTGTCTCTGATGGTACTGATGTTTCTCTGCCTGTGACAGCGGCACCAAGCGTGCCTCACACAGGTCCGCCGGCTAGGTTGATGACCTCGATATCAACAACTGGGTCAGTGGGCGGAGCCTCAGCTACAGGTGTTGACGCCGACTATTTGGCAGTCACGGTTGATGAGCAGAAGTCGTCAGTAAGTTGACAAGTTTGTTTACGCTGTGCAAAATTGGTGGGAGAGGGGGTCAGACCCCTCAAAAGTTTGTGGACTGCAGACATGTAATGTGTAATAGAGATTTATGGTGGGTCCCATTAACAATTTGTCCTGGTATTATAGCAGTTTAATGAAAATGAGCGAATGTGTCTCTGTCATAATTTGGTCTTTAATTTGTTTAGTTAATGTTGTTCATTCCATAATTTGTACGCTGCTTATTTTGCAGTATTCAGTTCTGTAATGTGGACAAGTGACCTGTCTGTATATGGCAGATGCCCCCAGACTTTTTACTTTATATTGGTACAGCATAGTTGGTGGTACTGGCAGGACCTCATAAAGCTATTGAAAGGTTGTATTGTTGTTACAGCTGGGCATATTAACAGTTGCTAAATTTTGATAAAGGTCGCATTGTGTAAACTGTTTTCTGCATGCATACAACGTCTGTTCCTTGTGAATGACTCTTCAGCTGAGTTGGGTGTTGATGATAATCTCTTCCTCCAGTGGCCAACAACATTTTAGTGTGTTTAAGAGACAGGACGAAAAACATTCAGTAATTGTCTGTCGTTATGAGAGCTGTTAACTGTTTAATGAAAAGCAGTTTCCTTGGTCAGTTTGTAATGCTCGTTTTTAATTGAACATAACGATTTATTCGTTAATTTTTGTCAATTTAGCTGTTGAGTTGTTGTGATCATTACGAGACCTAGTCATTCATTCTGAACTTAACTTAAGACTTGGCTTTTCGGCAAATCCTTTTCCCTATAGACCTTTTCCTTTGCTACCGGACTGATTCTACAGACTTTCGGACCATTAATGCTTTCATTCTGCTCAACGGCTGGATTTGTTTACATGGTGTGTTAGACTGAGCTGGCTCTTAGTCAGTTTTCGAATGCACTTAAAATCATTGCACTTTCATTCATTCATTCTGGTATTTGTGTGACAGTTTTACTTCACTTACACAGCATTAGCAGTACTGACACTGCATCTGTCAGAGTTGACCAGTATTGGATGAGTTTTATGCTGATATCCAGCCGATTCCGTCAGTCGTATGGCTGACAGCAGTCTGATGCTCTTCTCGCTGACTGATAGTAAACTGTCAGTGCGAGATTTGCAACATTATCTGCATTAATTTTTGTTAAGTGCCTCCACAGTTGTTAGCGATGGTGTCATCTGATTCCTGGCAATAATGATAATCTGTTCAACATAGTCATTGCAGTGGAAGTCTCTTTGTGCTGTTTCTTTGCCAGGATGTTTCTAGTCATTCGTTGGATCTTGAGACATGGTACCACGGAGTGCTACCACGTGATGAAGTACAACAGTTGCTGTTGAACTTCATCACGTGGTAGTGCTCCATTCAACATAGTCCGAGCAGTTGAGAGACTTTCTGTGCTGTTGTATGGCAGGATGTTTCTAGTCATTCGTTGGATCTTGAGACATGGTACCACGGAGTGCTACCACGTGATGAAGTACAACGGTTGCTGTTGAACGAAGGAGACTTCCTGGTAAGATTGAGTAGCAGCAAGAGAACGGGTCAAGACCAGTACGTGTTGTCTGTGAAGAACGGTTCGGCGCCCAAACACTTCATCATACAAGAGACACCGGAGGTTTGTAGCCGTGCAAGCAACTAAAAATAATCTTCATTTCATTTAATACTGCTTAAGACAAACCACTCAACCTTACACACGGTATACAACGTACAACAGTCTGTCATGCAGGGCAGCAATTACACGACACACAGACTGTCACGCAGGACAGCAGCAACAACCAGGTTTAGCCCAGAGAGTATAGGCTGCCAGAAGCAGACGGCGCCAAGTTATTTGCCAACGATTCGATCAGGTGGTCTGTTACCTTACAAGCATTCATCAGGTGGCGCCACCAAAGCGAGGTAGAACTTATCTGGTAATAGCTTTGTTACTCATTTATTGACCCTGAAAGCATTAAAGGCTGAGTTGGCCTAGTTGATTGACATGCAGCGGACAGTTCACCCACATAAGTGGTCACCCGTCAGCTGCAGGTCAAGCGTAGGACAGGGAAAGTTTGTTGGTGAAAGACCGACGTTCTACCACTGTGCTACGCTACCAACCAACTGTGAAGTACTCTATAAGAACGTGTTGCTTTGTTCCCAACAATAGCTTTGTCATTTCTTAATTGTTTTCACTAAGCACAGGTTACAAGAATGTTACTTGAAAATTAGGTAAAACTTAACTGTCTTTCAAGTACTGCTTACATGGAAAAACCGTTGCATGAAACGTTAAATGGCACTTCACTTTAAGTGACCAGTTTTGTCCACATAAAGTTGTGTGATAGTAATTTGCATGTTTCAGTAATAGACAGATTGAATTCTGCAATTAAAATTATGTTGTTTTGCTGTGATGCACCTTATATGCTAAGTACTTAACGTCATTATTGTATCAACAGCCAATAGAGAGAGTGTGGGCCAAATAAACCGCACTTAAATTCCACTTACAGTTAAGTACTTGCATGCAACGAAATTAATTTAAATGGGATGTTTAAATTCTACTTAAAAGATAAGTGGTACTTTGGAAACTGGCGATTAAGTGACGTTCTTGCAACCTGCCCGGAGTTTTGCATTGCTTTAGCTACATGGACAGATTCTCATAGTTGATAGTCACGTAATTTGTGTTAAGTTAACCAAATCATGCTAGAAAAGCAGTACTCTGTCGTACTCTGTGTCTTGTGTAGCTTATATAACTGAATGAAATATAGAAAAGCTCTGTGTTTGAGTGGCTCATTTGGCCTCAGGTTGTGCTGTTTGTGTTTCTGAGAGACCCAGATCCCCTTTTGGGTGCTTTGGATACCTCCTGCCTTTTCCTGGGCTTGTCATAAGTAATAAAGTGTGGTAAAAAGGTAAAAACCGTGGGACTAGTTTACCTTTGTAAAGTTAGTCCCACGATCCCATTGTTTTTTTACCTTTTTACTGCGGGACTACATGGACCATTGTTGTGTGTCAGAGGGTGGAGGATGTGTTCAATGAATGTTTTAAAATGCCATTTCTGTCCCAGAAGTGACATGCTCTTAGCAAAACAGGCACATCTGTTCAGCTGCTTGGTCAGTTAAGTAAGTAAGTAAGTAAGTGAATTTGTGTTTGCACAACAGTCCCTACAGTCACGTAGGCACTATGCTAGTGTTATGCTATGCTAGTGCTACAATTGTCGTGGGACTGTCGAGTGTGTTGCAGGGATGTTTCAGACTAGAGCGACTGACTTACGCCTCAATACAACAGATGATCATCAGTCTGCAGCAGACAGCCGAGCCAGTCACTCGCAAGTCAGGCGCTGTGTTGAAGACTGCGATATCACGACCTCATTGGATGCTTCACAATGATGACGTTGATCTCCAGCTCAAGATCGGCAGTGTGTGTATTTGCTCGTTGGATTTTACATACACGTTACTGATGATAGTGATAGTTCATAGTTCATAGTGAAACACTTGTATAGAAAATGACCCGCGCTTAACAAACGAGTAAAAACAGTAAAAGTAAGTATAAATCTAAGTCTAAGAGTCAAGGAATGCTCTTTGAAACAGAACTGTTTTAAGTTGTCTTCTGAATCACATAGTGTCCATTATTTCTCGAACGTGACGTGTTCCATGCAGAAGGTCCTGTGTGGGAGAAGCTTCTCTCGACGAATTTAATACGTGATATTTAATGATATGTTGTTCCTGACCACTAGTTAGTTGCTTTATCTTATGATTAGTTTGTTGTGCGTTTTTTGAGTATTTTCTGTTTGTGGTGGTGACTTTGATTCTCAGCATTAGTACAGTCAAAAATTCATTTTTAAACATTCGAAAAGAAAACTAATGACTTTTTATTTGGGTTTTGCCAGTAGCACGCCACAGTTTAATAACGTAACAAATCCCAAGCATTGGCACTCCAGATTTGGGTTGCATGATTGGACAGTTGTGTGCCTTACAAATTTATGTATTATTAATATTAATATTATTATTATTACTCTTAATCGGTTGCCTTGAAAATACTTATCTCCGGAGTGTGTCACGTGGGCTGTTACCTTTCTCTCTCTCACCTTATCTGTGTGTATTTTGTGTGTTTTTGTTTCATTCTGTATAGTTGTTGTATTATTGTGAGCATGGTGGGGTGGACCTGATGCGATTGAAGCCTAATCCTTAAAACCTATCTTCCCTTCAGTGCTTTGACACTGTTGGTTTGGGTCATTTAACCCGTAAAAACGATATGACCTATAATGTGTTTGGTGGGACATTACACCTTGCTCTATCTATTTATCTACTCTCTCTTCTCGGATAATTTTCATCTGTGGAATGACCATGGCTTATGAAGTGAAATTTTTGTGTATTTATTTATTATTACGCCAGACGGCAGCCAGACATGCAGTTATTCAAACAGTAATATACACAGCTACACAGAAATAATATGATGCAAATCACAGGTACAGAGACGTGGCAAATGAATTCCAAATCAGAAATACAAAGAGTAGTTAGAGCAGTGAATTTTCGATTGTAGGTGAAGGGCTCGTAGCATAAACATCGCTTAAAAGTTACTAACATCAAAATTGTCCAGTTGTATTTGTTCACATTCAGAAGAATTACGAAGAGTTTCGATCACGTGAATCAAAAACAAATATTTCGCATTTAAATTTAAAAGTACGTTGTGTTGTTATTTACTCATACCCGCATTTTACTTTTTTTGTTCCACCGTTTGCACCAAGTATGTAGCAGCATTAATGGAGTTTATGAACTACTTAGAGTTAATCATTACTTAACTTTGAGATATGTTTATACAACCGACCCTAAATATGATATTTCTTGTATTTACATGCCAGACTCTGTGAAATATATTATAGCAACAACCAGTCTGTATGGACCATCTCAAACAGATTTAAGAATACTCATCGGTCTACTAGGTGGACACAACACATTGAATCGACATCTTACTCTGTTGAAGACGAGGAGTGATGCGTTATGTCCTGTATGTGAGGAAGAACAGGAAACCAGTCTACATTTCCTCGGAAGATGTAGCGCTACAATGGAACGATGAATGCAATACTTTGCATGATTATTCCTAGGCCGATGTGAACCGAGACAGGAACTGGACTTAAGGTCTGCGAAAACCTCTAAGGGGTTTTAATAACCTTTTGGTTAATATGCGATTGTGTGTTGGGTCCACTGAAGGCCTTAGCATTGGCAGGTAACATGCCATCCCAGACGATAAAGGTAAAAAACGTAAAAATGAACCTGTCTGTATGCTGTATGTGTCATGTAGGGTCAGTTTGGTGAGGTATTCCGTGGTCGTCTGAAGTCCACTGGTCTGACAGTAGCGGTGAAGACTTGTCGAGCGGAACTCAGTGACGAAGTGAAGATGACGTTTCTACGTGAAGGACATACACTGCAGCAGTATAATCACCCGAACGTCGTCAGGTTGATAGGCATAGCAGCACTGAGACATCCTGTCATGATTGTCATGGAGTTTATACCTGGTAATGACACCTGTCTGTCTGTCTGTCTGTCTGTCTGTCTGTCTGTCTGTCATAGCAGCACTGAGACATC
>Ga0049105_1000464_pt1 | contig 14046 bp, 11 predicted proteins | sample WorMetvaBAHAMAS1_FD_61260 | JGI IMG/M metagenome (GOLD analysis project Ga0049105, IMG submission 61260) | Worm MetaG Olavius vacuus BAHAMAS.1 | ecosystem: Host-associated > Annelida > Digestive system > Unclassified | place: Germany: Marburg | collected 2013-04-09
CGATGTCAAATTATGTGAGGAATTTTGATGTCAAAAATTATTAAAATCGGACAACTATTCCTCAACTTATAGCCAATAATATGAGTGGATGTTTTTTTTTGAAACACGGTGTATATATACCGCAAAACTCCAACCCCTGTCGATCGGAACTTGACAGACAGACGCAGCTGTGCGTTGCAGGAGCTCCCTGAAATGAACCAAGTGCCTGCCCGCGCGTAGCGATTATGATCAAAGTTGCTCTCTGCTACTGCGAATATGTTCGTCGACTCAAAGAGATCACGAGATCAGTTCGTTGGTTTGTTTGTGATATCGCTGTTCGGAAAACATGCAGACAACAGGCAACGAACGCCATCGCCGAGTTTATCATGTCGCCAATAAAGGATGCGGTGTTTGCTATCAGATGCTGGTGCTGCTGCTGATGCTGGGATTCGGCCATACATCGTTCATCTACTAACGACGCAGCGGTCTCCGTGGCGACCGTGGAGGTTTATGCTTCATCGATCGACCGCGGCCTACAAGCCTATCCTACAACACATGCATCAAGCTACGTCAAGCTAGCGCGCCTCATTCTGGCTCCTCGGCTATTGTTTCCCGCTTATCCTATCACATAGGCCAGTCTGCGTCACATAAATTCTTTACATCTACAAAATCTGTAGTAATTCTAGATCGAGCCGCAAAATCATGCTAGGAGTGATAGTCGTTATCGTCAATTTTTCGCTATAATACCACCTGGGGCAAAAAAACTGCACAAAATTATTTAATTTTATTTTTCTAATAACTTTGTCAAACCTACCTCAATTTTTTATAAGTTTTGGCACACATGTACTTTAATAAATTTCCTATAATATATGTATTTCAGTTCACAGTTCAGTTCACAAAATGGAAAACAGGGAACCATCTTAAGATTCATTTATTTCACTCGTTGGCAGACAAATATGAATATATCTACGACTCATTTGTCGTGGTTTTAAGTCAAAAAAGTCAAGAAAAGTCAAGTCAAGAAAAAATTTAAAAAATAGTTTTAAAACTTTTACAGATATAATCTGCTAAAATTAATTAAATAATTTGCAGAAAAGGGCTGACAGTTGATCAGTTTGTATCATTTGCACACGACTGTCAAGTTGTCGCAAGATGCCAGACTTCATAGCACGTGGCATGTAGTATCCTATCAGCTTAAAAACGCAAAATACGATAGCTAAGGAGCCACGTACTGTTTTCATATTGCACTGCGTGTTTATATCTTTTCATACTTTATATGATATTGCGTTTAAATGTTTTCGAGACAAAAATAATAACGTTTAAGCTAACGTGACGTACGTTGGTAACGAACACGAGCCATATGCATGCTGTGTTTCACAAAGCACCGTGAAGATATGTTTAAAGAGATATTGACGATTTTGATGTCGTTTTGTTCCAAATTTATTAGAGTATATATGTGCCAATAATTATTTCACTGTAAAACGTTTTGACAAAGTTATTGCAAAAATAAAATGGTGCAGTTTTTTGCCCCACAGTGTACGCAATAACTAAATAAGCATAAAAATCATCAAACATGGCAACCGACAATGTAGGCTAATCGTGCATAAAACGTCAAGTCTGTTTCTTCACGCATACACGGTGAAAGACTATCTATTTCGTTTATAATGGTGGTTCTAACTGTATTTCTCATTATTTTTCATTTTTTATTTAATTCTTTTTTCATTTTTATACTATATGGAACGATACGCATACATCATGCTATATCAAACCTTCTAGCGCTTTAGCTCCAGCTAATTCGATAACAAAAACCTGCGGGCGACTTTTACGTTTACCAAACTGTAGTACTTTAGACATGCGATCAAAAGCTCCCAAATAACTAGCTTCGTTTATCACATAACTTCAAAATGAAAACATAGTAAACTAATAACAGTAAAGTTAATTTTAAAAAACACCTGAGCAAAGAAAACTCCAAAAACAATCAGAAAGTCGTGAAGTTCGTCCAGCTGGTAAGGTAAGCAGTCTGTGATGTAAAGAATATTTCGAAGAGAAAGATGTATTTGTTTTATGCCTGGAATGAAATTGATGGATAGAGATATTGGTGATAATGACAACGATGAACTGGCACGTGTGACAATGAGATACAAGTGCGAGAATGAATCTCAAACTGACTTGCAAAATCAGTTGCTTACAAAGCCAAAATGACATACTGAAATGAGCGATTAATTTTTATTTCAAGTTGATGTCTGATACATTAAGCTGGCTATTCGTCGTTTGAAGGAATGTTAAATATCTACGTCTTGTACTGTATCTATCGTAATGATGACAGTGGCCACTGCCAGTTGTTCAAGACCACGCTAGATCTAAATTTGGATTTCGATTGTGAACGCTTGTTTTATCATTCTTTTCGAATTGTACGTTTGCGCCATTTGTAGTGGTTCTCCCTGATTGGCGCTCATCAAAATACAGCATCAGTTTATCAGAGGGACGCAGGCTAGACGGTACAGTGAAACCATGTGTTAACGGCGACGTCGCTTTACTTTGGGAAATCATCATTAATTAATCGTGTAGTGTACTGCTCATTGATCGGTCGTTAGGTGGATTACGAGCACATACTTGTCGCTCTACAACACTCACGGCGCCCAGTTACAGAGACTGGTAGGCCTATAGGCCGCTGATATATAGGAGCCGCCGCGGGGGCCGGTGCAGCGGCTATTGCAAGCTGCGAGCTGCGAGCTGCGACGTCGCTGCGCGTAGCTCTTTTCGCCGCTCAGTCGCTGTCGTCGTAGACAAAATTACGCGAGCATCTCTGGCGATAGTCTGATGGTTGCCACGATTGCGGCATAAAGTTACGAAGATCGCACGCGTGCTTTGTGGAATTGCTGCGTTCACAACGCGACCCGTTTCATCCAACAGCAACTGAACAGGTGCGCTGTTGTTTTTCACCGCGACATAATCATACGTTTCAGACTCTTGACATTGGTAATTACATTACATTTCGTTTTAACTGGCTTTTATCATTTTATTAGCATTGTAATGCCTAGCCGTTCCGTTTTCGTTGTAGGCTGGGCACTAAACTAACCATGTATTGTATTGTATTGTATTGTAATGTAATACGTTTCAGCCGAAATAGCAGTAGATTTAATTTCAGGGCCCGGTCAGAATCCGTAGCAATTTACGCTGTATGTTCTCGTTTCGGTCAATTTATCGATCGGCTTTATCCGTGATACTGCATTTATTCTGTGAGTGTTTAAATTTTTAAAAATAGCCAACGATTAACCAGCAGCAAAATTTTATTAGACGAATTGCTATGCGGCTTAAATAATTTAACGAAAATCATCTGCCAATTTTCACGTTGAAGTTTCGGCGCATTCTGGCGTATCGCGGTTCAACTAGGCTATGTGTATGCGACCTATAATTGCCCCAATCGACCGCTGATTATTCGGCTGTGAAATTGTGTAAAAAAATTAACCAAGCTTAGTCATCGAAATTCATGTGGCCGCTCATTAACACGTTTTGGTATGATCGGTGTTTATATACATTCTTTGTAAGATCATGGCAAAAGCGCTAATAAGGTTGGCATTTTAGCGACCGGCAGTGTTGGTCGACGATATCGGACAGTAAGAACACACAGCAGACATCACCAAATAAGGAAACAGTTTAAAATGTTCCTTTTTACATTCTTATTACACCGAAATGCTTTCTGTAATAACGAAAGACAATGCATGAGTTGTCCCGCAAGATTGTACGGTGATTCGTAATTCAGTTATAGCGCATTTCGTCCATGAGTTTTTCATCATTTAGTGACCTTGAGCTCAAACTGTTCGGTTTTCGTAACTGCACCATACACGTGTTTCGATTTCCGTTATCGAATTACGAGTCCGAACGGAACTGGATGAATGAATGAATGGAACGTGTGACTGACGTTGCATGCTGCCGGCCAGTCAGACCAGATAACACCGTGCCAGTTCCATTACCAACACACCAGTCACGTTCGCTGACTTTATAGAAATCGTAGCACTGCAGTGTCATGCGGCCAACCGTCGATCCGAAAATGGTCGCTTGCCGCATTGTGTACACTGGACACTATCTATATACGCTGATGTCTGCTGCCTTCTCGTCATTTGTCCCAATACAGTCGGCCATTTTGTTGTTTTGCTATTATCCATTTACAATTTTTATTATGATATCGTGCATGTTAGAAAAGCATTTCTACAAACTTAAATGGGTAGTCTGAATGGCAATGACGTGCAAGAAGGTGATGTGGAACTTAATAAATGTATAAAACGTTGTTTTACTACAACTTCAACCTTGTCCCGGCAACGGGGGTAAAAACTCGCCTAGCAACAGATTGAGGCAGTTGTTTTTTGTGACGTTGTAATGACCCCTCGGGTATTCAGACGCACCTGACTGTAACATCTACTTTCAGTTTTCCACGACGAGTGCGGGCTTTAACGCCCTGAAAGTGAAGCTGACAGATTTTTGAACTTCAAACAGTATAAACCGGAAACACACATATGTATATGACCAGTGGCATAGTTATACGAACCAAATATTGGATAATGACTACGCAGTATTGTACATTTTCAAGATGGCGGACATAACCCTCAACATTCTGAACACTTAGCAGAGGGACAGAAAATGTTCTGATGTAATTTTACACGCGGTCAGTCAAGGAAGTTTGAAGACAACTTCACCAAGCCATCATGTGAAAATGATGAAGAATTGTATTCTACACATCTGGTAGATATTTCCACTTCTGGTTCTTGGCTGCCATCTTGAATATTCACTAAACAAGTGAGCGTCGATGCCACACCGTCGCAATGAAGCCTCCGCCGCAAAAGTGCATTTGGTGTCACTATGACCTTGATCTTTGACCTCTGACCCTAAAAATCTTTCCAGCAATGCCCATTCACGTGATGCATGTTTGGCAAGTTTCATTGATTTGAAATCCCTCCACTAAATACAGAAATATCGCGTCACGTGAAATATGTGTTAAGTATAAGTCGATGGTGCGATGGTTATCCTCAGTCGATAAAGTGCATTTTGCCTCTCTATGATCTTGGCCTTTGACTTTTGACCTTGAAAAACTTTTCAGCAATGTCCACTGACGTAATGCATACTTATGCCTATACCGAGTTTCGTTTAAATTCCTTCACCATGAACGGAGATATCGCGTTACGCGAGAAAATTTTTGTAATCTCGATGTAACCTTGACCTTTTTCAGATGCACAGGTTCACCACGAGTGAAAATGTCGAAAAAAAGTTTAGGGGCTACTTTTCTTACTCACACTGTATAGCTCCAACTATCACTGTTTGCGGAAACGACTCAAATCTGACCTTTTCCCCCGGTCATTTCCCTCGCCAACTGTTTGCAGTCGCCACAGTTCTGTACACCGTGTACAGTCGTTTAGCAGTCTCGTACTTTAGAACGCTATAAATTACTTTAGCGTAATGTAATGTAAGGTAATGTAACCGTTCAAAAGTTGGGAGTGTTTAAGTGTAGTAGGAGATAATTTACCCTCTCATTTCCGGTATACGTCACTAGAAACAGTTGTCTGGACAAGTGTTAATGTTTTTTTGTTTTGTTTATATACATGTACATTGATTCTGATGATATATAGCACGTACGAATTGGAGTACTAAAAATGCCATGATGGTGATGATGATAAATGTGACGACGACGACGACGTTTAATATTTTATGAAACCGGAAATTTCGGCAATATCGCAGACACTATTGTTAGTTGCAGCAGCAGCAGCAGCAGCTGTTACCGTAACCTTGACTGGCTCTATCCATGCCGCCTCCGCCGAGACGACGATCAATGCGCACGCGCTGTTCTTTCACTGCGGGACGTCGTACGCGACGGAACTGCTCACTCGTGCGAACGCAACGTGATTGGCGGCTTGACGGAACACCGCTCGGCCGCCACGGTTGTCCTCTCTGCAGCCCATGCGGACCGGTCATCATGACGCCCGCCGGATGAATTGCGGCGCATGTCAACGGTCCGCCGTCGAGACCAGGCGAACGAACGGTCGGACGGCGACTTCCGACGAGCGGAAATTGCCGACCACTGTCTGTGCATGTTTATGAGCATCGTGCGATTGCAATTCACTGCTGACTCAATTGCAGAATGACTCGTGCTCAATCATCAGTCGATATGTTTACTCGTATTTTAAGCAGCAGTGCCCATAAATAATAATAATCATCATCATCATCATGGTATTTCTATTGCGCCTATGACACTAAGAACATAGGTGCATTACAGGTCATAGAAGTCACAGAGACACGCGGACAAATGTTGATACCATTATCTCATATTTAATTGTTTTTCTCGCTCAATTTAAACGGCTTGCAGGAATTTCAACAACAAGCAGGTTTTTTTTATTATTTTGGTTGTGTAATATGAAATTAAGTAGTAATAATCGTACAGGAATTCAAACGGAATTCAAGCTTGTGTATTGATCAGCATTATTAGCCTCAGTACGGTTAGCTGTCTTACTGAGTTTCATTATTTTAATAATTAAGTTGTATATATGTGATATCACTTTCGTATCTATGACATCATGTAAACAAGACTTCTGTGCTTTTTGCATAATCATAGCAAACCAGTAGGCCTACATCGTACTATAACAACAGGCAACTACACAGCATTTAGGCTAGTATCACAAGCATGTTTCACAACTTCGTAAGTTTGCATTTTTACACTACATCATTTAGAATCGCTCTAAATGTTTAATGAAAAGAAACAGAGTGAGGTAAAAGGCTTTAGCTATTTCGACATAATGCACAAGTGTCGGAAGTAGACAGATGTTTAGACAACAGCTCAGCTATTGCTGAGATGGCTGCGCAATGTTGCGTATGTCACTTCCTATTATTGAGTAATACTAACATAGGCCGGCATCCTATTTCGCAACGTTACCAAGTTATGACGCAGTATTGATGAAATTTCCGCTTTCTAGTAGGATACCTCTCTTTAGCGCACTGTTTGTCAGTAATCTCTGGAAATATTACCACTGACAAAAATAGATTCTTTGGGCTAAATGTTTGCTGCAGATAATGTGGGACTAACTTCGACCACTCTGACATAATTGGCTCCAAAGCTGCCGAATTCGATGAAATAATGCCAAATAGCAGCCATTACGCCATTCAAGGTCATTTAAGGTCACCACTTTCGGTATAAACGGAAAGTCCGTATGCGACTTCCTATTAGTAAATCTATCCTATCTCTTGCCATTTCCAAGTTATTGCACATTATTGGTTTCATTTTCGCTGTCATCGATTTTTCACCATATTTAATATTAATATTATTATTAATGTTAATATTAATTTAACTCCCTGTCATAATTCCGAAAGCCCTAGAGTTAACGCGCTCAATTTTTCAGCGAAGACGGACAAAGGTACGCCCACGTTGGATCAGACACAAATATGAACGAATTTCGGAATATTCGTACTATGTCCGTTTGCTAGAACAATGGACCCCTAAAAATTCAGCACACCTAAGGCCAACTCGCGCAGCATTATGTACAAGGGTGCCCCCGCCGAAAGAGTGCCCGTCGTGGGACCAGCGACTCCGAATAAGCTACGCCAAGTGTGTATGGAAGATATTCAGAGATACCGTTATATAGCTTTCTCATGTGTCTTTGAAGAGCAATAATGTGTGGCTGATAACTCTTATCGAGGTTTTACTCTCAGTGGTTCTGCGTGCGTGCATTCATCAACATTGTCGCGTAGTCTCTGAGGACCGTTGTTCCGCTCAGTGACCCTGGAACCTCTTGTGTCCATAACGCCAATGGTGTTGTACCAGCAGCAACGTCGTGTGAGCCGCCGTCGTCTCACGAGATTGACCCTTTGATCGCTTCCAGCCGTCGTATATCTTGACCTCCACAAACTACTCAGTCAGCCAAGGCGGTAACTAGGGATATTTTGGGTGTCACAACACCCCGGAAATAAGATTTTAGAAAAATTACTACGGAGGATTAAGTGGGAAAAACGCATTTGCTTCAGTTTGCAGATTTTGTGTAGCAGAAATAGAACATTTGCAGCCAACAGACGCGTTTTCTGCGCTGTGAATACACAAAAAATGCACTTGTGGCCGGGGTTCCGCCCTGTACCCGCTGGTGGATATTACAGTGCTCTCCCAGACCCCTAGCTAGATTTAAGGGGCCGAAGGGAAAAATAGCGGAAAAGGGTAGGGAACGCAGGAATACCGGAAAGGAAGGGAGCGTAGAAAACACTCCGGAACAAATTCCTGGTCATTTGCAGTCATCAGCCTCAGCGCTTTATTTGCTGAAACATCTTCGTCCATACAAGCAACGCGCCCGAAAAGGCTCGGATATTCGTTGATGGTAGTCAGTCCTGTCGTTTTACCGACTGAGATGCATGTCTTTTCATTTTTACCGCGCTGCATCTATGCATTTCTTAGATTTACAGCTAAATATGGACTAACCCGTTTTTAGGGACCACAGCGTTCAGCAGGGTATACTGTAATGTTTTACTTTTTATGTGTATGTGTACAATTATTTTAAATTTGTATATTTTACATAAGATGCTTCGGCGTAATAAATGAATGAATGAGTGAATGAATGAATGCAGATTGAAGAATGTTTCGTTGAGATATAAACTTATGCGTTTGTCTCTTGTGTTAGGTGAGGTGTAACCGATGTCTAAGAAGGCGATATTGATCGTATACGTCATTGTCTACAGCGCCGTCGTTATCGTTGTTGTCAACGCGTGCCACTACCCAGACTTCGTCCAGTCTGGAGGCGGCGAGCGGGACTGGCGCGGGCACCTGCTGCCTGGATCCACCGAGTGCTCGGTGTCGTTCGACGGGCGACTGATGCGCGTCGTGGCGACCAACGTTTCTTTCCAGCGCCGCTGCATGCTGAAGGTCGGCAATAGGACGTATCTCGCTGCTCAGCGAGAAATCATCGTGACCAGCGACAGGGCACCCCAAAACCTCTATCTCTGTATGCAGTTCGTTCGTCGCAGTGATGCCGTCTTACAGCTGCGAACCTCGCGTCTTGCGTCTCGAATGGATCCTCACCTCTGCGCCGAAAATCAGCTGATCTTGAACGACCGACCGCTGGTCGATCGTCGCTATCGCTGGCTGTCCTCTGTCTGGTCGGGCTCTGGCTGTCCGCTGGCGGGTGGATACGACATACATCTGTACGACCGACGTCTCCGTCGCGGCGTTTGCGACGCGCTCCACGCCGAAACGCGACTGGAGGCGACATGCGGCGGCGACAACAGTCTGATTCATTTCCGGTTCCGGTACGACTTCTGTGTGCCGAGCGGGCTGCGCATGGGCGTTGATCAGGTGACGCGTTGCGCTGCCACGTGGACGACTGATAACGACTTGTTTACGGTACTTGTTGCGTCAACCGCTCATAGCGAGGATCGACTCGACGCGTGGTGTCTGCGTCGTCCCAGACGGACGTTCGGTCGCCCGTTCATCGCCTTCCTCTTCACCCAGCTGGTCTGCGACCGTCGTCCGGCCGCCGAACTTGCTGACGCTCTCATGGTCGACATGCGACCTTCAAGGGACTGGGAATCTTCGCTGTGCGAAGACGACTACGAGGGTTGTCAGTGGGACTACCCGGCCAAGTGTAAACGGACGGCTGACTGCGCACGCACTTGTGCCATGTGCAACGATACCACTCCGTCAAGCTGTTTTTTCAGCGCTCCACTAATTGCGCACTGGCGATCTCCGGATGGCACAACGTTTCTGAACGTTGACGTCGGTTCTGTTATGCTGACAGTCGTGGACACAAGCGGCCGTGCTGGATCCACCGAGTATGACTGTGTCGAGTGGCATCGAGACCCGAGGTTCAGCGACGTATCACAGTTCGCTTACCACCGCGTCGACGAACATCTGCTAGTGACGAGACCCGGTAATGGATGTCGACCACGGTACGCCTGCGTCCAGTTGCAGTACCACACCCTGACTGATGATGGTCAGACGCCGTCTGTTATTCACTTTCGCATCAGTGCATCTCGGCCCTGGCCGATCTATGACGGCCTTGACTGTTCGTCTTTTCTCCACATCGGTCTTCAGTCGTCGGTCGGCGAGGCAGATCATCGCTTCGCTCTGTTGACGTCGTCGTTGACAAACTCGACGCGTGGACGCAACTACGTCAGCTGCGTCACTGCATCACTTCCTGTCACTGTACGATTCGTCGTCGAGTTCGAAAACGAACATCAGCGCTGCTTTGCGCGTATTCAACCATCACCAAACCCAGCCGACGTCGACCTACATTTTCGGTTGATTCTGGACGGCTGCTGGAACAAGAACGTCACATTGGACGTTCGCTGTCTAGACCGCGTGACGCTGGGCAGCGAAAGGGCTGCGCTACTGGTTACGGAGCTGTCACCATACGTTCCCAGCTTAGACAAGGACAGTCTCCTCTGCTGGCTGTTTACAGACAACGATACCGTTTACTTACTATCTCCGGCAGATTGCGATCCGTTGACGTCAGTGACACGATTGCAAAGCGGAGTAATACATCCATTTGCGGTCTTCGTCAACGCATTGACTCTAACGTCGACGACCACTGCCCCGTCGGTTCTGATTGCGGAAAGGAATGATATTACAGTGTATGGTCCCAGCGACGATATTTCGGCGCTTTATGACAGCGCGGCGCCAGATGCGGCCAACAACGTTACGTCGCAAGCGATAGATTCAGCGACGGCGATTCCGACCTCGCCACGACAGTTCGCTAGCTCTGTGGCGATGGGAAACCACACACGCCACGACTCCGCACCGAAGCAGTCGTCCGTTGTCGACGCCAAAAACGTCGGTTCACGAGGTCATAGCGACCGATCTCACGCCGCGACGTCGTCATATGTTCACGCGACCAATAACGCAGCTGCTGCGACGACTGCCGTTATTGCAGTCGACGTTTTCATTCTAATCGCTCCAATAATTCCAGTCGGGATTTGTGTGCGGAGCAGAGAATTGTGAGAGACACGTGCTGTTGGTACATAAGCTGATTTGTTGTGCTCCGTCTTTCAGTTACTGTTTGTCGTTCCGCCTGATTGATTACATCGCGATGTACTTGTAGACGACTTGAACGAACGATATTTGCTCTGCGTGTATAAAGACTCGCGTTTTTACTACCCGCGAATGCGGCATCGTAATGTTTTCAGCCACATCTGTCTGTCTGTCTGTCTGTCAGTGTATATGGCTCTGACTTTTGAGAGCTCTGACTACAAAGTTCATTTTGGTATGGTATGAAGATACATCAGAATATCTAGGTCACGTTCGTATATCAAGGTCATCGAGCAAAGGTCAAGGTCACAGGAGCAAAAGAGCGTGTCTGTGTAAAAGAATCAGAAATCTAAAAAACTCTTTGGAACGCTGATGTCCTCCCAAATGTGGTCAATCGGTCCACTCAACTCTGAGAAATACGCAATAGAACGTCGCCCCCCTCCCTGAAAAACCGGGGAAAATTTGCTAAGTCGTCAATAATTCAGTCATGCATTGCCCACTTGTGTTGAAAGTTTATACGCTGTTGCATTATGGGTTTGCCGAGCCAGCCGCATGATTAAAGCCGAGAAGACTGGCGGAACAGGTGACCTCAAGTGTCAGTGCATCACTAATTGCCACCTTTTCTAGTTGTTATTTAAAATTACAAATGTTTGTATTTGAAAACTGCTGTAGAAGGTTACATGATACATTTTCAGTTTCTCTGCTAACCAACAGTGACGATGATTGTATATGACAGGCTGAAAGCATTATTAGTGTCATGTGCAGTGCCATTAATAATGCAATGTCGGAGTTGTGTGGCCGTGTACATAGCTGGCAGTATATATTTATAACACAAAATCAACTGTTCAGTGTTGTAGTAGTGGGGAGCAAGTAAGAAAGTACGTAGCTAAGTAAGTATATTGTAAGGCAAAAGCAACAATCACTGGGCGCCGAGTGTTCAAAGGGTTGAATAAAGTCGGACTCCCGAACAGTGGCGGTGCGAGGCCGGGGCCAGCCGGGGCACGTGCTCCGACTGGAAAGGGCTGTGCTCAGGCGAACGAAGTGGGCCACAATTAATCCAGTTAACACGAAGATTAAACTGTTAAAGTCACCAGAAAATAATTTCGACATTGATATATTCATTAATCCTAAATATAATATGACAAATCGTAAATTTGGATTCTAAAAAATAGCTTTCATGGAGTCTGGTAGTCTGGAAAACCTAGGAATAAGCAGAGGTTGTGCCTCCCATATGATCTACAATCCAGCTTCCCGCTGCCTTTCATTTTCCTCAGCTGTAGATGCTAAAGATAACTGCTGTGATTAATCGACATCATACAAATATTACATTAAATATTAAAACATATCACAGTTCTGCAGCGCCACAGCCCACAGTCCAGTACTGTTCAGTCGAAATGTTGTAAAAGTGCTTAGTGTCACCCAACTACAACATGACGGCAAAATACATGTAGCGACTCTCTGAACGACAAGCTACAGTAAAACTGCAGTCTGCAATGCAGACGCACGTCATCACAGTATCAGTGTGATACTGTAACTGTAACTGTAACTGAGGCACTTGTATTGCTCCCCCTAATAGAGGACCGAGAGCGCATCACAGAGTTAATCCGTGTCGTGGTGCCCGTAGACAGAATGAAACAGAAATGTTTTCAGATAACGACGAAACGAGTCCGTCAGTCGCAGCAGTTTCAGCTCCGTCGGTAGCCTGTTCAATGCTCGCGGTGCAGCAACAGAAAAGGCTCTGTCGCCAATTCGTCGATGTGTCCGCGGCACAACGAGGTTGCCACACGATGAAGCGCCCAGTGTAGATCGACCTGGAATATTGGCAACCGATGTTAGAAGGTCTTAGATATATTCCGGCGTGTGTCCCAGAAGCGATTTGTGAACCAGCAAGCACAGCCTCTACTGTCTACTGTCATTATGATCATTTGGAAACATCTGCTATACAGCTGTCATAACACGGCTGCAGGTTGCTGAGTCATCTAGAACTTCCACAACGCTCGTTGTCTCGCGTCTGCAACAAGCACAATGCAAACAGCAGCGTTTTACTTAATGCCCTGGCAGGTAATAAGGAGTATGTGTAAATGAGAAGCATAGCAGAAACAGGGAAAAATGGCCCGCTCGCTCATCCACTACCCAACTACCAGCGCCGCTGGCCGCTGGTAGTTAGGTAGTGTTGCGTCATCGCGCTGCAGCTGCTGCCTGTGCCTGTCTCACTGTGGATACGGCTGTGGGCTGCGGCAGCGGCATACTGCACACCGGAGGGCGCAGCCCAGATTAGGCCAGCGGATGGTTTCTACACAACCATTGCCCAAATTCAAGGGGTTTTACAATAGTTTTTTCGAACACGGTTTTCTACAATTGTGGACTACCATTTTGTCACAGAAAATCATTTTCTCACCATTCATTCTTACAGTGTATTGGAGGAGGCTTCGACTAGAAATAAGGAAGGTACGCATAATTTTTTGAAGGGCCCCAGTCTAAATTCTGGTGCCCTGGCTGTGCACCGGCAGCCGAAAAATCCTGTCACCGCCACTGCTCCCGAAATTCATGAAACCTCGGAACTGCTGAAGCTGACCAAAGCTATATACTTCCTGTCTGTGATGAGACATTAAGGCTATCTTAGTTGGTCCTGCTTGCTAGGCCTCCGCCTTTCATCAAACGAGAACGTTTATGTGGATTTACGAAACTATTAAAATGTTCGCTAATTTTTTTATGTGAAATCCTGTTTGCTTGGTCGATACTGCATATGATATACAATTAGTTTGACCGACTTTGTCGTTACTGTACATTATAGAATGGCAGGACTCGAGCACACGTGAATGTTGAACAGGGGCTCCTAGTCCTAATTCATTAACATCTCCACTACAAATGTTACTGTTTTGTTTTTTAATAAAAACTAGAAGTACGTTCTGTGAAACGTGGTATCTACCCCCAGCCAAGTCCACAATGACCGAACTGTTCACTGGCTGCGCCTGAATGCTAACAAGACACACAAGAAACTCCGCTACCGCGAAGAGCACAGCGCGTCCGTCGTGCTTAATTGGTGTACTTTATGACATATCTCGGGAGAAAATCTGTTG
>Ga0049105_1000466_pt1 | contig 14040 bp, 10 predicted proteins | sample WorMetvaBAHAMAS1_FD_61260 | JGI IMG/M metagenome (GOLD analysis project Ga0049105, IMG submission 61260) | Worm MetaG Olavius vacuus BAHAMAS.1 | ecosystem: Host-associated > Annelida > Digestive system > Unclassified | place: Germany: Marburg | collected 2013-04-09
GTTGGCTTGATCAACGAAGTTAATCAACGTCGGGCCCGGTTAGTACTGAGGTGGGTGACCGTATCCAGGTTCAATTCCCGGTGAGGGACATTTATCTCGGTATGTGACCAGCCACCCAGATCAACTCAGCCTGGCCATTCCTTCTTGGGTAGGCGCAATGAGTACCAGCCAAACGGCGGTGATGCCTTGTGGCTGGGGAGTAAAGGCAGGTATGGTTTGTGTGTGGGTGGCAGGTAAAACTGTGTGATCCCCTCGTTACATGCGGGCCATATCTGAGCGCTTTAGAGATAAGGAGCTTATAATAAAGCGCTATATAAATTTGCCTTCTTTACTTTACTTTACTTTACCATCTCTTACTGAGCTGACAACAATCCAGTGAACGTTAAAAGTGACAAATGAATGGATTTCAAGTAACATGCAATAAAGGAGAAGCTATAAACTAACATCGAGCATAACGTACCTCGACATTACAGTGCTTCAACAACTGCAGACTAGTTTACAGCGTTAAAAGGACGAAGTACGCTAACATATAAACATCCTCCTAAAACATCAGTCAAAAGTTGGTCAAATTTCTACTATGTACACTAATACAAAACATTCACGACAACAAGAATTGCATTCACTTACGCACTGTTGACAGTAAATTCCAGACTATGCGGACCATTCAGCAAACAGTTTAAAGCATGTATGTTATTATGCCATGAGCAGAACACACAATGGAACACAAACTACAAAAGGTGGCAATCAACGCTACATTGCTACCTGAGGTCGCCCAGTCTTTATTTTCGATGTCGTATTATCAAGTCTCACTTTCTCATCTAACTTTTCGCTGTGTTCAGTATGAAATTTGCAAATTTCTCGCACCTCGTTTTCCGAGTTCAGTAGACAAAACTATACCAACTTTGGTAAAGACATCATTTGTACATAACAAGTTTTCGATTTCAGGTAAATTGCTGCAGTTCGTAACCGTGACAACAAAACACAAGTCAAAATGCAGTCAAAATCATAGACGTGTTGACCCTCCCCCCCTTGTAAAATTAAGGGAAGGGATCTGTCAAATGTCCAAATTTTCTAGTTTAGCCTACGACCAAACAGTATGCCTGCTGTACTTTTCGCTGGGGATTGCTCAGTAAGTGTGGAAATTAGCAGTTTGTTTTAAAAACCCAAGAAACACAACAGCAAAAAAGACCCTGAGCTATCACTGGGCGGCCTGATTAGCAGATTACCACGTCAGTTTGATGAGATATACAAACAATCAATGTACGGTATTTCATAAATACAGTTACACAGTACATACCATACACTGTGTCTAAAAGAAGTGCTGTCAAATTTTTGCAATAACATCGTCAAATGTTAACTGATTTTGAAAATTCTTTCACTGTTGGAAACAGCAATAAATTATCTACAAAATAAATATCATACTTCTTACCACCTCTTACAAACCTCGCTGCACTACCATGTGAAACATAAAGTTTAAAACGTGCATTTGCTCTACCAATTCTTGATGACAAAGCTGTCAACTCCACCAATAAAATCTTTCTAAACATTTAAGGAAACATATTACTTTACTTACTTATTACTTACTGCCTTGTCCAGCAATGCGTGTACCAATTACGAGTTCACAAAGTTGAGGAACTGTTGGACATTTGGCACGGCATTCAACAGAGTGCAGTTGATAGCGCAATTGATGGAGAGTGCACCTTCGTGCCCGTGTACGGGCCAAAGAGGGACATTTTGAGCTCTGAATATATGGTAATCGAATGAGCAGTCCTTGAAGCAGTGAAGCAATGTTCCAAATTTGCAGAATATGTTTTTCAAATCGGTTAACAATTCAGGAACTTATGACAAAAGTTTGGCATAGCTTCGTCATCAAGAAGTGGCAGAGCAAATGCACTTTTTAAAATTTTTATGTTTCACACAGTAGTGCATTAAAGTGCAACGAAGTTTCTAAGAGATGGCGAGAAGTATTATATTTATTTTGTAGATAGTTTATTGCTGTTTCCAACAGTAAAAAATTTCCAAATTGGTTAACATTTGATGAAGTTATTGCAAAAATTCGACACCACGTTTTTTAGACACGGTGTACTGACCAAACTAGAAATAGCCACCGTGAGACATGCGCAGTGTCAGTTCTGGCACTACATAACATAGCGTATACCATTCTAGCCTCATGGACTTACAAACTGACTTTTACACCCAAAGAAAGCTTCATTCTGTAGAAGCTACAGAGGCTGTTAGGGGGCCAAAGCCCAATTATCCACCCCACAGAACTGACGGTGGACAGGTGCCTCGTACAGCAGTGTAACGCAGTCACAGTTACCCAGTAATCCAGCTAATATATTACTCCTGTCTCTACCATGCCAAAGCCCAGTTATCCACCCCCACAGAACTGACGGTGGACAGGTGCCTCGTACAGCAGTGTAACGCAGTCACAGTTACCCAGTAATCTAGCTAATATATTACTCCTGTCTCTACCATGCCAAAGCCCAGTTATCCACCCCCACACAACTGACAATATATTACTCCTGCTCATAATAACAGCATCAGTAAGAGTAACTATAATAAAAACACTGCTCGCGACTATAAGCAGGCTTGGCTGTACATATTTGTACAGCTTCAAATACGAATCCATGATGCAAATCTACGGGAGACGACAGTGAGATTCATTACTATGTTAGCTGATGCGCTCTGTGGGTAGCAGACACATTATGCGACCCTACATAATGTGCTGACTACATTAGCAGCAACAAGCCTGTCACAAAACTGACTGTTCTGTCACAAACTAAAATACACCAGTACTATTTGATGAAACTGCATCACTGCTTCTGCACTGAATACATGGATTCTATTAATCGAAAACAATCGGCAACCATTCAACTCGGCAAACCACAGGAACAAGCCGTACGAGAACAAATTAGCATCCACATAAACTTCATTCACTTAATTTCTGGTATAAGCAAATACAAATACACAGTAGCTTGATATTGCACGTTTAGACAGACATCAGAATAGCTCAGAATTGTAGACTACATTAGTATTGTAGCATTAAACCTTAATGCTAACCACAAGATGTTAAGATGTACATGAAGCTAGACACTACAGCAATATACCATATTAGCAATCAATACGTTAACATACAAAAATAAAATCTGTGAAATTCAGTAGTTCTTCTGATTTCTGCCAGTGAGTGATAACACTAATGAAAATTGAGCACACGACAATGTGATCCTGAATACATCATGGCGCTTTGTTACTCTTTGTAAAACAGTGCCGTATAGAAATAGTCTTACTTACTTACTTACTTAATAGACTATCACCGACAGAAGACTGACGTGATACAATTACTTACCTTGGAAGCAAGAAACTGTATGCAACTGTAATGGCATACTGACTGCAGCCCTGAAGTTTTGTTTCAAGACTTGTGTCGCGATGAAATTCGTGGATGATGATGATGATGATGACTGCAGTTGAGTGAAATTCTAGACAGGAAAAACATGGAGATGAAGATGACACTGACTGGATCAAGCATTGTATGATCAATGATGAAGGAATATCCTAGGAACCTTGAAGCCCTCAAGGCTCTCAAACGGGTAGTGTGCAGTGTTAAATGGTATGATGTAACAACATCGGAGAGTGATTAAAATGGTCGCTCCTTCACAGCTAACTTGCAATATGACTAGTTCAAATAAACTCGACGTGTTGTAACTACACTAGTGTACCTCCATGTATCAGTGAGAATGTCCCTTCAATGACTCAGGCTTGTTAATGAGGCCAGACAATAACAAGGCCAAGGCTGAGGCCAGACAGTGTGAGGCCGAAAATGAGGCCAAGGCCAAGGAACTCTTGTGAGGCCGAGGCCAAAAACCATCAGGCCAAGACTGAGACCAAACAGTAAACTATGAGCATAAATTATGCACTGTAAGGATGTGTTAATTTTTAGTTTTCAATCTAAAAAAACCAATTTAATAATACATGGCACAAAAATTGCATGAAGTAACTTTAAATAGGCAGGGATGCAGTAAAAGAATGCTTTTTCACCGTTCCATGACTTCAAAATACTTCAACCTCCCCGAGTTTCGTAATGACACTAAAGTTCCAGGCCGTGGCCAAAACCTTCAGATTAAGGCCACAGTGTCTCAAGGCCAGGGCCAAAAAGCATGAGGCCGAAGCCAAAATTTGGCCTTAAGGCCAATCTGGCCTCAACACCTTAACATCCCTGCAATGACTACCGGTATGTTTGATCATAAAGCAGCAGTGACAAGTGAAATTGTTATGACACAAATTTCACAAATGAAGATGAAATGGTGCCGAGCTAAATACTGGTAGTGAAGAACAAGGCTTAAAACATATTTCAAACTGACTAGCGGACAGAGACCCATCGGTGAATTCATTTCACTGCAACATGACTAAGAATACTGCTGGGACTATTGATCAATTTCAATAAATAACAGACAAGACTTGCACAGCAGAGAGCATCACTAACACCACAGAGAGACAATCAACTTCAACAAGAGATGTTAACGTGCAATTATCACTTATACCTGGAATGTCCGTTCAGCAGCGCACACAGCAGTACTAACATTCAACTGTGTGCCTAACGTTCTGTTACGCTGCTACAGCTGATGAAATTAACAACACTATTGACAAAAGACTACTGCAGCAAACAGACAAAGCAGCATAAAGCAATGACGTCTGCCATATCTTACTCTTGCAAGCTGTGAGAAATGGCACGAGAACTTAAAAACATTTGTCAGAATTGTTAACACCCTGAAGTCGCAATTTGACCATGTAAAATGCACATTTATGTTAGTGATGCAATATAAGTGGCTTTCCAACCTTTGAAGCTAAACCTTTGCTGAACATTTGTGAAGTTATCGTATAGGGATGTGGTCGTCATCAAATGTGGTTAAACGCTGCACAGGTATAAGCACTGGTTATGGACCCGTAGCAAAAAAATTAAAAAAAACAATTAAAATAAAATTAAAAAAAAATTTTAAGCTCAAATGACAGAACAAGTAAATTAATGATATCACTGCATTCATTTTGGTAGGACTCTGTTCAACTGATAATCATTAAATAAGTGAACTCTATTGATATTAACGGACCATTAACGATACTTTTAGCAATGCATCAACGAAAAAAATCATCAGAAAAGTTGAAAGGTTTAAAAACCTTCGAAAGTTGCTGAAACCTGTGAATCTTTGAAGGTTCTAACCTTCGTTGCATCACTAATTTATACACTAACAGCGACTGAGCAACGAGCTGTGAATGCCAGCATGACAAGCACCACATCATCTCTGTGTACATCTACACTCTGGTACGGCAACAGTTGCCGGCGGCAACACAACATGATATGAACACAACACTGTTCACTACAGTCGTGGACAAACTGTTCCGACCACGGGCAGCATGGAACATACTTGTGGGACACATTCAACAAAAGAACTAAATTTATTTAATAATAAGTTATTTTCTCACAACAATTTTCATACAACTGTATTACTCAGTACATCAAAAAAATAACAACACGACCATGAAAAATCGTTATTTCAGAATGTCAGGGACTGTGCAAATTGACGAGCTGCATGAGTATATTTGTGGATCACATAAATGCACATCGCGGGTCATGTTTACTCATCTGTGCTTCACACAGCACGCAGCCTGTAGACCATTGTTTGTCCACTACTGGTTCACTACGTGAGACAAGCTATACATCACTGGAGCCTGTGTTACGCTCGTGGCTGTTGTTGTTACTGTCGGACCTGGCATACGCCGCATCTGCTTGTGTTGGTCCCCTGCAACCATCAGCCAGAAATATAAATAACAACAACAGTATTGATAATATACATACATACAGGGGTAGATGAATGCTGCAATCGGATGTCCGCTCTGGTGACGCCATCTGGTAACTGCTTACGGGGTGAAGACCTGGTGTGGTTGATTGGGGACGGTGGTGTGTTCGCTGGCTGCTTACCGCGGGTACCGCTCGTTAGCACGTGCAATAAACAGCCACATTTAGCGCTGCAGCACCACTGGCTCTTGCCGATCAACTGCCACTTCGATGATTGTAAAGCGCGGCTGGTCAGGTTTCCCTGCAATATGCACTATATAAGAATCCCTGGCTTTAGCTTTAGCTTTTTACAGCAAAACTTCGTTAGCACAGACTCACATAACACAGACTGTCAGTATACGCGGACAATTTTTTGGCCCGGTCAAAAGTCCTTGGTTTCATACAGTGATGCTGACAGATAACACGGACTCGGTTAGCATTGACTTCTGGATAACACAGACTCCATTTCTGGCCCGTGGAGTAACAAAGTACATCGGTTAACACGGACGAAGTGGCTTGGACCAGCAACATGCCATGTGGGAGGCGGGTTGTTTACTGCAACATAACATACTAGCCACAACATCCACGGTACAAGCATGCTGGCTGCAGTACCTGGAAATGTCAGTGTGTTACATGTAAGTGATCAGCGGGGATTGTAGCGGACTGGCTGTAAAGACTACTGCTGGTGATTGGATGCTAGTATGTTACAGGCTGCTGGTGCATCAGTCGTGTAGACGAACATGTACTTAGAATTGACAAGAAACGTAAACACTGAACAATAATTTGCTTCTAAACAGTAACTGTTGACATTTACATGTATCATATGGGTATTGTCATTGCGTTTACAGTGTGCGTAATTAAATGTACTGTAGCTTTGATTTTTTTCAGTTTTCAGATAACATGCACCTTGGTTAATGCAGACATCCTTGGGCGGTCCCCAGAAGTCTGTGTTAACAAAGTTTTACTGTACATGAGGTCATAACTTCAGAGGTGGCAACTGTTAGGCATTACAGGACACGTAGACACTGAAAGCGTGCCTTACAAGTGGACTTACTTGCTTACTTACCTACCATCAAACCCTCTCGTCTGTCTGAGAAATTACTCCCAAAGCATGTACACAATTAATCTCAACACAAATGGTGCAGCACTCGCAGCAGATGAACCAGGCCACAGTGGTAACTTGTACAAGTCCACGTCGTACTGTGTTGAGCCTCCGGACAAGCAAACCACAATGACTTTTAAACAGCAAACTGTAACAGTTCCAGAGATACATTTCAGAATAACTACCAATACTTGGATTTTTGTTTGACCGGATCATCTTATGCACCACAATTTAAAAGAAAAACTTTGGAGAAATACTGATGAAGGTATATATAGCTTAGATGTCCTTCTACATGTAATGCAAAACCAACACTGTGAAAGCACTGAACACGGATATACACTCCTGAAACATGGCATAAATGTTCCTAAATGACAATAACTTGGAAAAATATACTGCTAATTTCAGTTCCAATTTTATACATCTCAACAGAAGTTATCTAAACTTACTTACTGCTGGAAAATGTCCCGAAGAACTGGAACAAACGCCTGCTTCTTTCCTACGTGACAACAAGAAGAACAAAATGAAATAAAATTAAATGCAAAACGATTCCTACAGAAACTGCCAAGACACTGCTTGGCCTAACACAAGTCACTCTGCACGATAAACCAACAACTGTTGTACCAGCCACTTCCAACATTACTCTGATTAATCACGCCCAACAAGCAAACGTGCTGATGCTGGCCTTCTACAGGTACAGCCACATACTGCTGATACCAGTGTCGTCATCTGGCTAAGAAACATTAGCCAACTACCTGATTTATTCATAAGCACTCCTAGAATATGTAATTTTATTTTGTTGTTGCTCGTTTTGGGTGCGTTCTTTTAGCAAGATGTTAGCTTCCGTGAAATTCGTGGAAGATAAGGTGCTCGTTTTGGTTATTCTCAGTGAAAAATGCTAAAATAGTGCAACCCAAAGTCTAACCCTAATCCTAACCCTAATTTCCAGAGCAGATTGATAAGATAAATCGGCGTGCTATTGTCGAACGGGGTACACTGTTGTCAAATAAATCTGGCAAAATAAAAGAACGCACCAAAACAATCGACTATTACATATTGTAGGCATGTGTCGGAAGTACCCATGCATAAATTAGGCAACTAGCTAATAGCAATAAAGGCACTCATGAAATAATACTCCACGCTTTCTACACAATTTTAGTGTCTTGTCATAATCAGATTTATGAAGCAAAAGGATCAATGATAAAGAATAATAAACATTTCTGAGTGCAGAGACTTCATGTCTTCCAACCACATTAATAGCTGACAACTTGACATGCATCATTTTGTGAAATGAGCCTATTAAACAAGTAGAACGTCATCAGTACAAGTGACTACATCTTTCTAAGTATAATATGCAACCAGAGTTTCTACGTACGGCGTATGGAAAAAAACTGTTTCATGAGAAGTTTCTTGATGCGAGCGACCCAGTCCATCTTGAGCTGCTGTGTGGCGGCTTGCATAGTCCAGACCTCGACGGCTCGACCACGTTTACTGGTCACGGTGATCTCAAACCTCCGGTCATCATCGGACTTGACCACTTCACGTAGTCCGACCTGGTTCATCTAGACGACAGCACAACTTGCATTCACACACACATAACAACTACAGTAATAACAGAGTCACTAATTCCTTCCACTTCAATACACTGGATTATCAGGTTTGTGGACAATGCTGGAGACTTTACAAAAGCTGCAACAGAAGCCAAAACCAGTTCCCAAGTTTTAAAATGCACTTTAGTTAATTCGGTCTGCCTTACTAGAGAAAGCCATTGACAACTCTGTGAAAGACTACCGCAAGCAACTGCAGACGTATGTGTGTCAGCCAAACGTGGACATTCTGAACATTTAATGTGATAATTCATTTAAGAGATACTAACCATTATATTTAATTAAATATCATTTGATGTGATTTGTTTTTGAACGAAAAATGCATGCACTTTGTAATAAACTAAATTGAACTGTTAAAATTTGAGGGTGTTAGTAGTATAAGTGATATAATTCATATAAATATTCAGGTAAATGGACCAAAATTGGTGTAAACATAGGAATATGTTTGGGCAATAACCAAGGTAATTTTCAGTTACACAGTTACAATATTGTAAAAAGTTTTAGGGAGGCTACTTTTTTGACTCACACTGTACATCACCTGTGCATGTAGCCTAGCTGTACTGATAATGTTAACCTACCTGTAGCCTACACTACACGTGTGTTTAGCCTACCTGTACTGATAGTGATAGCTTACCTGTAGCCTACGTTACCTGTGCATATAGCCTACCTGTATTGACAGTTTGTATGAGTACACATGTCCATCATTCGTCTCGTCGCGTTTCTTCTTACAAAGTAAGAAACATTTCTCGTAAAGGAAAACGTGGCGTGGAAGTCGCTCTTTCTTCTTGTCCGACCAGACTTCAAGGTCTCCTTGCATCATCAGTCGACCAAGAGACGACAGATCTCCCTGCGCCACAACACTGTAACTGTGATTGAGTGTTTTTTACTGTTTATTGGTTAGTTTTGATTATGTTTTTGTGCTAAATCTAATCTTATATAATCCAACCTGGTGTTTCAGAATGGCTCAAATACACTATCTGGTGGTAGGGTGTCAAAACATAAAAAGCAGCCCATAGACTGTAACAGTCAGCTGGCAGAGATGCAAAGGGAGAGGTGGAAATACCTGGAGTGAATTGTCAGGGAAGCATGTTCAGGGGCAAACTGTCTGGAAAAAATGTCCAGATGACAACCCCTTGATTGGCTGCACACGGCCACGACCTGACAGATGATTGGTCGCTGGCCAGTGCCCATTTCGTTGACAGCTGATGCCCATTTCAGTGCTCGTATGGGTGCGTTCTTTGATTGAACCAGATGTTTTGAAAACAACGTACCGTTCGATAATACCACTCTGATTTATCTGATCAATCTGCTCTGGAAATTAGGGTTAGCATTTGGGGTCCAGACTCAGAGTTGCACTATTTTTCATGGAGAATAAGTAAAGTGAGCACCTTATCTTCACGAATTTCACGGAGGGTAACATCTTGTTAACAGAATGCACCCACACAATAAAAATTACACATTCTAGGAGTGCCCGTGCATAAATCAGGCAACTAGCTAATGTTGGGGGAGTGTCTGGTGGAATGTCTGGATCCCATGCCTGACTACAAGTCTCTACATGCAGCAGTTATTATCTGAGCCACCCTGGTTAACACACAGACACACAGACAGGTTCTGACTGGTTATACTACAGGGTAGTACAGAACAAACCAGACTATTCAACCTTTCAACCAAGTTTACAAAAATTTGCACAAAATAATACCTTTAGCACTTCTAGACAGAAAAGAAATGTACATTCAAATATTCTGCGATAATTAATATTTTATGAGACATCATCGCTGACGTAGCAGATGTAAATATGAAAATGCGTCCGTTAACAAGTAATGATAGAGCGTGCATTGCGAGTTTAAAAAAGATGGAAAGCGCCACGGAGTAGCCCAGGCTTGAACCCAGTGGACTATTCGATCTGGGGAGCACTCCATCAGCTTGTTTACCGTCTTTGTCGCATACGAGACAATGAGCACCTCAAAGAAGTCTTGCAAACCTGCTGAGAGCAGATTGGTAAAGACGTTATCGAAAGTTTCGCAAACAACTGTTGCTCGTTGTTGCAACCGGTGGAGGACACATTGAGCACCGCTTTAACTAATGTTTCTGGTGGTACACATACATTATCATAATTTGTTGTTTTGTTATAGAAATACAGAACTTGGATAACACAAGTACATAGTCTGGTTTATTCTGCGCCACCCTGTATTAGCTCAGCCAGCTAAGCTAAAGACACTGCAGACCAAACAGAGACGGATACGTACATCATAGGCAACAATAAGTGGCTGATGCATCGCGTCGTTGACATACTGAATGGCATCACAGGTAGTTTCAAACGCTTCCTTGACAGCAGCCGCTTCCTCCAAGCTCACACACAGGCTTGACAGTTGCTACAAGTTACAGCCATAAAAACATGCTCCACAATGTTGTGCAACAGTTGCTGAATGCAATTCTTTGCAGATGAATCAGAGGCATAAGGCAGTAATGACAATGACAGGATGCTGCGAGAAAGCGGCAGATGCAGAAATGGTTGGTTGGGGAATGATGGAGTATGGGGGTGGAGCTTCCAGGGTGTCCACAAGCAGAACTCCTGAAAGCTAAATAGTTTTTGCGAACATGACAGTCAATTTTGCCTGCAATTTTGCACACAAATGTTGTAACATATGCAAAAAGTCAGTCAGTTGGCACACAAGTGGCAGAAAGCATCACTATCCCCCGGTATATGCCCTGTGCTCTGAGGTCCATTCTGCACATAGACTAATGTCTTTCACATGCACTCATAAACAAGATCCAGGCCAACTTAGCCTGGCCATCCCTTCGTGGGTAGGCGCAATGATTACCAGCCAAAGGGCGGTGATGCCTTGCGGCTGGGGAGTAAAGGCAGGTATGGTTTGCGTGTGGGTGGCAGGTGTGCGATCCTCTGTAACACACTGCCATATCTGCGAGCTTTAGAGATAAAAGAGATAAAGGGCTTACATATAAAGCACCATATAGATTCATATGTTAACTTTACTTTACATTAAGATTTATAATTTAATTCTATACCACTGACTGTCTGAAGTTCTGGTAATCATCAGACTCAGTGCACTTTATGAAGTGTCACAGTGTAAACTGAAATGCATAAATGTGATTGTCAAAACTGTGTTATGGGATGAATTAACAAAATCCAACACCGAGCTGACTGCAAAGACTTGGGTCACGGCATATGAATGCTGTAATAGTGCAACAGTACGATATGCCTGTCACAAAACTGAAATGTCACAAACAAAGACACACAAACATTAATGTATGTAGAGTGAGACTGCATCAATTTAGTTTTATTAGTCGAGGTAAACCCGGCTACAGCAGTGATCTAACAGTTCATTCACACACTACATATCAGCCAAGTTCAAAATCTACGCACTCCAAGCAGAAGTTTATATTTCGGCAGCCGCTGGACGGGTTTGAGCAGGTAGGAGCGGAGTGGTAACGAGTGATGAAGTCGCCTCTGACACTCCTAACAGATACATACAATGCTTTAACAATAAACAGAATGCACAGTCAGCTGAAAGACAAGTTACAAGTCTGATATTTGCACACAATAAGCTACCTGCGTAATTTATACAGGAAACTGATGTGCATGTGCGCTGATGTTTTCACACTGCCATCCTATACTTGTAAGATAAACACTACAGTTTTTGTGGCATTATTGTAAGTTAATTTTTTAAACATACAGCAAATCTATGCGATGACAATGATGGCGAATTTGACAACAACCAATAGACACTTGGGCCATTCAATGACTGCTACAAAGATGACATTAATGATGCAGACACCTGTAGGAATGCATTCTGGTCTCCACCGAGGTCATCAATACAGCGCTCGGCAGCGGTCTTCTTCAGGCAATACACTGTGTATATGTCAAAGCCTTCTCTCTGGACAAGCAACACATCCAGTCAATATCATACACGAAGCTCCGCTACCACAAAGAGCACAGCGCATCTGTCGTGCTTTGCTGGTGTACTTTACGACATTTCTAGGGAGAAAATCTGTGATGGCCAATTAACCACTTTTACATGGCCACGAAAGCTACTCACTTCCGTTACATAACGCAAAATAATGGCCATTACGTCGGTCAAGGTCATTCAAGGTCACCAACCGAAAACCCATATGTGACTTCCTATCAGTAATTAACAGTAACTTACCTCCTATCTTGCACCGTTTCCAAGTTATGGCTGATTATGTGTCAAATTTCACTAGCGACGAGGTCGCTTCACATTAACGCCCTCGTTTGGGGTCATTCCTTGTGAATATCGCCCTAAATGATATACCACTAAAACTAGATTCTTTGAGCTACATTTCACTCCGAGAATGTATCCATCTATCTTCAACCACATTTACATATAATAGGCCCCAAAAGCTACCGAATTCGGTGGAATAATGCAAACTACACGGAAATTACGCCACTCAAGGTCATCAAGGTTACCGACTTTGGTACCAATCAAAAGCCCATATGCGACTTCCTATTAGTGATTAATTCTAACTTACCTCCTATCTTGCACCATTTCCAAGTTATGGCCGATTATTGGTCAAATTTTCGTTATCAAAATGGCAGTGCCTCACTTTAATGCCCTCACTGGGAATATCCGGATAAACTTTACCTCTTCAGAAACTATAAAAGGATTGTCCTACCAGATGCTGATAACCATACGATCGTATCTTCATTCGTCTGGACAAAATATAGGAACGTGACGGACGGACACACAGGCAGATGGATGGACAGAATCCCTCTGGCTATAACAGCGCTGTAAAAATCAGCACAAAGCTACGGTCCGGGTGCACAAGTCAGGCTTCTAGTCACTCCAGTGCCACTGAGGTCATGTTATTTGGGTAAATGCTCTTACTATTATCTCACAAAAATAAATTCTAACAATTAAGAATTAACAGCAGGAATCAGATACTTTATTAGTTGAACAATTAAATCACACAAAGTCAAACAGAAAAGTAAAGTCATTTCCTAGCAACATGGGCCCACTGTGTGGTGCCTCTGTATTGACACGTTTTGGTAAAATTTTCACAAGCAGTTTGTAAGATAGAGTGATACCACTAGCGAATAAACGGAGGGTGTGCAGATAAAACTGTGAGATCCCTTAACAATGCGTACCATACCTGAGCGCCTTAGAGGTGTGTTCATGACGAGGTGCTATACAAATCTACATTTACTTTACCTTACCTTCACAAACTTATAGTGTACAATCACATACAGACACATGGGCAGCCTCATAACAGAATGCTTTTGGAAGCTAACTGCTGGTGAAGGCACAAAATCATTGTAAGAAAAAAATTCAGAAAAAAATGCATCCACAACACAACAAGGAGAAACTCACGTAATTAGTGAAACACATGGCAATGTCAGAAACGGACTCACGACATGCTTCCAGCGCCTTCAAAAACACACTGCAACACAATCACAAACAATCTCATGACACGCTCAGCGCCTTCAAAAACACACTGCAACACAATCACAAACAATCTCATGACAC
>Ga0049105_1000467_pt1 | contig 14027 bp, 6 predicted proteins | sample WorMetvaBAHAMAS1_FD_61260 | JGI IMG/M metagenome (GOLD analysis project Ga0049105, IMG submission 61260) | Worm MetaG Olavius vacuus BAHAMAS.1 | ecosystem: Host-associated > Annelida > Digestive system > Unclassified | place: Germany: Marburg | collected 2013-04-09
TCTCGGCTGATCGGAGGTGTTGATGTGTTCCACGGCTAGAGACTGGTCGGATGGTCTCAGCAAGATAGTGAGGCGCAGTGCCGTTGAGGCAGCGGTAGGTCAGCACACACAACCGGAACCGGGCAGTCCATTCCAGATCCGAGGTCCAGAAACGTTGAAGGTCCGACTACCGACTGTAGACAGTCGGAACATCGGCACCACCAACATTGTGCTGTCAGAATTCACGTGTGTGACTGTAAGTGTTTTACCAGGATTGCAACAGCGTACAGAACCTACGACGGAAGTCAGCAACAAAAGTCGTAATTAGAAATCAATTAAGCCATGTGCTATTGATTTTTGCTATGTGCACCAAACTTCTAGGTCAATCTGCCGGATGTCTCAGCTGTTGCTTCATGTAACCCTGGAACTGATTGATTTTTGAACCCTGGAACTGCGCTGTAGGGCAACCACTGTCTGTCTTACATGCATTACATTACAGACTGATGAACCACATGGGGATTGCATTACTGAGGACAAGTGGAAAAATTCACTGTCTGAAATGCTGAAAATGGCTGCGATTTTTTATATTTTTGACGGATCTTTTAACGTTCAATTATTGTCACTTTATAATAAACAGTAGCACGTTTGTTTCTATCATTTTCTTCGGTCTAAGTATACGAGAGTAAAAATTGGAAAACTACTGAAGATGTGTGTTGACTGAAATCTGAGCAGCTGTAGAAACAGCAACTGAGAACTGCAATAAGTAAGTAAGTAAGTAAGTAAATTTGTAGAGCGCATCGTCCAAAAAGCTCTAATGCGCTATGTACACAAGTAAGCTGAAAATAAAAACGCCTTCAGTGAGTGCTTGAAGGAGTCTCTGCTGATGGTCGGATCTCTCAGACTGTCTGATAACCAGTTCCATATCACAGGGCCGGCCACAGAAAAGCCTGCCGACCATAACTGCTGAGACGATGGCGAGGCACAACGAGAAGACCTCAGCTTGCAGAGCGAAGATGCTGTCTAGAGGCGACACTGGAGACAGACTGGCAGAGGTTGACGAGGTTCTGGGGTGCTTGGTTGTGCAGTCACTTAATTTAGCAGCTAACTGTCAGAGTCTCTTGATCATATAGCTCGTCTCTAAAGTAACACAGAAATCTGATGAATCTAAAGCTCGGAATGTTACTGAAATCTGTGTTTCATAGCAAGTGTGCGTTAATATAGACAACGGTTTCTTCGGGTACAGCACCGATATTTTGGCCAACAACACGCACGCCGACTACTCGCCTGGCGAGTCGTTCTTCACGGTGTTTGGCGTGTTTTTCTCGACCGCGACCGGTATCTTCTCCGGCATCAACATGAGTGGTGATCTCCGCAACCCGTCACACAGTATTCCCATCGGCACGCTGTCAGCAGTTGGTGTCAGGTATGGGCCACGGGATTGTTTTGTACCATTTCACTGTTTCTTCTTCCATGCTCTTACGGTTTTGGCTTGCACACACGAAGAGCATCTGAACTGTGTGAAAGTATTTCCTCAGCGATCACAATGGCTCTGTTTTAGGAGACTTTTTAAAGAGGGATCAGGCCTTATCTGGAGACCCTTGAGCAATATAGGTGAGTTAATAATAATAAGAAGAAGAAGAAAAAGAAGAAGAAGACGAAAATTTATAACGCGCATATAGGCAAGTATTAAGCATGAATCGGAGGCACGGGCAGTCGCCAGGTGGCCGGACGGAGTATGTTAATTGTTAATGAGCTGGGCTATGAGGTGAGACTTGAGGTGGCACTTGAAACTGTGTAGGGAGGAACAATTTTTAGTGGAAGTAGGAATTGAATTCCACGTTGCAGGAGAGCTGTAGCCGAAGGCACGGCGACCGAAGTCAGTAGATAAGAATGGCACCTGGAGAAGTTTTCGGGTTGAAGAACGGAGAGCCTGTGATGGCTGGTGTACTGGGAGGAGATTATACAGATAGGATGGCTGACAGGTTGCTAAGGTCTTATAGATAAGTGTAGCGATTAAAGATACACTAAGTTGAAACTTTTAATAGTAAGTAATTAGGTAAGTAAGTACGAGGATTTATACATGAAGCATTGGTGTAGCATGTAGCCATGAGAATCAAAACGTCTGTCACTGACATTATTGTGTTCTTTGTCCGCGATGTTACTTTGTCTGTCATCAGTATGTGTTTATTCATCTGAATGTCAGATGTTTTGGTGGCAATGGTGGGATTTTCTGGTGTTAAACCGTTGATTTAATATTCTGCTGTGCACCGTATGTTGATGAAATTCATACAATATCTCACAGAAATTGACAGCCATAAACTGATACATTGTAGAAACAGTCCAGGAGGGAGAGAGAGAGGGCTCTTCAAAAGACTGAAGTGGGAATGGACCACTCTGCCACCACAGACCAGGGCCACCTCCTAACTGCTGATATTCTGACCTGAGACCGAGTCTCGCCTTTTCCGTCAGTCAGATGGGTGACAGAAATTAAGTGCCGTCCCCCGTAGTAAACTATCAGCGTGAGATGCGCACCATTAGTGCACAAAGTTTGATAAGTCTCCACAAAACTGTTACGATGGTGTTACTTAAAACTTTACCGTTTTTAACTACAACAGCAGCGGCAGCAGCAGCAGTAAAATTGTCGCAACATACATCGGTCATACTTGTTGCACAGCTGGTGAATATGTTGGCATGAACTCTGTTGTGGGATGTGCACTGAATAAACAGCGATGATTATGACCGTGGAATGTGCCGTCATCCTTATTAGCTAGCTGCCTAATTTATTCATATGCACTCATAGAATATATAAATCGTTTTGATGTTGATCGAATGGCTACGTTCTTTTTCACGATGTTACCTACCGTGAAATTTGCGGAAGAAAAGGTGCTCGTTTTCTTTATTCTCCATGAAAAATGCTAAAATAGTGCAACTTTAAGTCTAACCTTTATCCTAACTCTAATTTCCAGGGCAGATTGATCAGATAAATCGGAGTGGTATTGTCGAACGGTACATTGTGTTCAAATAAATCTGGTTCGATAAAAGAATTCACCCAAAAGAGCACCGAAATTCGTACTGGCTGTCAACAAAATGCGTACTGGCAAGCAACCAATCATCTGTTAGGTCGTGGCTTGTGTAGCCAATCAAGGAGTTGTCATCTGCGGCAGGGCGGTGTGCCGGAAGGGTCTGTGCATTAATTAGGCAACTAGCTAATTGTAGGGAGTGCACTGCAAGTGTGTTCTGTTGCTGTTTTACTGACGACTAGCGATGTGTAGTCTGTAGTTGTGAAATTCATCATTGGAGTTGACTGATCACGTATTACAGATAACATATTGATCAGTTGTAAAAGATAGTTTTTCATTTGTATAAACGTGTATGTGTGCAGAACTAAACGTGCAATAATGTTTTGCTTGCAGCTCATTTCTGTATCTCGTCTTTGCGCTGGTTCTCGGCGCAACGTGCATCAGACCAGTATTGCACAGCGATTATATGATCGCAGAAAAGGTAAACATTCCAGTCACGTTTATGTTGTCCAGCTATCGATTGCATCAGTCTGTGTTTTTTTTGAAAATAAATTGCATTGTCTGATTTTATTTTATTTTTTTGTTTACCGTATGTAATTTTAGGTGGAACGAAATTGTGTCCTGATAAATTTGAGTTTCTACTTATTTTTTGGAATTTTGTGAATTTTATATGAATTTAAGAATCTTTTTACATGTTGGTTGTGCGATGTGTTTGATGATATTTTCTGCGTACGAAATTGAACATGGTGAAATGTTATTGCTTTGATGCCAGTGGTTGGGCATGAGGAAGGTTAGCTAGCAGAGACATCTTGTGAGACATGAGCGACCCGTGTTATTTCCAAGTTATGGCTGATTATGTCAAATTTTCCCTAGCATCAAGGGGTCACTTCATCTTATCGCCCTCGCTGGGGGTAATCCCCTGCAAATATCGCCGTAAGTGAACTAAAAACTAAAAACTACATTCTTTGGGCTACATTTCACTCCAAGAATGTATGGTGTATCTTCAACCACTTTTACGTAATAGGGCCCCAAAGCTACCGAGTTCGGCACAATAATGCCAACTACACGGCCATTACGCTGTTCAGGGTCATTCAAGGTCACCGATTTTGGTAGCAGTCAAAAGCATACGACTTTCTATTAGTGATTAATAGTAACTTACCTCTTATCTTGCGCCGTTTCCAAGTTATGGCGGATTATTGGACAAATTTTCACTATCGATAGAGGGGTGCCTCACTTTAACGCGCCCGCTGGGGTGATCCCCTGTGAATACCTGTATAAACTTTTCCTCTCCAGAATCTAGAGGGATTGTCCTACCAGACGCTGAAAACCGCACCATCGTATCTTCATTCATCTGGACACAATACCGGAACGTGACTGACGGATGGATGGACAGACAGACGGATGGACAGAGTGACAGACAGCCCTCTGGCTATTACAGTGCTCCGTATTTCGAGCAGTGCGGACGCGCTGTAAAAATTGGCCATTTACACTAATGCCAGTAGAGAGAGAAAGTAATATTATGAACCACACTGAATTGATTTTGAGTTGATTTGATTTTGAGCTGAAGTAAATTGTCGTGTGTGAGAACTAATGGATGGTTACATATTCCGTGTGCAGGTGTCCGTAGTGGGACTGCTGTTTCTGTGTGGTCTCTACATATCATCAGTGTGTAGTGGAATGGGTGGCATTTATGGTGCTCCACGGATACTGCAGTGTATTGCTAATGACGGCACTATTCCTATCATCCGAGTTCTCTCGAAAGGAGTATGTTCCTTGTTAATTTTGTTACATAAATTGGTACTTTTGCTGCAATATAATTGTAATTTACCACCGTCTTAAAATTATAGAGTGTCTGTTGTTTCGGAGTCAGTTGTTTAACCGTGAAGAACTGTGTGTACTGTGTGAAAGTTGTGACGTTTGTTTAGTTACAATGAGTATGAAACGTTGTTACTCTTATGCTGCTTTATTTCTAGCATATTATAGAGTTTCTCTTTCGTTGTTTTATGCATGTTTGCACATACTGTGTACAGGCTGCTTTGGCATAATGGATAAATGAGTCGAGTTGAGTTTAGTAGATAGTTACGTACCACTTGACAAATAACAGGTCATTTCAGTGATGAGTTCTTCCAGGCAGTCGAATGCAATGGTACTAACAACTGAAAACAAAGACACGGAATAACACATGCATCTGAAATGCAATAAAACTAACGCAAGATGATCTTATGACGTATCTTAGGATAAATCTTAACACAGATAAGCCTATCGGAGAATACAAATTGGGCCCAGTTGTCCTAAGACATCTGAAAGGTGATCATAAGATTCGTCTGAGGATAGGTCTTAAGACTGTCATAAATGTCTGTGAATTTGCCAGTGTCATAAGATTGTCGTACATCCGAAAATTGTCTTAAGATAGTCTTAAGATCGTCCGTGAATTTGGGCCCTGGTTTAGTGGCATTTTACAAACATCCGGCTAGGAAATGGAGTAGGTCTGTTCTTACAACCCCGGAGCTCTGCTGAATGAATGAATTGTACACAGATTGTGTTGTACTGATGTGCATGCTAACTGTCTGTTGTTGACAGTATGGTCCCAATCGGCTGCCGCTCTATGGCCTGGTGGCCGTTGCAGCCATCTCTCTGCTGTTCATATTCATTGGCGAAATCAACACTCTGGGTCCGGTCGTCACCATTCCGTTTCTGCTGACGTACGCTGCCGTCGACTACGCGTATTTTGTTCTAGCGATGAGTTTTGACCAACGGAAGAAGCACACCACGAACTACCTGCACGATGGTATTGCCACGGACTCAGTGTATGGAACAGTCAGCCACGATGATGTCTATGATGCTGGACTGTTTGGAGCTTCGAGGAGGTCGGCTGGAGCATACGATGATGGAAAGGTCTCTGAAACCGCCAAGATGGTTGACGGTGATGCTGAAACATCGTCATTTCCAATGAAATCAGGTTATTCAGTTTACATTTGGCTCGTGGCATGATTCTGATTATAAGTTAATATCCACTGGGTGTCATTACTTCCTAATGACTGAAAACGGAACTACACTGCAGTCTGTTATAACGATCCTCGTTAGAGCATTGTTTTGGTTATAATGCGTACACACGATGGACTTTTAAATTTCAAGCCGTAAAATGCATCATAATGCGCCTGTGATCGTTATGTAGCGTTCATTAAATAACGACGTCCATTTCAACTTGTTGCACTTTGAGTTATTAAGCAGAGAAAGTGAAACCGAGCATGATGTGGCCAACAGCCTGACGCAAATCTAATCTGTCAGACCTGGTCAATAAATGCTGTGCCTGCAAGCTAACCCAGTGCACTGCTGCTGCCAGCCACTGCAGTGAAGTGAATGGGTTTGAGTGTGACTCATTATCGGAGAATGAAGTGTCATCTTGCAGCCACTGTCTGTCATTCAATCTGTGGGTGGTCTTGGCCTACATCTGACTGCACATGCTTTCACTGTCCGTGATCCTGGTTTTATTGCAGTGTGCACGTCTACTCAGTACGTCGGCAAACACGATATGCCATGTTTAAAATTGCCCATTTTGATTCCGTGCATTTTTTTTGCTTTACGTTATCTGCCAGTGCACCACATATTTAATGCACTTTTTGCTCTACTCATTGCTTATTTAGTTATGATGCTCATTTTGTTATAACGCTTTTTTCCTTGGCTTCAAACAAGAGCGTTATAATAAGGTAGAAGTATCCACACTGCCGTCATGATGGTTTGTCATAAGAGGGCGCAATCTCTGATTGTTATTATTGATTTGAGTTAATAAGTCAGTGGTGCAGGTAATATTGTGGTTTATTTGTCATCTCATATTAATGATAATTCTACGTGGTGCATCTGTGACTCTCTGTGTTATGTATTGTGGTGGTTGTCAGCCATTGTATTCTCAGTGTTGTTGAAACACATAGCATTGGTTCTCATGCAGTGTTGTGTGTAACTGCATTGTAACTCATTATTTAATTTCATCATTCCAGCCGACAGGTTATCAAAGTGCGTGCCGTATGTAACCTTTCGGGCCAAGAGGTAATGTGGCATATATGGGACGTACTGACTGATCTAGAGTTGGCCTAACGCTATATCATTGGCCATAGCAAATGATGGTGGTGCCACGACATCGGCTATCCACTGTTGGCCGCCGACCATTCGCCGTCCAAGGCCCCATGGTCTGGAACTCCTTGCCGGACGACCTCCGTGCACAGCAGGACTATGAGTCCTTTAGACAACACCTGAAAACCTGGCTGTTCTCTAGCTACTAGCGTGCTCAGCGCATTAGAGACTTGTGACAATTGCACTATATAAATTCACATTTACCATACCATTACCACTGTTAGGTTTGGGTCATACTCATAGGCTTGCCACTCCTCTGCTCTTGCATAGTGGAACACTGTTCCCGCTGCTCTTTATCTGTTGTCTCAAGCTTTTGACTGCTTCAGAAAGTGTCTCAAGACATTTCTTTTCTAAACTGGACTTGGTATTTTACTACTGGCCCCTTTTTCCTGATTATTCATGAACTGTTGCATTCTTGAAATGACCATTATTATTATTAATAATAACAAAAGGGTAAAATTAGAGCATCTATTGCAGCTGTTGCAGCCTGTAGCTGCAATCTGTTTAATTGAAGTTGTTACATAACACATGTAAAAACAGGCGGTCAGCTGAACACAGCCATTACGGCGCAGCCAAGATCCTGGTATTCAATCTTCTGCAACCGATGGCTTGCGTTTGTTGGGGTTAGTGTTTGTTTTTTTGTCTTTGATATGAAATGCTTAATTTACTAGGTTATATGTTATTGCATGCGTGGTGGAATGGCTGGTTAATGTCTGCTTGCTTCATAGTTAGCAGTTTGAGTCAGGGATGGGCACGAGACGTAAAAACTCGAGACCGAGACGAGACTGGGACGCTCACCTTTCGAGACCGAGACGTTGGCTTCACCAGCCGAGACGAGACCGAGACGAGACATTAAAATTTCGAGACGAGACCGAGAAGAGATGCTTGTAGCTCTCGAGACGTGATCGAAACGTTAAAGTACAAGTTTTACTGATTGCAATAACAGGCCTAGATGTTGTCTTTCGCATTCATTGTTATTAACGTGTTAATATGATGAGCAATAGTAACTACAGCATAGGCTTACAATGCTTAAAACCCGTTCACGCTCTGTTGAAATTGACTCGTTTTATTAATGTGGCCTGCACACTTTGGCCGAAAATTGGTCTTTGGCACGAGACATAACCTCCCGAGACGGAGACGTTGACAATTTTTCTTGAGACGAGACGTTCGTATGTCTCAAGACCGTGTTGAGACCGAGACGTCGAGACCGAGACCACAACCCTGGTTTGAGTAAATGATCAATGACTTTTTTCTGTTGAATATTGCTTTGGGGAACATGTTTTCGAGTTGCCTGGTGAATTTTAGTTTTTGTTTTATTGCGTAAGATTAGCTTTAGTATTTGTGTAGTTATAGTTAAATATTAGTGATGGGTGATTCACCAGAGAAGAAAACGATTTGATTCGATTTAGTGTGAGAGACATGTAGCTTCTTAAATAATTTACATGCATGTTTTCATATAAACTTGTGTTAACATTATGAAGATGTGTGTTCTGTCTGTGAACATTGCAGGCCGTAGTGAGCCTGATCTGCATGTTTGCCATACAGTGGATCTATGCTTTAGTCACCGTCATCTGTGTCATTGCCATCACTGTGTATATAAGTCTTGCCAATTCGGCTGTTTTTCCAGGTATAGTGATTACACTGTCGACTGTTCAGTATTGCTGAGCTGCTGTAGTCTGTACACTGTTGTAAGTCGTTTTCTGAGCCACGTTGTTCCACTGGACCATGGCGATTTTCATTTTCGTCAGCCCTCAGTCAGACACCAGGTTTGCACCGTGAGACCATAGATTCAAGGCCAGTGTATCACGTGGTGCGTCTACCTGGGGGAGTTGGCCAGGCTGAGTTAACCTTCATTATTAATTACCGAAGATGGTGCGAACATGCCTCATAGTTTGGTGATTTTATAGGTAGAGATTTTGCTGCATTGTGAGGTGGGATATGCTGATATAAGTGACTCCTCGGTCTAGGCAAGGGCCATCGACATAGCAGCATAATCTAGTAAACTGAAAGGAACGATAATTCTTAACTTTTGAAACATATAACAGTCTAGAAACTATCAAGAAAATTCTGGAGATTTTTGCATAGGCATTCTGGCTATTGCAGTGCTGTACTCTGCTGTAGTTACTTGTATGGAGATGATAGGTGGCTGGTGGCTGTGTGTGGTTGTGTAAAGGCATCGCCGAGTTCAGTCTGTGGGATTCACTCGTCAGCATAATAAAAAGATGCTGTCGGTATGTTCACTACGGGCATTATGCTAATTGTCTCGCTTCTTCGTAAAACAACCGCAAACTGCTCACAAACCTATAATGACATTTCAGCGACAGCTGCTGTCTTTTTGAGCGGTCATCCACTGTTCATGAGATGTTGCTATCGTGAGTAGTAAGTCGTCATAGACATTGCTCAGTTGATAGACTTCCTTGTCACTGTCACTGACATCTTGGCTTTCCTGTCAGATTTTGACGGCCTCCGTGATCCACTGTGTTGTCTCAGACTTGTTGCCGATGATTGACACTTTGTCTCAGCTGATGACACAGTTTTCTGCTCTCAGGCAGCGCTGAGTAGTTTGCAGTTGTTTCGGGAATAATTTAGAAAATGAGTGTTTTAGTTTCCTACGTTGAGTTTGTTCAGGAAGCATCGTGCTGTCTGCTGCTAGAAAGTAGAGGCACCAGCTGAAGATTTGTGATGGTTGCTTGGGTTTTAGCTTTCCAACAGTAGCTGTTTTGGCACTTCTTATCGGCCTGCAGACATTACATTACATTAGAAAACTATTTATAGTAGCCTGAGTAAGAGTAACTTCAAGGACCACTATGGTGACGCAGTTATAACACAATGATGGCAGCATTAGCAACTAACCGTGGAAGCCGCTATGCTCCAACATGGGGCCCGGCCTGCCCTTGATGATGATGACATGGTGTTTACTGGATAAAATGTTCTGTACATTAGGCTACACTTTGTGATCCTGCATATATCAGCACTGATAGTAATAATGATAGTTATTATTATGATAATTATATTAATAACATTAACATTTCTATAGCACTACATGTGAAGCTCGATGAGCGCTGAAAAAAGAGACAGTCGGGCATTATAAAATCAGGAGTTAAAAAGAAATGTATGTAATCTCGTTATTTGTATTCTTATTGTGTGGTTACACTAACTGTGTTGCTGATACTACTTATTGCAGCCGCGGTCAGCCGTTACCAGAACAAGCTGTTGTCACATCACGACCGCCAGCAGTGCACACCGAAACCTCTCAGCTTAATGAAGACAATGAAGACTTTGCCGGCAGAGGGCGCTACCATCAGTCGGAGATTGTCCAGGGAAAACACTTCGACGACGACTTCCAGACGGACTGAGATGCTATTGTTGTTTGTTGTTGATGTTTCTTGCAGATATATTTTTCTCGGTAGTGTGTCGAATGTCATCGTTTGAATGTTAACGAGATGGATATATGCGCAGCACCGTTTGAAAACTGTTGTAGCGTTGAGTGGTGTGACGTGATGTTGGGAAAACTTTCGTAGCAGTTGGTGTGTTACTGCCCGACTGTTACCTTTGTGTCAGCGTCAGTGATTAGCTAGCCCTGGCCTCGAATGCTGTAGCTTCAAATACATCCGAAAATTGTGACTATTACTTTCTTCAGATTTCATTTTTCATTCAACAAATATCAGACTCGACTTGGCCTGGATTTGATCTTTCCTTGGCCTCAAAATGACCTTTCTACGGCCTTGGCTTTGGTCTCGACTATGATGTTTTTAAGTACATGCCCGGTACACAGTTGTTCACTGATCATTAGTCACATACGACGTAGTCTGACATGTGATCTCGGCACCTGCAATACACGTCATTTATACTTGTTTTAAGTGGGCGCTGATGATGAACATTTAGACTTTATTCGGATGTCAATTGTTTGTCATTATTTTCAGATTTTTGTGCACAGCAGTGCAGCGCAGTGAAAGATCACGCACAGACACTGCCAGACAGCCAGCTTCAGTCTTCTGCATGCCGTGCATTTGTTATGCTGAAATTTAACGGAAACAAAGTAAGCGAGAAAAAGAACAAAATAAAAATGGAAGGAAAATTGTGCAAATCGTTGCAGTAAGTAAGTAGATAAGAGTACACAAAAACAATCACAGTGTTCCACAACCAGACTCATTACTCAAACAACAATTTTGTAAAGTGTCTCTTCAGTGGCTGCGCCGCGCAGGGTCAAATGACCTGGCTGGTAGATCAACCGCCCTGGCTCAAGCCCTGGCTCCGCCCTGCCTAGCCCTGCCTGTTGCTTTGCTTCGGTAATAAAAATGTTACCATATCTGACCGCTTTATTTGTTTTATTTTGACGGTGTTGGCGGCCTGTGTTTTGAGGGCGACAACTAAAAAAAGGTCGACAACTTTTTCAAGGAAAAAAAGTGCATCCGGTTGACCTGGCTGGAGGATTTTCTGATCTCGAAATGACCTGGCTCCTTTACTGCGCTGGCTCTGCCGCTGTGTCTCTTGTAAATTGGCAGACTGATATAGTAGAATGAAGGCATTTTTTTTACCAATTTCTGTTAAATTTTAGGTTTATTGACGGTAAAGACTGAGCTGGCTGTGCAGCACATTGTATCGTCTCATACGTGAAAATGAGAACGTCAGTCAGACGCTGATATTCCTAGTCAGTTAGTTAAGTCACTTGAATCTAGTGTTTGCTGGAGTATTTGGAACGCTGCTGATTGGACTGATTGTTTGGTGGGTGCAGCTTAATGTTTAACTTGACAGACCCAGTGTAAGTTGTTTCGGAGACGATGATGTCGTGACGTTCTCTTGTGTAAATGTCTGAAGGATGATTCTGGGCATTAAATGCCGCGATAAACTGCCATGTTGTATCTGTCAGGTGTAAATGGTCGTCTTGTGACGGTTAACGGTGTTGTGTCGTTCTGTTGTGCGTATTGTTTTGTGCTCAGTGATTGCCGAGTGTCACGGTGTCACTGTTTCGTGGCTGACATGGTGTACTGTTTGTCGCACATCCGCAACTGCATAGTTGTTGTATTATTGTGAGCACGGTGCAATGGACCTGATGGGATTGAAGTCTAATCCTTAGGACCTATCTTCGTTCAGTGCTTAGACAATGTTGGTTGAGTCACTTGACCCGTAAAATCCCGATATGACCTATAATGTGTTTGGTGGGACGTTAAACCTTGCTCTATCTATCTATCAGCAACTGAAATTTACGCTTCTCAAGATTGCCGGACTAACAACATCGACAGTTGGTGAAAAAAAGATGCCCTTTGATGCTGTGCGGTACCTTATTTGTGAACTTAAACATGCCGACATTTTAATGAAGTCTTATTCAGGGACATGAGCACTTTTAGCCATATGCCAGCCTGACAACCTGTAACTCATAGGTGGCAGCAGAGATAAACTATTTATGGAAATGCCACTGGGCTATATCTTCATAGCATATCCAGTAGTTCACAGTTGCTGTCTTATGTACAACTGGCAATTCGGCAGCGTGGAAACGTTTACTCCCCGATGTTGCTCGAGTGTGCAGAATAACCAATAATTTGTGCATGTGCTGAGGTTCATGTGCGTTTTAGTAGGAAGATTATGCTGTAAATTTGTTTGCGTTTATATTTATGTGTAGTTTAGAGATGGTTGTTGCAGCATGTATATATAATGTGCTTTTAATTTTCTCATGCTGAATGCAGGGGCGGATCCACGGCGGAGGCGACGTGGGCAATCGCCCGCCCCTCCCCCCTTCTTTTTCCCACCCCGAGACAGCTGCTGACCAAAAAAATCGAGATGCCACCCTGGATGATAAAAGCTACCTTTGATCTGCCTGGCGATGTACTGCACGACCCCCTCGGCTTTTCAATTCTCACGCCTTCCGCGTTCGAATTTGGCGCCTATGGTGCCTCAGCCCCAGGCGTCTCCATTTTTCCCCTAGCCACACCTTCTGGATCCACCCCTGGCTGAATGGTGGACTTTGCTCAAGTAGGTTACAGTGGATTAATTCTTCTACATTTGTCTCTTGTAGGAATAATGCATCACTCTGTTGCTTAAGGAGTTCTTTGCGGCATAGATGAATAACTTCAGCTTTGAGAAAAAGCAGTTACGACATTACTACAGCCTAGGAAGATGAAAGAAAAGGGTAGATAGACGGTATGAAAGAGGACCTGCGTCAAAGCTAGAACGGTGGAATGGAAGAACTTTGCGCATGCTGAAGTCACTTTAACAGTTATAAAAGTATTCCCACAGCGTGATTGCAGTTTTTAAAACAATAACGTGGACGTGTATTTTACTGAGTTTAAAAACGTTCGTCATTCATCAGATTGTGCATAATCGTTTTGACGTTGAGCAGAAGTAAAATGTCGAATATTCTGTTTCTGCGTGACATCGTGGTTTATATTACTTACTACTGAGCACGTTTATTTATTGTGTTTTTTTCCAGTAAGTCCAAGCTGCTTGTGACTTCATTCTATTTATATTCTGGCATGCAGGGCATAGCCAGGAGGAGGACCAGGGGGGCTATGCCAACTCAATCGTTGATTTAGTGGATTTTTTAACGGAAAAACTGGCTTTGTTGGGACGTAGGGCCTGCTTTATTCAGTAAAGTAACTGTTCTCTGTATCAGAAGTCAGCAGTGTTGTGTTCTGTGGGCCTCAAATATACGCTGCTGGGAGAGCTCAAGTTTTGAGGGCGATGACAAAAAAAAGGTCGTCAACTTTTTTGAGAAAAAAAGTGGACCCTCGCAGCTTCTGTGTCCCCCCAATGTAAAATCCTGGCTATGTGCCTGCTGGTATGTGCAAATAATAGATGACTTTTGTGGTCGATTATTGCTTGGAGACATCGAATTCTGCAGTTTATTTTTTAATGCTTTTGACACGACAATTTCGTTACCTGTTGCAGACTTTTCGCCTTTCG
>Ga0049105_1000468_pt1 | contig 14026 bp, 8 predicted proteins | sample WorMetvaBAHAMAS1_FD_61260 | JGI IMG/M metagenome (GOLD analysis project Ga0049105, IMG submission 61260) | Worm MetaG Olavius vacuus BAHAMAS.1 | ecosystem: Host-associated > Annelida > Digestive system > Unclassified | place: Germany: Marburg | collected 2013-04-09
TGGCCCTTATTTTGCGTTTTTTCACGGAATTCGACAGATTTTCCGGCCGATTATATCACAGTGGTTGAAGATAGACCTATACTGTCCGTAAAATATTGTCTCCCAGTTCCAGTCTTCTACGTTTGGGGAAAACTATAACGCACCCTGCAGCGCGGTCTCCCTGCGATAGCTGAGCATCTTGTATAGCTATGCTATAGTCTGCACATGGCTATAAATGATGTGGCATGGGAAAGGGTGTATCATGTATGAGATATTCTTCGTGAATTTATGGGTCATAATTGTGTGTCCGGTCTTCGTGCATTAAAACCTAAAAAAACTTTTAAAAACTAAAAACCTAAAAACCTGCAACTTTTCCTAAAAGCCTAGGTTTTTCCAACTCTGGTCCTATTCTGTGTTTTGCAGTGGCCAGTGGGGATTGGTAGGGCAATTTGAATTTACGCCGCTGATACTATAGCTTACCAAGGAACGTGAACAGATCGTGAACTGACGTGTTTGGGTTTGTTTGTCGTGGTAGGCACCGATTCAGCCGAACATCGAACACGACGGCGACTCACGCAACTTTGACGTCTACCCCGAAGTCGATCTGGACTCGCTGCCGGTCTCCACGAACAACAGCGACCTGGCGCCATTCGACGACTTCTGACGATGTCGGCGACGCGTCGCTTGTTCAACAGCATCCTTCCAGCAGATCATATCGATAGTGAACTGTTACCAAGGCCGTAACCAGAAATTTATGTCAGGGAGGGGGTGCTTTCTCCCCTCCCTTCCTTTCTTTCCTTTTCTCTCCCCTTCCTTTCCTCCCTTCCCTTTTCCCTCACATTTTAGATAGGGGGTCTGGAGGAGCGCTGTATCTCCCTATAGCAGGGTCCGGGGTACAGCAGCATCTGCAAGTGCATTTTTATTTATTTACAGCCCAGAGAACACGCACATTAGGTCGAACTAATACGGTCTCAACGCTGGGTGGTCATGCTGTCTGCTCCGATGGTAAAAGTCGGCCTAAGCCTAATTGCCCAAGAAACGCGCCTGGTGGCTGGCTGCAAATGCTCTTATTACTGCTGAACAAAATCCGAAAACTGAATGTGGTTGTTGCTCAATAGGTGGGCCTACGATTGAAGTCTATGTTATATTTTTTTAAACTATTTCGGGGGTATCCAAACACCCCTAGTTACGGCCTTGACTGTCACTGTAGCCTACAGCGATGTGCACTAGTACACTTGCCGTCACCTTTGATCTCAAGTCAAGACAAGTTTAATTAGCGTCTAAATCTAAAACTTGGTTTATAATACCGAATGACTAGCGTCTTTTTTTCTGTCTGTCTTGGTTATTTTCTTAACAATCATCTAGGAATTGTGACAGCTGTGTCGTCGTTATGTATACCTCGCTTCGTCCGACATTCATGCATCATATGAACTGTACCGACTTCTGCTGGTTAAAATAAAGGGTGATATTCTCCACGATGAGTTTAGGCAGGGTGATCGTCTTCCTATGACAGTAATGCTTCCTTCCATAGGTACCGAGCTCACAGGTGAGTAGGCTTAGGCCTATATCACAAAGTCAGTGACGCATCTTCCGGCTGCCGGTCACCACCGCTCCTATAGACCAGTACCAAATTAGGCGTACACTGGTTATGGTTACAGGCGCGTTCAAGGTCGTTACGCGACTGCAAACGACCCGACTGCGAACTTCTTGGGTCGCAATGCAAACGTCCTAATCATTGCACCACTATGCCAAACTGTGTAAAACTACTGGCCTTAAGCACCTAGGCTTAACCAGCACCACTACCACCAACAGCACAAGTAAATAATTACGTTTAAGTCGAACTGAACTCCAGCTAAACTACTAGTGTCCGTTACAAATTATTGGCATTGCTAGTGCGCATCTGTCATTTACTAATTTCAGTGGTTTTTCTAGCACTCAGAAAGTGGGTGTCACAACAAATGTAGAGGGGGACTCCAAGTGTATGCGAGGAAAAATCTTAAATTTTACTTCAAGCTACTTAAACAAGTTTCAGAAACGATTTTTACAATAGTACTCTTCTTCACAGCTGCTTTAAAATTTGTACTAAATTGGATCAGCATTCACCCAGTGGGAATCTCACATCACTCTACCCTATATATCTGCTGCGCCCCTGCAAGGGAGCCACCAAAATTATGGCAGCCATGGCCCGGCCCGCCTAGCTCCTCGTACAAATACCACCTCAGTTCAGTCTGTTCACTGGTTAGTGATTAATGGCACTATCAACAGGAGTAGGTTTTATCGTGCCTACGCCAGGTTCAACTTCTGGAAATTCCTGCTTCAAGACAAAGTTCAGAATCTGTCTCGCTAATCAACTACACAATGAACCAAAGAAAGTATTTTCACTGTTACTACAAACATCAAATAAATGCAACACAGTAAAATACGAACGAATACTGGACTGATAATACGTGGTATCAAAACATCAAAATGCTAATAAAACCTTCAGTGCAACTTGCTTGACTGAACAATACAATCAGCAGACCAATTAACTTGCTTCAAAACAACAATGTTCATATGTCAAACTGTACTCAAAAAACTATGATTATCACGCGTTGGCTATTTTGAGAGTTACCGATAGTTACTATCGATTAACTGACTCGATGTAACATACACGTATACATGCACATAATGACAACATCACATAATGAACAAGTTCACTACTGCCAGGAGCAGATCAACCACTGTAGCACTGAAACAAACGCCAGCACATAATCGGACATTTTACGTTTCATGAACCACTGAAATGACCTGCCGGCTGATGCAAAATGACAAGATACTACAGTACTGTGCCAGAGACACGACACCTTTATCACCTATGCACGTGATACAGGAACAGCCACTGAAAACAGACAGCATAATTAACATAAGGTTGTAATCATTATCCATCAAACAATTAAACACGCACAGTGTATATTCACTTATAAAAACTAACGTCAAAATTGTCACGACAGAAAAAGCTTTACAAAAGCACTCGTTTTTGACACACAGCGTGTGAAGTCCATAACTTTCTGCAGTAAAGTTTGCAGATGAAAACAAATGCAACACATTATTTGATAAACAAGTAGCTCAGATATCGCACAGAGACCGCGCTGCGGGGTGGGTTAGTTATGCCCAAAAGTAGAAGGCTGGAACTGGGAGACAGTATTTAAGGACATCATAGGTCTATCTTCAACCACTGTGACGTAATTGGCCAGCAAAATAATCGAATTCGGTGAAAAACGAAAAATAAGGGCCATTACACCATTCAAGGTCATTCAAGGTCATCGAGGTCAGTATCAATCGAAAGCCCATATGCGACTTCCTATTAGTGATTAATACTAACTGACATCCTATCTCGTACCGTTTCGGAGTTATCGCAGATTATTGTTCAAATTTTGGACACTGCGTTTTTGAGCCCCCCTTTGGGGGCTTAGGGACAACATACAATGTTCATCGTGGGCTCATTGTGAAGTGCATAGTAAACTTCCTATTAGTGTTAACCAAACTTTTTTCGCTAGGTGTTACGGCTGAGGCACTACGGGCGAAAATAGATAGAAAATCGGCGATTTCGCTGCAACATGGTCAGCTTGACTCAAAACTTCAGGTAGAAGGGGACATCTCCCACCAATCATTTTTGCACGGATAGTTAGGCCAATGAATGCCTTACAACTTTGTCAAAATCGGCGATTTCGCTCCAACGGGGGCCAGTTGACCCACAATTTCAGGTAGAAAGGGTCGCCCCCCACTAACCATTCTTCTTCTCAGAAAACTAGGCTAAATATCTTTCGTATGGTACAAAAATCTGAAAAGATCTTTCTTCCGTTTTGTTACAATCCACGCGTTTGACAGACAGAGAGACAGACAGACAGAATTCTCATCACTAGACTGCATCTGCATTCCACGCAGCGCGGTAAAAATCAGTCAGCAGAGACCGGTCACGAGGCTATAAGCCTAGCCGATGCCTATCTGCCTTGCAGGTGGTGGTGAGACTTGTCACAAGTAGATGAACAAAACATAAGTAAGCAGCAGAACACGCAACAATATGGTTATCATTACTGATGTCAGAAAGACAAGTGACTTGTCCAATATGTAAACATTAGTCGACACGTGCACCAACTTGTGTCAATTGCACAGCACGCATGTACAAAGCAGTGTCCCAAAAACAAGTTGAGCTCCCACCCCAGAAGAATTTCCATATCTAAAGTTACTACAGTTGTAGCTATTTTCAGAAAATTTTCACCCCAAATTGTACCACAGGAAACTCTAACATATTTCTAACAGCCTAAAACTTTGCTGTGTAATAACTTCACATATAGAAACTTCTCAGGAAACTTCACATATGGGAACTTCTCACAAAATGTATCATTGGCAACACTAATTACTAATTCCGTAATTCATAATGTGCAGTTAAAATGAAATATTTACTGAAATGAGACCAGTAACAGTCGAAAGAATGCAATGCAATTACATCACAAAGCAAACAAAATCAGCAAAATTACAACAGTCCGTACTCACTTTCGTGACCAACATGAACACAATCACATATTACACATAAACGAAGATCCAGAACTCTAAAAACTTCTTGGCAATGGTATAAAATCTCCTTTACAACAAGCAGTTTTGTAGAGTTACAGCGTACTTTAATGGGTGGCAGCAATCCCCAAAGCACTTCAGTACACACCCACGATATGCATAGCTTGGGTAACGATGTAACCCGCTGGCCTAATGGTCACGTATGACACCAGGGTTTGATAAAAGTTAAAACATTTAATTTAATTGGCAAATACTCCCAAGTTACGCTACAGAGAGCAATGCCGCAAAGTGACTACAATAGGCTATTTCACGAAAACAAAGCAAAACAGTAAATCAGTCAATAAATGCTTGCATTTTAACTGCTCCTGATTGTGCACAAGGCGCAGAAGTGCCATACACACAGTCTATGATATGCTTCGTTGATAAGAAACACACACAAGAACACGTCCAGCACAACGTATGCAGGATCACAAGCAACATGGCTTGAGTCTGACACTGGACAGTCAGTCATGGCTCAGCGGTGACCTACACCACACAGCAAAACATCACAATCAGCTACATCAGCTGGACATAAGTCAAACTCGTCATCGTCGTCATCATCACAGTCGTCGTCATCATCACAGTCGTAGTCATCATTCTCACCAGATTCATCATCATCATCAGTAATCGTCATCGTCATCGTCACAGTCATCATCGTCATCATAAATCCTGGTCTCCGCGCCCACACGAATATTGCATAGAGTACCTCTGCTCTGCAACAGTCTAAACAGCAACAATCATAACACTGAGAAGCAAACAGACTTAAATCAGTTTTACTGCATTTCAGGTTTCAGCCATTATTACTATCACAAGCAACGGCGAGTAACTCACATGACTGCTTGCTGTCACTTTCAGATAAAGACGTAAACAAGGCTTCTATTATTTGATCTACTATTACAAACGACAAACGACAGACTTGCTAACTGAGAACATACAAACATAAACGGAAATAATTTTGTACCAATGACTTTTCGGGAGACGACCCATTGAGCTTCTGTTTTTCCTCATCACCATCACGCTCGTTCTCTTCTGGCGATTGTGCACGTACATTCAACTGCTCAGCACTGACATATTCACACGTATTGTGCACATTTACGATATACAGTGTGCCCCGAAAAGTGAGAACACTCAGTGTTTTGTTTATTTGAACCATGCATTGCTTAGCATCATAATAAAATTGTCTCTAAAACTTGTACAAAATTTTAAATACGGAATAAGGTGTTCAATGCATCCATCAACAGCTGCTGTTTCATGCATAGGCCAATCATTCTTTCAAGCTATCTAAAGCTAGCAGACCTTAGATCTTAGATGTTACAGACCTTAGATGTCTGCTCTATATCAGATTTCCTGTCACAGGTTTTGTCATTAACAGAGTGTCTGTAAACAATCTACAGATGCTAGCCGGACACCAGTGCTTATTCAGAAACTCATTCTGTACTCATCTAGCATGCCAATTTTTTCACTGCACAAACTTGTAATCAAAATTCTATCATCTTTCCTTAATCTATCCGCATTGGGCTATGTGGCAAGCAGCAGTTTAAATGTTTTACGACACAAAAGCACAGATCAATTAATTATTGAGCACGACAAACTCTGACACACCTGTGACATCAATGTGATAGATATCATCAACAGTATAAATAAGCAAAGCCCACGAATAACATTTTAGTTACATATGGCGCGTTATAAGTTTTATATTGTATTGTATTGTATTGTATTGTACATCATTAAGTCGACAATCACGTTCCCACTTTTTTTGGACCACTCTGTATGTGCTTTGATACTGACACAGACATAACCATGTAAACGCATTGAACACATAACTTCTTCTCTACACTACAAAGTTCTCACAACCAATCAACATACATATCTCCTCTTTTGATTTTATGCCACCTTAATCATTTTCGTTGATAATAATAATAATAATAATCCTCTCAACCCACTCACAATATTGCACATTCTTCATCTGTTGTCACTCTTGTTTGGCTACTACTTGCTCGTATTTGAAAATCATAAAATCACTGTTAAATCAAGTTCCTGACCCATTTTGCCAGCTTCTTGAAATTCAGTCTCCTTCAGTTATGTCCCACTTCACACACCAACCAACCCATCTTCATCATCACCACTATCTCAGTCATCATCCATCGTTCCTTCAAGTCTTCCACTTCAGGCTATAAACCCGTCTGATCCACAATTTCTTACCACCATAGACTGCTGGCATCCCAAACAACTGACTGACTTCACTAATTCTCTGACTTTTCTGTCTACTTCTTCTGCTCACCGACTTTTCTTTCAGTTTTATTTCTCTTTAATTTTTTATTCTGTGTAGCTGGTTACTCGTCAGCTTACAAATGCACATTAAATGTATCAGATCAGATCTCGTTGCAGAACTAAGAAATAACACAATTTACGACAATGTATTATCACACAACCACGTCCAAACAACCCGAATGTTACAAACCAAAAATAAAGTAACTGTCAAAAGTTGTTGTTAACAGCGCAAACAAATGATGTTAATTATACACTATATACATGACTAGTTCAACTATAGTTAGAGAATTACGTTGAAGGCAGTGTACCCCTTATGATGGCAAACTTTCATTTAGTTTTAAAACTGGCATTATTTCCCAAGACTTAAACATACAAATATCTTACTCGTCAACAGACTCATCTTCTTTCTTTTTCATCTCATCAGATGATGCCACAGGTGCCTCAACTGGTTTTTCATCAAGAGGCTGATTTTTCAGCATTGGGTTACTAAAGATCACCAGAAACCAGACAACATAATCTTCTGCACTTATCCTGTTGTAGGATATTTAAAAAGAAACTAAGAGTCGTTCGCAATCATTAACATTTACCAAAGCATACAAACCATATGGCAGGAATCGGCAATTAACATCCACCATGTATCCTTTCAAAAAACTCAGTCTTTCATCTTTTGCTACTGGTACAATGCCTGTAGGTTGTGAAAATCAGGTGCTTGCCACCATGTGCCATAGTAAAAGGGTTATTGTATTACAGCTGATTGTAACCAGAAGCTTAGCTGTCACAAAGTGACCATGCGACTGCTGTGTGGGTCAGTTTTGGCCAAGTGTAACTGGGAGACGACATTTTGCGGAGATTATAGGTCTATCTTCAACCACTGTGATGTTATCGGCCTGCACGCTATTTACCTTTCAAATTTTGGACACTTTGTATTTTGAGCCCCCATTGGGGGGCTTAGAGGCAACATACACTGTTCATCTTAAGGTCATTGGAAAGCTCGTAGTGGACTTCCTATTCGTGTTAATTGAACTTTTTTCACTAGGTGTTATGGCTCTGGCGCTATGAGTGAATATTGACTGGAAATCGGTGTTTTTTGAACGGGGTTGATCAGTTGCAGCCAAATTTTGATGTAGTAGGGAATGCGCACTGTGATCCATTTTTGCACGGATAGATAGGTCAGTGAATGCCGTACAACTCTGTCGCTGACAGTATTCATATAAAAAAACTTTTTAGCAGACTTTCTTCAAGTTAAGTGAAATTTTAGACGGAAAACGGCCATTTTGCGTTTTTGAGCCTCCCTTTGGCGGGCTTAGTGGCAACATACAAAGTTTATCTTAAGCTCACTGGAAAGTGAGTAGTGGACTTCTGACTAGTGTTAAGTGAACTTTTCCCACTAGTTGTTACAGCTGAGGTGGTACTAGTGAGTATTGATTAAAAATCGGCATTTTCGCTCCAACAGGGTCAGTTAGGCCCAAAATTTCACGTAGAAGTGGTTGCCCCCCCAGCAACCATTCTTCTTGTCAGAAAACTAGGATGAACGATCTTTCATGTGGTATAACAATGTGGGCACAAGTTTCTGTTGTTTTGTCACAATCCTTGCGTTTGACGGACAGACAGACGTCGGACAGAAAGGCCTTGGCAATATCGTGCATTGCATTAAATGCAGTTGCACAGTAAAAACTATAGAAGATGTAAAACAAACTTTAAATTTCTATTTCTGACAACAATAATCTTATCACAGTGAAAATATCTACTTTTAACTACCACACCTGAAGTTCTGAACCACATGAGCTGTTCAGGATATAATTTTCATTAACCTTGTGTTAAAGAAATTTAGAGTTAAAAAAGTAACAAATACAAAAAAGCACATAAATGAAGAATGAAAGCTAATGAAGAAACTGTGCCAATGAAATCACATAAACTTATTCAATGTTAGCATATGAACATTTGCAATATTAACCCAGCCAACTTATTATTATTATTATTATTAAATGGTATTGTTAACGGGCCTTAGCACCAGGAAATTCACAACAGCTGCTGCACCACCAGTGAGCACTGACTGTGAGAGAAGAATAGAACAACTCTTAACATTAGTCTAAACGCACTGTGAACATTCACACTTAACTGTGGTAAAGGTACAACACAGAGAAACCACAAATAGTAGTTAGCAGTAATGCAGTAAGAATTAGAAATATCAACAGCTATATGAACAACTACAGCCAGTGCAACTGCCAGGTACCTGTCACCTTCCTCCATCGTCTTGTCCTTGCTGGTGGAACTGTGGCCACGGACCTGCGAGCAGACTGCTGCCAGTGCTCCACAACCATTGATGAAGTAGCAGGACACATCAGTGACAATCAGTAGTATAATCAATACAGCAATGATGATGCCAATGACTACTCCAATGCTGCTTCCTGATGCTGTGCTAGCACCCTCTATTGCCTCCAAGTGCTCACCTAAATCACAGAGAAACATAAGCACACTACACATACATATAGTGGCTTACAAACTACTATGTCAACTCCTGTATCAAACTGGTTTCATCAAACAGACTGATCTACTATATACTTCATTTTCTGGTACTCAAGCTCCCTAACTTCACTTATTCTTGCTGTACTACATGTACTAGTCTACTGAATTATTTCACGATATACAGTACTGCTCTCAACAGCATATACACAGAGATGATAAATGTATTACTGCAAACTAGGTTCCTACTGGATTGAATTGAGCAAGGTTTAACGTCTCACTCGACACATTTTATGTCATTTCATTTCGGAGACGGTGGGGTGACCGCGGCATCAGCCAGGATTGTAGTCGCAGTCAGCACCCACAGTGTTGCTACTAGCATAAGATGCCAGGTTACAGTCTTAAGCCGATTTTCTGTGTCAATTCTTTCAGTATGTACACTTTACTAGCTGAAGGATAAGTATTAACTACTTTAAATGTAAAAAACCAATCTTCATCTGCACAATACGCATCATGCTCTATTACTAGCAACTAGGCTAATATGTCAAGAAGTGGGCTCATTGTGAAACTGGTGCAATATCTCAGGTGGATAATAATATTATCTTTGGTTTTCTATAAAGTTTATATGTGTAAACTCCAAGGTACACCATAATGCACTGCAAATCTAATGTATAAATACACACTCCACCAGACCATTAACAAATCGAAGCAATTGCTTTGCACCAGCGAAATTAACGTTTTATTCACGATATCTCAGTGCAAAGAAGTAACAGAAATGCAGTATCACAACAGTAGGCTAAAGAAAGATTAAAAATAAAACATGCAACATGCAAATCATGCACCAATGCACCCAATTTACCAATTTCTGTTACTGCATTCAGTAGCATTAAATATCTTGGTATATTGTTGCAGAAAGAACAATTCAGTACAAAACACTGCAACATGTAAATGTGAAGTATTGGCAAAGTCCGTCACAAAAGCACCATTCATCCATAAAGCACTACATAAAGTGAAGACTTCAAGAAAAACCTGTGACTGAATCAAGATCAGAAGTTCTAAACTATGGACTGCTTTTCTAAAAGATAACTGAGGCACAACATGCATCTAAAGCAAACGTCATGAAGTGCATCAAATGCAAATAAATAACGCTTTCATCACACTTTCATCACTGTTACATGATTGCTATTTGGTTAATTTAAGTACAAATACACAATGCAGAAACTTCAGATAGGCTATATTCAATAGTGCACTAATGCCAAAAACATTTCTCACACTCTTGCTCATAATTAACAAACAGACTCTATGGACTGCTGCATGCAAGACAAAACAGCAAGTGCAAGCAAGTGGGTTAAGCACGTTAATGCTAGGCCACATAATACCAGAAACTGAAGTCTCAGTGGTAGCAGGGGACAACTTCATGTCCGACACTTGAGTCACATCTACGAAAGTAACCAGACTAATCTGTGCTACAAACTAAATAAATTCTACTCCACAATGACAAAGCTCAAACAAGACCACAAAGTTTAACGTAAAATGAACACAATAAATGAAAGTTAACAACAGCTAGGTGGAAAAAACCGGATACTGGATCTATGGATTACTGTAATTAATAATAAAAAAGTGACAAAAAATGAAGCTGATGCTGATCAAAATTCACAAGTAAGTTCACAGGGCAACAGTGTGAGAAGACCTAGTAGCTAGGCGCAAAGAGATGCCTACCGTGATCGTATGCCGAGAAGTCTCTATCAGCTGGACGCACACACAACAGCAAACAAGGAACATTCGTTTATCAACCGCAGCTGCACTCAGTGGTTAATTAGATGACAGATAACATACACACACACAATCATGCAAAATACACATGCGACTCATCGTATTACTGCTTTTGACAGATGACACGCCCATTCAGTATTAACGAATCAGAACACATACCAAGCACACTAATGAGCTATGAATGATAACTATAGGAATAATGATCATTTATACATGTTGTCAGTAACATGTTACTGTACCGCTTTTACATTTAGCTACAGCAGGAAAATACAATATTTTAACTATTAACTTGTGTGCAACATATCTAAAGGCACAACATAATACTGGCGACACTAACAGCATCCTCCAAATTCCATCACCTGACTGCTAGTTTGAACATAAAATGCATCGACTGCTTCTTCAATTCAGTGAGTACCTTTGTGATTTAAACTGCAGTTCTCAAAATATGGACAGTAACATCTTGCAAGATATTGCAAAGGTACACAGAAAACAGATATAACTGTAAAATGTGCGAGAGTTGTACGATCTCAATAGAGTTGCTCTGATAAAGCATTATGTGCTTTATACCACAGTTAAACCACAATATAAGTATTATCACAGTCTGAGAGCAGAGCAGAACAGAATAAACTCAAGACACAAAAAGTAAGTTCAGCAAACTACTGTCCGAATTCACTGCATTACATGCACACAACTGGTTTAATGGATTTTTCAAGATTTACCTGCATTAGCTGGTGAACCTCTAAAGTTCTCCAAAGAACTCTTTGGAGATTACTTCAGCAGTATGGTTTCACATGGCAAAGGCTTTACTGACTCCCTTACCATGCAAACCAGCTCTAGGAAAGTCACACATACTTTTCATTGTCTGGCTATATATATTTTCTTTTCCATATATTAGTAAAATAACAATGTTAAGACAATATAATTACTGTCGAGTATCCACTAATACTGTGGACAATCATTTAACAGTGACCACTAATGCTGTCCGTTGTGTCACCTCTACCTCATATCCGATGTTCACAGAGTCATGTAACTGATATTCTGTGGCACCTTACACGGATACCAGCTACCAAATCAGACACATGCATCTTCAAACACTTTCACCAATTTGGCCACTTTCTCAAAAGTTAATACAAGCCACGTAAACACATGGGTAAATTGAGTTCACCGAGAAACTGTACACGAAATATCAGTGATGCAACTATTTTGTGTCAAGTTCACTGGCAGTGTCATTACTATCAGAGGATTAAATGCCTTTTCACACGGAACATTATAATTGTTTAGTACATTTAGACTACATAAACATTTTATAAACCAGAAACATTTAAACTACTTTTAAAACAAGAGCACTCTAAGAATGCTGACCTCTGCCATGAATCCAAATGACTTTCAAAACTTAGTGGGGACTTCCTTGTCCAAAGATATATCTGTGGTAAAATTTCCATGAAGATCCAGTCAGTTTTTCCAAAGAGAGGAGCTATATCAATTTTCATTAACCCTGTGTTAAAGAAATTTAGAGTGTGGAAAGATGCTCTATCTCGCACTGTTGAAGAATCCTTCAAAAAATTTCCTAGATCCGGATCCAGAGGTGGATGACTTCCAAACTTTAATAAGTTCTTTTTTTCCACAGATGCATCTCCGGTGAAATTTTTTATGAAGCTCTCATCAGCAGTTTTGACATGAGATTGCTAACAGACAGACAGACAGACGTTGGGTAAAACAACACCTCCTGGCAGAGGGAGGTAATAACTTAAAAATATAAAATAAATATAGGAATACATCTACTTACGACAATTCACAGCTGCGCACACACTAGTACATAAGCACAGTTATCTATAGCATCTACTTATCACATGTTCGTAAATCCGTGAATGAATTCACACAATGTTCAGTGTCATGGCTGTTTGGCAGTGCATTAACATGAAGGAAACAACATCAGTAAAATCAACAACGATCACAATCAACCACAGAGACGGATTCTAACATCACATGCTTCTCATCTGAAGGCTCAAGTGTGCCCAGGTGTAGTTTGTACTTCTTCTGCAGCACAGCAGCAGTTTTGGCCAATTACTCTTTCCCATGCCACTGATGTGTGTGAGTTATGACAGGAATCACATATGAGTTAGCAGCATGAGAATCTATTGCCTTAATCACGAAGACACAGCTACAAATGGTGAGTTTGCTGGTGCATAACATTCATTCACGCTGTCGTTCACAACTCATCATTGCAAGACAAGTGCACTTGCGAAGACACTGTACAGCCTCACTCATGACAATCCAGGTACTATACGCTAAAAATAATGATCCATTCACTGCATGGTACACATTACCTTAACTGCAGCTGTGATGCTCAGATTCACGCCAGAAGCAAGAAGGTTCATCAAATTTTTAAGCATAAGCAACAATATATGCATTTGCACATGATAAAATTCTGACATTCTCGATTCACGACAATCTTGGCAACTGAGGTGTCAGCATTCAAATCAGGCGAGTCATAGTTTCCTTACATATGTACGTAGAAAACTATACAGAAAGCACGTTGTCAAGCTACATTCTAACCAATTTACTTGTTCACGAAACCAACATTTACCGTACAGCTCAAAAACTAATATGTTTAACGCGTTGATGTATTACGAAATTAATTGCGATTAAAAACATTAACGAGGTTAAAATTTTTAATGCAGTGCCATGAAATAACAGCGCGACGTCGCAACAAAAACCTCCTTTAATCGTAAAAATTAGTTCAAGTCTCAGCACTGCAATTTTTGACTGCAGAATTTATAGTAACTGACAAAACAACGTGTATTTAACGTCAACTGTCGAGCTCAATTTCGTGAAATTTCACAGCGGCACCATCATGCTAACCTTGCGACGCCTGCATTCAGCATAAACATGCTCAGCCATACAGTTGTTGATTGACAACTACTTGAAAGACATATATAGACAAATTGTG
>Ga0049105_1000469_pt1 | contig 14025 bp, 8 predicted proteins | sample WorMetvaBAHAMAS1_FD_61260 | JGI IMG/M metagenome (GOLD analysis project Ga0049105, IMG submission 61260) | Worm MetaG Olavius vacuus BAHAMAS.1 | ecosystem: Host-associated > Annelida > Digestive system > Unclassified | place: Germany: Marburg | collected 2013-04-09
ATCACTAATAGGAAATCGCATACAGGCTTTCGATTGGTACTGACCTCGATGACCTTGAATGACCTTGAACGCCGTAATGGCCCTTATTTTGCGTTTTTTCACGGAATTTGACAGATTTTCAGGCCAATTATATCACAGTGGTTGAAGATAGACCTATAATGTCCGTAAAATATTGTCTCCCCATTCCAGTCTTCTACTTTTGGCGAAAACTATAACGCACCCTGCAGCGCGGTCTCTCTGCGATAGCTGAGCATCTTGTTTAATCTATTTCCTGTATATTTACATTAAATAGCTTCTAGAATGTTGGATTGTATTGAGGTGCTTCAGTAGAAAAGATTGCCTTCAGTGCTGTGATGCTATTGGTTGGGCATCAGGAAAAGCATCTGGCTTGTAATAAGTAACAATCTAGCAGTGTCAAAGTTTTCTTAGCAGCCTTGTTACATACCGTTAAATTCGGGGTAATATTGCAAATTTACTGTAAGTTTAATTAAATGGTAGTGTTTTGTGGAAAATTGCATCATGTACTGAATATTGGCAAAGATATTCTTGTAAGATATTTGGAAAACCAAGCAGCAAGCACATTTAAACAGATAAACATTAAACTTGAAACAGTTTTATGTAAAGATTTAGGACTGCATTGAACAATGAATTAGGTGTTAGTTTTATACTTTAAAAGTAGCGTCAATATGATTGGTCAGTGGCAGTAGTACAATGCATTCATGGTTCTGCTGGCATGTTGTCAGAGCACTGCAGTGGTGACATATCGACAGAGCTCTGAGCGACCACTCTCATGCAGTCTACAAAGCCTGGAAGTGTTTTCTTGTTCACTGGCTGCTGAGGCAGAAACTGCACTGTCAATAATAGACCCAATGTCACTGTCAGTTGAGCTGAATAGCAGTCCTGCTGAACAGGAGCGTAAACTTGGCCCTGGGACTTCAGGACTGCTCGATGTCGCCATTGCTGATGAAAGATTACCAATACTTGAGGTGACGTGGCTGTGTTGCATGTCTTTTGGAATAATATATTGTATTACAATGTTTGAAGAGCAAAAATGTTAATATACACTTAAATTACATTTATTTCTGTAATGCCAAATTTTTGTAGCTTGATTGATGCTAGGTAAATGTGTGAGTGAAGCAATGCTGGATTTAGACTTGCTGAGGTCCTGCGTTTTTTTAATCGTTTAATTGCAAAGTATTTGTAGTAAAATATTAAGTATTTTAAAGTTGTTGCGTTTACTGATTACATATAAATCATTTTTCTGGCGTGATCCCTCTCATAGATTGTGTTGTGGTACGTGAAGCTGTTGCTTTTTATGTCTGAGATTAAGTGTGCGACTGTCATACAGTGACATTCATCTCTCTATGGCAGTGGAGTGAACAGTTTGCCTGCGGTTGTTATGTTTCAGCATGAATGACTGCGAATGTGACCAGTGACCTTTCAGTCATTGCTGTGATATGGTTGGCTGTGGTTAATAATGCAGATTGTAATCAAGTTTTCATTCTGATGATGATTATTATTAGGAAATGTTTTTGATGATGCTCCAGTATGTCGACATGTGAACGACGAATCGTGGGCATGGTCGGTCATGTGGAGGGTTAGTGTAATGCAAGTGAGTAAAGATGAATATGCAGTGACTGACTAAATTTTCCGAAACTGTTGGATATGTGAATGTCGTGAGGTAGACTCTGTTCCAGATCATAGGAGTGGCTCGGCTGAAAGCACATGAAGATGTCACTGTTCTTTTTGTTGGCTTAGACAATATCAGTTGGTGGAGCACAGATGTCGGAAGGTGTGTAAAAGTGGACCAATTGTCCGAGATAGTATGGAGAGTGTGTCTTTAGAACCTTGTAAGCGAGTGTTGCGATCTTGTAGTCGATGCGGAAGCTGATTGGATGATGATGATGATGATGATGATGATATGCACATTTCTGTCCGGCCATGCAGTTGTCATTTTATAGGCCTATTAACTGCTACTGTAGTTAGTATTTATGTTGCTGAATAAAACATAACACCTGCAATGCATTGTCATTTGTGTGATTGCAATGTTGGTGGTCCGTCTATTGTGTTACAGGTCAGTTTCCAGACATTAAGTGTGCGACTGTCGTACAATGACATTCGTCTCTTTATGGCAATTGTTAACTCCATGCCAAAGCAGCTGCTGAGTGCCTATCCCGCACCACAGCCAAAGAATGCATCGTCCATCGGTTTGTATTGTGAATGTTCGCCATAAATGTTCTGTGCCTTATTGATGATTGGTGGTGCAGGTTTGAGATAAACTCATCATATAACTGCTTTTTGTAGCTTGTGGTGAAATGTTAACTCTCTTAGACGATGAATGTTTCACTGTTACAGTTTGTGAAGAACATATTTGTTTCATTAACTTTGTTTGTTGTGTCTGCTGTGTCAGTGTTATTCTTGTTTTGTGCAGCGTGGCAGGTGTCAAAACTTGAAGCTCTTGGGTTCAGCAAGTCGGACTGTGAAAATGCGCTGACTGTGTGTCATGGTCAGCTGGACAAAGCTGCAACGTGGTTGACTAAGAACGTGAAGCCGATAATGGCGACAGGTTCTCACAGTCGTCTGTACATCTCTGGCTTTGAGGTGCTCTAGAACATTGTTGTACTAGTGGAGTTTTCAGCTGCTTTACATATCGATGGCATCTTATTCTGTGCTTGCTTGTGTTACGGCTTGTGCTGAGTAAACTTGCTGATGATGGCATTCTACAACTACAGTTCATTTGTGAATAAATAGATAATCTTCATGTGCTGGTACTTGCAGGACTGTCGTCATGGACTGTTGAATCTTCAGAATACTCATTGTCGCTAGTTTTTACTCATATTGTTGTTCTTAATGTATGTTTTTTGTGGCGGACTAATTTGGCTATTGATCAGGTTTTGAACCCAGTTTTAATGTTGCATACTGTGTCTGTTGTATTGGAGTATTAAGTTTTAGGCTTGTTCATACTCTCCTCTGTCATGCAGACGCAGATGACGATAGTAAACTCTCAGTTGATGTGGTAGGTGAAAGATGGCACCGTGTCTGTCTGTCTGATTGATGACTGCCAAGACGCCGACGTTCCTCTGGCCGAATTAGTATTTGCTGACATCTACATCCTACACAGGTTTTACCCACAGAATCAAGGCTGCTCATATTTCAGACTGATCGGTGACTACTACAATCGTGCATTGTCTGGCTGGGAGCCGGCCATCGAAAAATGGGGGTTAGTTTTTGTGATTTTCCGTTTGTTGATAGTTTAATTGTTACATTTGTGTGTTGCTGACTGTGATGATGAGTAGCTTTCTCTGCTGTATTACTGTTTCAGTCACAGTGTTTTTATTTGTGGTTTTGCAGCTGTAAAGTGCGCTGGAACAGTGGTGTGCAGGAATGTGGAAATAAACTGTGTGTTGAAGTAGAAGGTGATGTTTATTTCTGTGTCATCATATAGCAGTTGCATTTGAAGTTTTTGTCATTACTGTTATAGTGTGTATTGAGCATATTAGTCTCAGAATCGTTTGATAGGCTTTGGGAGGAGGATTGTCGACTGTTTCGGAAAAAAACCTGTTTCTTTGCCTGACCAGATGCCATGTGAGGCAGTTAAATGAGGTTATACTTTTGTTGGGTTTTGTTTTTTAACATTCTATCTATTATTGTAGTTTTTAAACTGTTTATTATCATTCATATCGATAAAATTATTTGGTTAAAAGGTCTTTTAAATTATCAGTATTGCATTAATTAGTACAATTTGGAGTACTATTTTGTATGAATTTGGCTATTTCAAAACTTGACAGCTATTTGTGTCACATTTCATGAAGTTTGAAGTTGTTTCTTGCCACGCTGTGGTCACTGTCGTTATTAAGTTACATCTATGTGAAACGTTTGTGTAGCTCTTGACAATAATTCCGCACTGAATGTCAACATTACCAGCTGTCTGTTGGAACAGTGGACTCAAACAAGTCGTAAATGGGCCGAGGACTATCAGAACATGCCGACGTGAGTGTGTCTCGGTGTTCACGTTTGTTAGTTGCTGAATGTAGCATAGATGTTCATCATCTGTGGACTGTTGGTGGGTGGCTGTGAGAATAGCTAATAGTAAGTAAGTAAATCCTGTAAGTGGTGACTGATGATACCAACCGACTTGTTTGCATATACTGAATGTAATCTAGAAGTTTTTAAAAAGATGAATAAACAGAACAGTGATTGACAGAAGGATTGGCAGTTGTCCACTGATTAAATGTCTGTTGAACACATTGCTGAAATTACACAGTGGTGTTATTGGATGTTGATTGGTGACAGTGGCTTGAAATTTTTAAATATGTAGACCAGTTGTCTGTGTGTGCCGATGACTAGGTTCGGCAAAGACTATGCTGTGTTGTACAACTCCAGACGTCGTGTGCCGTTTATTCCGTTTGCACTGCGCAATGAAACTGGCTGTCGGCTGCAGTTTGCAACAGTCAGACGAACGCTCACAAGGTTTTATTGTGCATTGTTGCTTTGTTACCTGCTGTTGTTGTATTTTGTAAACATTATATTTGGAGTATCGGAATAAATTCTATATTTTTTACATATGTTTTAGTACCGTTACGTTGTTGAATTCGAGTGTTTTTAAAGTTGCACCTGCCCTTCGTTTTAGTTGCTGTAAAGTTGATTTTATTTTGTATGTAGAACACAGCACTCGAACTTCAACTCCGAGGGATTTTGGAAAATTGAGGGAGAGTGGAAAGTTGTTGAGGCAGGCCGCGAGTTGCCGTTTCTCTTGGCTGAGCATGACAAGATTAGACACAAGGTGCTATCATCTGTTCTGCTTGCTTCTCTTTTTCTGCCAGTTCATGCTGTTTGAATGTGGTTACATAAAGATAAGATTAATTCCTCAGTGTTGTTCGTTGTTATTCTGAGCTCTTTCTTGTTTACAGTTATTTACAGTTGCATATCGAGAAGGTTTGAAGCATATTGCATTCATGTGCAAGAGACAGCGGCAGTTTGACTGGCGAGTATTGTCGACAGATGTGTTGTCTGTGGTAGCACACTCATGAGCCAAATGTTCACCAGCTCATAGTGAAGGTCGACGGCTGGAAACAAGTACAGCCAGTATCTGTTGACAAAGTCGGTGTCTACTTTCGTCACGCTGCTGCAGATATCGACAGTACATCTAAAATGGTATGAACAATCTGTGTTAATATGTTGTCTTTAACTTATAAACACTATGGTAGCTAAGTATGTCATGCAGTGATCACTCTAGTGTGACATGTGTAATTTAACATATTGCAGCATTTTTTTGGCACACATATTGATGGCTGCATGAGGTATTTTAACATTGTAGTGCTATTTGCTGATTTATTGTGACTTGTTTAACTGTGCAGAATATCTTTTATTATTGTCATAATATTAATACAGTGAATTGTACGGTATGTCCCTAAACTGGCAAGAAGCATACAGAATGATTTGAGTGCTTTTGTTGGGATTCTTATATAGCCACTATATGGGTTGGAACAACTGTGTTATCAATCTCACAGTACTCCATGCATTTCACTGTTTTCACTGTACTTTTGTACAGAGCACATTTGAAGTGGCTGTGATGCTACATACAATACAATAGATACAATAAAAACTTATAGAGTGCCACATGTCACTAAGCGAATCAGAGGTGCTGATGACGAATTGACGATGACTGACTAGACAGGTCTGTATGCTGTGGCAAATAAAAACATATGAATTTGCATTTAAAACAGTATAAAGTTGTAGCAGATCTACAGTAAAACGCAAGTCTGTTCCAGATAGTAGGTGAGCCAAAAGCAAAAGCCTTTACATTGAGTAAATGGACATTTTCTGTGGTGTTGTTGCCTTTGTCTGTTGCTGGTGTTACGTATGCTGGCTGCTGTTGGTTGTCGTGCGACAGTTTCTGGATGTGCCAGCTGCTCGGCTGATATTTGAGGTGACCATTGAGGGCAGTGCTCGCAAAATAATTACAGTCCGGTCAGCATTGATGATCCACAACCAGCTGGAGGATGAAGTTGAAGTCAGACTTGTCAACCAGACCCGCGGCTCTGCCGGTCAGCTTCGTATCAGTCATTTCCATTGATAGTAATTAGGCTGCTAATGATGATTGGTCCACTCCAGCCATGCATTGCCACTTTACCCAGATGAAGGTGGAAAAAGCTGTTAACTAAATGTGTTGTTTGTGTATCTCAGTCCATATAGTGTGTATACATTACATGATGCTGTAATAATTGATCTACCACATACTTTATTATGCATTTGTATCATTTTGTTACATTGATGTGCAACTGCCTTAACAGTTTGCTTCATAGCATTGCCTATATTTATGTAATGATTCCAGACAAGTCGTATGCCAGCATACTTCATTCAGTCCTTACTTGTGGAAACTTGTAGATATTTTAAGTTCTTGTTATGCTACTTTTGCATTCTTGTTTGTAATACAGCAGCATGCAGTGTAGATGCGGTGTATTGTACAGAGAAATCTCGAACACTGGCGATACCTTCCTCCACTCAGCTGCCACTGCCGCTGCAGTTTGTTAACTCCGACATCCACATACGGCCAAGTAACTGGTCACTTCACTGGTGCCTTGCGCCAGTCCGCTGGCAGGTGGTCGCAAAGACGGCTGAACCACACAACTGTGATTTCAGTTGTGACATGCTTGGTGGCCCCAGCAATGCTTACAGGTAGTGTTGTGTCATTGTGGCAACTGTTGCTTGTTTAATTTCTGCAGTAGTCCAGTTTGCGTGGAACAGTTTAATTGCCATCTGATGTTTTTACTGTCACATTGCTGACTTTATGTTAGAGACATTCATAACTGCCACCTGAAGCCAGTGCCTGTGTAATTTAGTAATGAGTCTTGGCTACATCCCAGTGCACTGTTAGATTCTTGTATAAAGCATGGCGTTTGTGTCTGTCTGCCGCTGTGATATATCAATATATGCTGTACAAGAGCATTGCAAACGTGATGTGTTATTTAAATACAAAACGTTCGGCCATTTACCTTTAACTCTGTTTTTTCACAGCTGTGAATGATGCATCCGAGAAATCTGTATGAGAGTAGATCATTTCAGAGAATTAATTTTACTGATGTTAGTATTAATAATGGAACTACTGTAGTATACTTTGTAGGTGGTATTGTTCTTTTTCTGTCACACTGTCGACACTTACTAATTCAACTCCATTATATTTGACTGAAGTACATACTGCAGCTGATGTGTCTAGTAATTTGATGTAACCGTCATTGTAGATTCTGTGTCTCAGTTCGGAGGCTGAAGTTTCCACCTGATCCTCCACTGAAAGTTGGCCAGTCTGACATTGGCAGCCTGTTTCCTGGTCATATCATCACCATTGCTCCACCAGTGGTGCTCGAGAGCTTACTGCCGATGGACATGCATTACCGCATCCTGCAACCGAATTCTGTTGCCATCACTGGTACCGTGAAGCCGGGCAAGAAGGCGTGTCTGGTCACAGTGAGTAGTTTGTTTTTGTCTTCACTCTTGTGTGTTGGTAAAGATGAGATTCCTGCTGTGCTGTGTACTATTATTCCCTGGTAACACTTGATGAACATGAAACAGTCCACCAGCATCTGTTGAGACTGTGCCTTCCCGATGACCTTTCAATGAGAGCTGAAGAGATTTCCAAACAGATCAAGTTTTGAGCACCACTGAGTCACTTAGCTGTCCGTACTGTCATCTTAACATTGATGCTTTTATCACTGTCACTGCAGAGTGTGCTCTGCAGCATTTTTGTGATAGTATCACTAATGTCTACATATTTAATGATAAAAATAAGAACGTTCTTTTTATAACAGATTGCATTGCTTTCTCGTGTCTAAAATCTGCGTACAGAGACATATGAGATGAACTCACATTGCGATTCAGCAACACAATAAGGCAGGGGTGCATACAGTCTCTTTGCATATGTCAACACTTGTAGCAGAAAGAACGGACTCTAATAAAATGAATGTGTACAACAGATGTGAATGAACATACTTTTTTCATGTGTATTGTATTGGTTATTTATTATCTAAAAATTGTCTAAGTACGCTACATTGTAACAACTACTGGAGTAATAGTTACTCGTTCTGCTGCGTAGTTTCATCTGATGTTTGATTTGGTTCTTAAGGTCGACTTGCATGAACCGATAGACCTTGAAATCACCATGGAGAACTTCCCAGTCTGTCGGTCACTTGTGATTCCTCCCGAGACAACTGACTACAAGACCAAGATATATCTGCAGGACGTCGAGAAGCGAATTCTTGAGCTGCTTGTTATTGTGAAAGCTGGAGTGGGCGGCTCACAACGGGTAAATGACTTGTCCTGTTTGTAGTTGTTGTATGCTGTTACTTAGTGTTTTGAGCTTTTCACTGCTTTGACACTGATGGTCGGTATCCAGCTTGTTATAAGAATTTTCTCGAGACCCATCGGACATGTAACGTAAATAGAAACCAAGAACAAGAGATGTTATATGCATGTTCATGTAAATTGTTTTTGTGTCAGTTGCTGGAGGTCATCGTCTGTCGTGTGTTAGTTGGGACAGTAAAACTATACTCACTCACTCATTGTACAGATTATGATATAATAGCAACTTCTCGCCTGTATGGCAGTTTATTGATACTTATTAGTGGTGATGATTTTGATGACAGTGACAACGAGCAAGATGGTGACATAGATGACGATGAAGAAGATAGTGATGATGATTAATTATGTAGTTACTCTTTGTTTTGTGTTATGGCAGTTGAGTATAGCGGCATCATACTGGCTAGTGAACAAGTCTGGGCTGCCGCTCATCTTCAAGCAAGATGGCTGCCAGTTACCTGCCGCAGGACAGTTTGAAGAACACGAGATAGCTCGCTGTGTAGCTCCACTTCTGTTCTGTTTTGCTGACAAAGAGAAATATGAGCTGTATGTATGCTTGTGAATCTGAGCTTGTGATTTCACGCATTGTGGCAGTAGCTTATAACAGTGTTTTTCTTAACTACATGTACAGACAGTTCGTTTGACTTGGAGTAAGTTTTGTTTGGGATTTTTCAGTATTTTATCTTGGTTGCTTCGAGTTTGGTTATCAGTACCAGTGCATTTTAACGATTTGGCACGGAATACATTTACATATTTAGTATTACTGATTTTTAAGTATGTTATTATTGTTGTTTGTGTGCATCATGTAGGTGTACTATGAAACTTGGCAAGTCAGTTCATGGCCCAGGAACTTCTCCTCAGTGGTAACTGATTTTGCCTTTTTCTGTGTCAGTATTTCTTACACTGTTGTCAGGTGTGTGTAGTAGCACTTACTAATGGTAAAACACAACCTTGCATTGGTAGCTGTGGTAATTCTTTGCATGAGCATTTTAGTCATTGGAGATATTGGAGATAGACGATCTTGTTGCAGAATTCAAGCGTTATTATAACAGATATAACACTAGTCAGATCAGTAGTCAAGTTTTCAATGCCATCTAACTCTATAAGGTCGTGTGAGATTGTTAATTATTATATGTTTTCTAATAACCATTTCTGTGAGTGTCATTCTCAGTCACAGCATACACGATGTCTCTAACAGTGGGCATGAAAGATTTATTCTCTTGTGTGAATGGTATATGCAGCATGTGACAGAGAAATATAGCATTGCACTGCTGTTCTTGCATGTAGGTGTGGAAGGTTTACGTTAGAAGGCGGCGTTACAGTTCGACAGGTTCACATTGCTGCGGACTCTATGAGACCTGAGTGGTGAGTTCTTGTAATGCACACATTATGTTCTTCAGTTACGTTAACTGTCAGCATGGTGAATGTAATCACTATAAGATGAACTGTAGAAGCTGTTGACTGCTACAGTGGACTGCACACTGCGTATTGTGACATAAGTAAATGAAGGAACAAACCAGTGACAGAATGTGCAGTGTTAGCAGGGTGAGCAGGGCGTGCTCTCAGTAATGACTTAAATATCCAGACATAAAGAATAAGCCGAAGATAGCAAATTACCATATAATAAAAGTAACAAGTGTAGTTATCTGTAACTGAGAATTTATAAATTTCAATTTTAAAAATGCATGATGCATAATTTTGCTTTTTTTAATTTTTTCCTGTTGTGGTGCATGTCAGTTTCTTAGTTGGTGATCACCCAGATTAATGATCATTTCAGCTTTATGCCATCTTTGTAATCTTCGAGATCTGGGACTTGACATCCTTGGTAACAATAATAATGATAATATACACATAGGGTCGTAACTTTTAGTGGTGGCAATGGTCACAAATTGTAGAGGACACTGTCAAACCCTCTTACCAGTCCGAGAAATTATTCTCACCATGCACACCATTATCTGAAATATTATTTATCCCACTGGGAGTTGAACCCAGGCCATACTATAACTTTCAAGTATGGTGCATAAACCTTCATTTTGATAGAGTGTGTGTAGAAATAAAGTGCAGGACAAAGCATATGATTGTTATAAAATTTGTGCATTGCAAAGTGTTGGTATATTGCAGGGTGTACAACATTGGTATTGAAGTGAGACAAGGTCGCGGCCGATATTGTGAAACAAACATTGTTACGTTCACACCACGCTACCAGCTCGACAATCAATCCAGCCACAAACTTGCATATGCTCAGCGACATCTGGCCTCAATGCATGTGTGTACTGCATACTTCATACTGTGTCTGCATACTGCGTGTTGTGTGTACTGCATGCTTCATACTGTGTCTGCATACTGCGTGTTGTGTGTACTGCATACTGTGTACTGTGTACTGCATACATTGCACTTTGCACTTTGCTGTACTTCAGCTTGTTAATGTCAGTTCATTATCGTTGATGTTCTGACAATCTTTGTAGCAGTGGTTGGGCTTTAGATCATATTATTTGTGTTGTCTTATACATATGCATGAAAAAGGTACATGTCCCCGCCTGAGCAAAAGGTCGCATGAGGGCAGTGATCCTTGTCAGACAGACACAGCTTTCTATGCTGTAAAATCACATGTGCAAGGCAAATGTGTCACATACTGTGTGTGCCTGTTCACCTTTCCACTGCTGCTAGTATGTATTATGCCTAGCCTTTAAGGGATGCTCAGGGTAAGTTAGGTTGGATGGTTTACCCACATCCTTACCTATTTCAGTAATAATCGGCGTTGATGGGGATCAACTTTATTAGTGAAAACTGACATGTTAGCGGGAAACCTAACTGCCAGCTGTGCATGTTGACCGCAAAACATTTGTTTGAAAACTAAAATTTTGGTGGTAAAACGTTGTATCGGTTGTGTGCATTTAGAAGTCGGCCAGCAACTATTTGTCGGCACTGCCCAACTGTGTGTTGTCATATCACTGGCCACGAGTTGATCTTGACAACCTTCTGTGTGTTCGGATGATGGACAAGTCGGCATGTCGGTGGTCTGGTGGATTCCAGATTGACAGAGTTGACTCTTTCCACATTAACATGAGGTCTGTTCTGCTACTGTTATGCATGCTTTAGGCACCTGTTGATAGCATGTTAGTTTAAATGAGGCTGTTGCGTTGAGTGATTTGTATTAAGGCAGTGTGTACAAAAGTCTTTTTCCAACATTCTTACTTACTTCTTGAATTAATTACTTACTTGTGGTGGCTTTTTTGTGTCACTTTTTAATAATTGCTGAAAATATCAGTCACTAAGCAGTTTTTGCACCATAATATGTAGTACATTTAGTAAATTTGTGGTGTTAGCCTATTAATTAATTTTAATTAACTGTTTATTATGCCTGGTTAATTTCTACAGCAGATAGAAATTACCCAGATAATTACTTTCCGTTGTACAACAACAACTACTACACGACTTTTTTTAAATGCCTAATTTATATGTTACCATAGGTAAGGCTCTGTCTCCAATATTGTACCTTTGATCTTTCTTAGAGGGTGAGTTTTGAACCTATATCTCATCTTTGTTACAATGTTAATAGCTTCATAACTAGAAAACGTAGCAATTGCACATGCATTGTAACTTGAGGCTGCCCGTGCCATGCTAGCTCTTTACCGCTTTAATTACGATGCCGTGCCAAGTTTGAGGTTGCTTAATCTATCCACTGCCATATTATAGCGTTTTTCCTGCTGATACATTACTTTACGCTGTGATCTTGACCTTTGACTTTTGACCTTGAACATTTGCAGCATATTGCCTGTGATGTAATGAAACTCTGTACCAAATTTGAATGTAGTCGAGCAATCTGCCACGAAGTTATTGTGATTTCAGTGTTTGACCTTATGACCTTGAACTTGCGTTACGTGCTGCACTGGTCTTTGGGATAATTTTCAGCAAATTTGACCTTCGACAACTTATCTGTGCCTGAAATGTATCATTTTTTATGCTGATAAGTTATGTCATGCTGTACCTTGACCTTTGACCTCTTGACCTTGAACTTTTACAGCACTTCGGGTGTCCTGTGCTTAAACTCTGTACAAAATTTGAGCGAAATTGAATAATCCACAGCTGAGTTATTGACGATTTAGCTCGTTTTCACATGCAATTTTAGTGGATGGGGCAGAACTGACAGAGCTTTCACAGGGATATATGGACCCAACTTCACCAAACTTGGCAAGGACATAGGGCGATCATCGCAGCATTGCACTTTTGTTTCATATTTCGGATATGTTACTGCATTTTCAAATGCTGGCGGCTCAAAGTTGAGTGATGTTTCAAACGATGCCAAATTTTGTACTTTTTGACACCCTGTGAAAATTAGGGGACAGGTGGGCGAGATCTCTATACCAATTGTTGAAGCCTTACCTACGACCGAACCTCCAAAATAATTTGATGGCCATCCACTGCACGGCTGCTGAGCACGGTGGATTGATAAAAAAAGAAAAAGAAAAATAAAGAAAGTTCATAGGTAAAACTTAAGGCCTTCCCGACTAACGTCGGGTGGCCTAATAGTGAAGGTTTGACTTGAGCTTAGTGAAAAATATTCTGCAGTATGTTTCAGTTTGATATCATTGTGACTGTACAGTTCACGCATAGCATGGATGCATGGCTCTATTGCAGGGAAGAAGGCAATCGGTGTTTATTCCTGCGTGTTGATATTGTGTTGCATGGTGCTACATATGTCGTTGTGTTTACCGACACCGATCAAATGCCACCACCGTACCGTGTTGACAACTTTGCTGAGGTTTATTTTGACTTACATTATTTCTTTGTTTTCTGCTTCATCTCATATATTGTTTATTAGTAGTGGTAGGAATAGAAGAAGCAGCAGCAGCAGCAGCCACAACAACAACAACAACAACAACAACAACAACAACAACAACAACAACAGAATTCTAGTTTAGTTGTTTGTTGTGTTGTGTTATTGCCAGTGCTTGTAATTCCTCTGTGCTGGATTATGACAGGTTTCTGTGCAGTTTTATCAGACCAAAACTTCAAGTGACCACTTGCGTACATACGTCAGACCACGGACTTCTGGTAAGTTGTTTTTTAGGCTGCCCGACGTTAGTCAGGAAGGCCTTAAGTTTTACCCATGAACTTTATTTGTTTCTTTTTTTATCAATCCACCGTACTCAGCAGCCACGCAGTGGATGGCCATCAAATGTATTTTGGAGGTTTGGTCGTAGGTAAAGCTTCAACAATTGGTGTAGAGATCTCGCCCACCCCTCCCCTAATTTTCACAGGGGGTCCAAAAAGTGTGAAATTTGGCGTCGTTTTTCATATCACTCAACTTAGAGCTGCCCGCATTTGTTACTGTATGTGATTGTTTTGAAATTTAAATGTGATGTAAATAACTGATAACATATGGTTCTCCAGTTGTACATAAATTATGAACATTGTTGACACTGTGAGTAACTGATGAGTTGTTAGTGTTGAATAGGTGTCCTTGCTTATTTAGATTTAGTGCAGAATCAGATAAACTGGGATTTCAGTTAGTGCATCTGCATTTTTTATCTTTCTTGTTACGAGCCGCGGCTCGACATCCGACGTATTCGGCAAAGTTACGCCTGTGGACGACGCTCACATGTATTGGACACACGGCTGTGGCTGGGGCCTGTGGGGAAGTGGTCAGAAAGAGAGTCGCGGACTCGCGGA
>Ga0049105_1000470_pt1 | contig 14021 bp, 11 predicted proteins | sample WorMetvaBAHAMAS1_FD_61260 | JGI IMG/M metagenome (GOLD analysis project Ga0049105, IMG submission 61260) | Worm MetaG Olavius vacuus BAHAMAS.1 | ecosystem: Host-associated > Annelida > Digestive system > Unclassified | place: Germany: Marburg | collected 2013-04-09
TATCAACCACTGAATTGTTATTTCAATACAGAACTCAAATTTTTGTAAGCCATGGCAGCACAGCTTGAAAAAAGTGAATTTAATCAACTTATGCAAAGTGTTCAAATGTACTCACGGCCAATTATATTCAGTTCACGTATATAGTCTACACCTTTCTCTTCATAAGTATGTAGAGTCCTTAGCTGTCTAAATTTATTGCAAGCGCCATGCACCATTGTCTCACACAACTTGTCCTCTAGATGGCAAATGATTATAAAATAATTTTACAGTGAAGACATTTTTAATATTTATGTATAAACTAATAAATAACTAATAGCAATAATGTTTTACTAGCCATTTTCAACATTTACTTGGCTTAATCACACAGGCATAGTTTACACATAACGGACTTTTGGACTATGCCTCCAAAAACAGTAGCACAAGCAATTATTTCCTGAGCATGTGACCAAAAATGTGCTTCCTTGCACCCAGAAAATTTCAGCCCCCAAACCTGAAACTCAGAACATGCATATGATTAGTCACATGTGTCATGAGGGTTCAAAGTGGCATTTATACAGGCCAAATGCTCTTACTGATATCCAATCAACAGTGCTGAGGCAATAAATGTAATAAACACCTGATAAAATGTCAGAAATAAACACACGTGAAGAAATACCTTCAAGTGCATCGGCACTGACCACAGTTGCAGCAACTGATGTAGGATCAACAAAAGCAAGACCATATTGAGCACTCGCAACGGCATCAGCCGAGCCACGAGGCCACGAGTAATGCAGGCCAATGTCTAGGCCTGTCTGTACAGCTTTAGACTTGCACCTACACAGACAGACAAAACAACACTGCACTCAGTTGCCAGAAACCACAGATTTAGACTCACGACAACACACACAGACATCAACATGTACAAACAGACAGTATCACTAACAGACTTGTACACAGGTCAACTCATACCATGCCAACCTGAGCACAGGAGGGTTGCCATCTGTCCCACGTTTGGTGAGACATCCCAATTTTTAGCCATAGTACAGCTGGGACGCTAGTTGTCCAACTTTTCGATGTCCCTTTGAAATGCACCATAAAACGTTCAAATGATGGGATCTTTGTCCCATAAAATTGCATGGAAACATGCCATTTGCAGACACAAATTCAAAAAATTGTTCTGGGGAGGGAGCTCAGCCCCCTCCTACAATCTACCCCTGGTGGGGAAGGAAACCCCTCCTCATACCCCATCTCTTTAGTGCTTTTCATGCCTGGATCCCCATATCTTTGGCATTTGTGCTGTCCACTTTCCTGAGCAGTCAAGGTGGCTAGTTATGATAAGGAAATAAAAGAGCATACACTTGAGAGATACAGTTGACTGAAATGCCAAAGTGCACCCATGGAAATTGGGAACTATAGGTAACACAATGCCAAAGTGTACCTATGGGAACTCCAGGTAAAAAAAATATGAGAGCACACCTGTGTGAGGTGTGTGATGTTGACGAGTGCTTCCTGTGTCGTCGCTGACGTTTTGTAACATCACTCACTGACGACATCGGCTCACTGTAGTCAACTGAAGTCCGCGATGATGTAAAGTCTTCTGAGTATGACAGCACCGTTGCTGTCTCAGATGTCCGCCGGGTCCTGCAACCTGAACTCACTGACATCAGGTCTGATGACCTTCGACGTGATGCACGTCTGTGAGACCAGCGGTCTGTCTCTGAGTGGCTGACAGCATGAGCAGTCACTTCACCAGTGGATGCAACTGTTACCTGTTCATTATTGCTACTCCTCGTTGTCGATTCACTCTCACTTGCTGCAGTCTGCACTGACGCCGCTGAACGTTCTGTTAATATCTCTTCATCAGGTATTGACGTCACCGAGTGCGACCTTGCAGTCGACACCGGGCTTGGTGTCCTTGACCTTGATCTAGTTGTAAACACAGGACTCGGTGACCTTGACCTGACCTCCGTGAGTCCCTCCATCAGCCGGACACGTGACCTGGTGGACTTGGGAGTAAGTGACCGCGGAGTCACAGAGAGGATGGAGCGGAGCGGAGCTGCTGCTGCACCGGGCGACGTTACACGAGACGAGCTGTGTAATGAATCATAGTCACTCTCGTACTGCAGTCTTAGACCACCGTCTGCACCATGAATGCCAGTGTCCAACTCATCAACAGTGTGCACTCCAAGACGAGCTAATGACGCAGCTTGTGCATCAGCAACATTGTCAACAGCTGCCGACTCCACATTAGCATCATAATCCAGAGCATCAACAGCATGCACATTCACTGCACAACAAATACAGAGAGACAGCTGCTTAACACAAAACATGCACAGTTTTCCATAATAAACAGAGAGCCTGCGCCATTACACGTACTGCTAAAACGTAACATGACAAATGGGTTTTCTTCAAATATACACACCGCAACTGCATATGATAGAAGATGAATGCCACTAATATGTAAGTTCTCAAATTAAATTCCATTAAAATCCACGCATACAACTTGAATAAACCAAAGTGAACGAAAGAATGCATCTGAAGAATTAGGGCCATGCCGCACGGCCTATCACTGTCTGCTGACAATGTTGGTCGTTATTTCAGCGACTGATTTTGTTAGACAACCTCAGAATGTCGGCCGACAAAAAATGACCAACACTGTTTGCCAACAATGTCCAACAGCCTCTACTGTATTATCAGTATCTATATGAAAAAATCTCTTGTACCATGCAATCTTCAATACTAACACACGTAAACCACTAAATATTGTCCCACTCAGAAGTAGTTCAAGTAATAGAATCCCAAAGTTAAAACTTTGTGTAGACAATAGACATCACATTTCAGAACAAATGAAACTGCATATGGAGTAAAAGTAACTCACAAGAGAGAGGATTATTTTTTAAAATATATAAATGTCAAAATCTGTAAATATTAAATAAATGACATTAAACATTAGGTTATAAGAAATATTATGATAACTGTAGCAACAGAGATGTGATAAAGAACTCCTACTACTCTGCACAGGAGGACCTCCTCTAAAACTAGAAAACGTGGCAATTGCGAATACACGGGTGAGTTATTGACAATTTAGCATGTTTTCGCGTGCAACTTTAGGGGGTGGGGCACAAATGACAAAGCTTTCTCAGGGGTGTGTGGACCCAACTTGGTAAGGACATAGGGTGATAATTGCAGCATTGCACTTTTGTTTCAGAATTCGGATATCTTGCTGCATTTTCAAATGCAGGTGGCTCAAAGTTGAGTGATGTTGAAACGATGCCAATTTCCCACTTTTGACCCCAGTGAAGATTAGGGGAGGGGTGGCAAGATCTCTATATCAATTGTTGAAGCTTTACCTACGACCGAACGTCCAAAATACATTTGATGGCCATCCACTGTGTGGCTGCTGAGCACAGTGGACTGATAAAAAAAAGAAAGAAAGTTCATGGGTAAAACTTAAAGTGTTCCCAATTAACGTCGGGCAGCCTAATAAACTCTATTATAAAAAGATATATAGCCAAGGTATCTGCCGTTAATCAGTATAAGACACAGCTCATCAATTTGAATTTGATTTTAATGAAATGCGAGATAATTTTATTAGCTCCAACTGTTTAAGCTGTTGTTCTCTTAGATTTACTGCATATACACTAGGGACTATGAACGTAAAGTGTGTACAAAATGCAATAAAGCAACCAATTTCCAGACAAAAATTGCAGAAACTTATGAGATCCCTCTCCCCATGTCTGCGGCCTAATCACCACAGTGGATTCACGTCACTGTTTATAAGACTTAATGCTATTGCAGACAGAATAAGCCACAGTGTAACTGATGTTATGAGTGTGAAATGAGACATACAGTGAAAGTTGTCAGACTCCGCTTCACTCACTGTGTCTTCGACATGACTTGATGACAGCGCATTGTCATCACTTGTAACAAGCAGTGAGTGACTGCTGGATGTCATCTGCTTCTGCACACATCATCATCATCATCATCATCATCATCATCATCTTACATCACTGCAACGAGTTCAGTAGTTTCAGAACGAGATGCACGAAATGACTACAGGCAAGATTACAAATTATTTAAAGTAATAACAATGCAATTTCTTGTGTTTTTCATGCTCTGAAAATTTACTTATGTACAGCTTAGATAAAATCATGAGGTCTACAGGAATAACTTCTACAGAACATCAACAGAATTCACTCAACAGTAAATTGACACTTGATCTCAATTGCAAGAAGACTGGTTGTCAGCTTCAGTGGTCAACCACACTATTGTAACGACCCTGATATACAGCAGTCAGGTTAACCTAAATCAATACAAACAGTCTCTGCCAAATCACTTCTGGATAGGTCAAGGCCCATGCACTGCAAACGTACACATATAATCAGCTATTTGTGAAAGTGACCAACGTCAGACAGTGAAGCATCCAGTCGACATGTGTTCCTTAACGACATCTGAAGGTGGTCTGTAGTCACACCACAAGGTGGAAGACAACATATACAACTGGCTGGAGAATACAGTGGATATTGCACTCATGAAACTAACTGAAGACTAAACTGACCCGGCCTGCAGTGCCAGGAACACGTTGTTGCTTGTGTGAAGAAATCTGACCCATGAACTCGGCCAATGATTCGTCATCTGAGTCGAGAACTGTCATTCCGGTGCGACCCAGTTTTCCAGCCACCACGGACTCTGTCGCCCTCAGCTCTGGCACTGTTGACTGTTTTGCCACAGCAAACTTCCCAACTAAACACACAAATCACACGTCAACAAATTTAACAAGATTGCCTTCTAATCTAATGCAGACCACTCATTTATGACAGCGCATCGTCATCACTTGTAACAAGCAGTGAGTGACTGCTGGATGTCATCTGCTTCTGCACACATCATCATCAACAATCAACTTATATACTGGGTACACCATTTGATCTGAGATTAAAACCCCATCCTGCAAGCAAGCCTCATGACTGTACCTTCTATAGAACCGGAGTTATTGCCAATCACAATTTTATGTTGTGGGAATAGGGATTTTTGCCCATTGTGCTTCTGTGACCTTTACCTTGATTGGATGACCTTATATACAAACCTGACCCATAATGCTGTATTCCGTCAAAATGTACGGTATAACCAAAAATGAACTTTCTACATCAAGACTTTCGAAAGTCATCGTATTACATATGTACAGACATACATACAGCTGTGAAACTATTACATGCCAGTGTACAGGTGGTAACAAGCCATCATCAGATCAACTTGCAGTCTCTAACTGCTGCTGCTACTGCTATTATTGCTTCTGTTGCTGCCTATTTTCTGTGCTATCAAAAATTAAGTAAAGTACCGTACTTCAAAGGTTGCTGAAAGAAACCTTAAAGGACTGTTGAAGCTAATGTTTTTGCATCAAAGCAGTGCAGAATCCACAGTCTCTATCAACATATCTAGTACAATTGTCCAAAATTTACACACAAAATATTAGCAAACTGTTAAACTTTCACAGTGAACCTATCTCAAAAAGTCACATGTTCAGTTTAATTTATGCAATTATTTTTGCAAACTTTTGTTTCACAATCAGAGAATAAAACTGACGGTGTGATGCCATCATAGAAGTAAATACTTTAACTAACCATTATTAATTAAACTAGTTAATTACTTTTTCCAAATAAGGAATGTTATTAGAATTTTGACACCACATACAGCATATGCGAGTTCAGCTAAATATTTTGAATCAGTAGAGGTGTCTACAAATACTCTGGGTCAGTCAAACTTCTTAAAAACCAGCAATAGCTCATAACAATTACACAGCCAAAATATAATTCAGATTTCATACTATATCTAACACCTATGCCCACAAATGAATTGTAAATGAAAGTGAGGAGTACAGTTAGCAACCAATAATTGAGAAGTGACACATAGCAATTCAACTGACGTGGTTTTTCCACAGTTGTCGGTCTGTTGTCTTGCATATCTGGGATTTCTGTCACGGACTGGATGCGTTTCTTCATGAACTTACTTCCTCCTTTGCCGACGCCGACAGATGAACTTTTGCTGTCATCGTCGTCGGATGTGGCATGGAAGGTGGCTGAATTAAATGAAGATGGTTTTGTCTGTGTAGAGTGAATCAATGTTGACGCTGCTGCTACTGTTTTGCTGTCACTTGACGGCTTGTTAGCAGACTGCAATGAGGTAGGTTTGATGTTACTAGCTGGCTTGCTTACCGACTGTGCCACTGACGACTTGGCCTGCACTGAAGACTGTGTTACATTTGAACCTGCCAATCATACATACTTCCTGTTTCATGTTTCAAACATAAGTAATTATCCTAGACTTCACATTTCTTCATAAAATTATCTTCAGTAAGTCACCAGACTTCATCAATGTGCTGCTGAAGATCACACAGTGCTCAATTCATATTAGTACACAGCAGAATAACAGGTATGTAGGAATGAACAAATGACAGTTTCAGTATAAATCAATGACATATGATATGATATATGCAAGCTGCGACAGATACATAAAGCAGCAGCAAAATGGTTCATGTATGACACTACAGTGTGATACTTGCTCTGCCCGGTAAAAGTTAGCATACTTAAGCATAATGCAAACACATCTCCAGACCTGATTCTACTGTGAAGTGTCCAGCCGCTGGACCATGTTTCTCAGCACGTACATCAGCCAACACTTCTTCATCAGGACTCAAGCTCAACTCCAAGTCACTGTCACTGGACAAAGTTGTTACCTTGCCAGTCGCTCCTCTAGAAGCACTGTACTTAGCAGCAAATGACTGGGCTTTTCCCAGTGCAGAAGAGCGAGCATTTGCACTTCCCAGTGCAGACTGTCCTGCTGCATCACCTGCACTGCTGGCTTTGATAGATGTCTCTGCAGGTTTCTGACTTGTAGCGAGCGACTGTGGCTCCGGTTTCTTTTTAATAAACTTATTGCTGCTGGTCCTTGTTGTTGTTGTTTCCAGCTTTTCATCAGCATCTGTTTCATCAGCTGACAAGTCACTCAGTTCACCGAACTTGTCCCACTGCAAGCCAGGTTTTGTTGGCTTCTTGTTCAGGGACTGCAAATAGTCCTGCACACAGCATAACATAACATATCACTGCAACACCATTGGTGGTACAATGTAACCCATGCACACAGCATAACATAACATATCACTGCAACACCATTGGTGGTACAATGTAACCCGTGCATACAGCATGACATAACATATCACTGCAACACCACTGGTGGTACAATGTAACCCATGCATACAGCATAACATAACATATCACTGCAACACCATTGGTGGTACAATGTAACCCATGCATAATATGGTGCAATTCTATAGTAAGTATTAAATCTATAGTAAGTATTAAACTATGGCTACTACTCAATGCACGCCAGTGGTTCACTGGTTTGGCCATGGCCAAATAGCTGGCAGGAATGAGTTCATTCAATTCCATGTTTCTCCTGTCTCTTTGTTAGTTCATTAGTATGCACAGTGTTGCATACTGAAACCTATAGCCTGTGGCCATCGGTGTTAACATCATGCATTCAAAAACAGTAACACTTAAATGTCATTCAAGCTAGCTGTTCTGTTAAAACTAAGATCATGAGCCATGGTCTTGGCGGGTTCACCCATGGGCTGTCACACTGGCTGGATAGATGAGGGGTCTGCATGACAATAACTGAAGGACAGGAATGGCTCTACCTAGTGGCAAAGTTCAAAGGTTGGGGACAAAGATCCACGTCCGCAGTCCATAGCAATATGCAATCTTCACCCTGCAGTTAGTCCATGTCTGAATGTTTCCCTATACTCATAGTACCAACCTGTATGATAAAATGCCAAGTTACATGAGGCGTCATTAGAATGATTGTGTAATGGGCCAACGGCAAGTAACGAACCCGTAATATCTTGCAACAACATCTAAATCATATTACAGCTTTCTAATATTTTTGGCAATTATCAAGAACAAAATTCTCGACAAGAAAACTAAAGTAATATTATCCACATCAGTCCACAGATTCTAAAAATTATGCGGATCTGCGTCTGCAAGTGGATGCATCCGCTGACCAGATGTCACTGCGTCGGCCGTCCGCGTAGCTTGACTGCCACTGCCTGGTCACACTTCAGTGGACATGCATCTTGACTCTCCACATGCTGCTGCTAGTCTTGTTTACTCCCCCACATCCTACTGCAGTCCAGGAATGAAAGAAATTTAGCAAGATGCAACTGCACCGGGCGGTAACCAGCCTAGATTGCTCAGTTGAGAGAGTGTTTGGTTACACTGTACATGAGCGGTCACTTCACACAGACCGTCGACGTAGTGATTACGTAACTGCGTTTCATTTCATCAGCTGCCATCCTTCCGAGGATTGCAGCCACATGACACACGACATTATGTAATCCAATTACCGGTAAATAACCGGTTTCCACAAAACGGTTACGGGTTTTGTTAAAAAACGGTTTTAACACGCCTACTTTTCACTGTGGTTTTGCATGTGCATTTGATTTATATATGTTCTAACAGTCACAGCATTTATTAGACACCGGCATCTACTGGAAGCCGGCGTTTATTCGAGAACTGGCGTTTACGAGAACATGGGCATTGGGCATCACAACCCCCAGCATGTACTGGAGGCCGGCATTTATTTGAGACTTGATGTTTATTAGAAGTTTTACAGTAGTCAAAGAACCTTTTGAAACTATGGTAATTGGATAACATAATGACAAAAACTTACAGCAAGTCCGTCGTCGTCGACCGCAGCTGCTGTTGTACCGAGCGTGCTGCCGACTTTGCCGCCACTTAACTGAGCAGAAGCTTTCTGCAGCAATGCACTTGTGCTGGAACCAGCAAACCTCCGCATCTTCACTGTACAACATTCAACATGCTTACTCGTATTCATTCATCACATATTTCAAGCACAGCATTCATTGAATAAACATCAGTAGGGAGAAGGGAATGGCCAAGTGGTTAGTGCACTGGGTTAGTATGTAAGAGGACGAGGGTTCAATATTCCAAGCAGTGAAGGAATTATTAGTAAATATTTATCATACTCGTGTTTATCCTATGTTCAGTATGTGTGCAATTTCTGTGTTTTTGTTAGTATTAACTCAGTGAGAACATGGGCATTGGGCATCATTGCATTGAGGTAAACCTGGCACTTGTATATCAGCTGCTTATTATACCCATGCTTAGACCACAGACCACATCGGAGCTGTTGTTACGTGTGATTGTATACCGGTACTTGCTTTGTGATACTGATGAGGTCAAGTTTCACTAAGATGAAAGTCTAAGCAAAAAGTCTTGGCAAAAGGTCTTAGCTGAACTCAAAAGTTTTGGTCTAAGCAAGAGTTCAGCTTAGCCAAAAGTCTAAGACCTTTCGCTAAGACCTTTTGCTAACTTTTGCTTAGGCCGAAGCTGAAGCACAAAATTCAGAGTCGGTCACTAGTTTAGTTAGTAAACGCTTACAAGTTTCGTTTAAACATTTACACAATTAACCCATAGAGGAACCCATTGTGTTTGTTGTTGTTATGGTCAGTAATATCTATTATTTCATTTCTTGCCATTTTCGTACCTTTCTGTGCTCAAAATAGTCTAAATAGATCACAGAACGATGAAGAAGAAACTTGACCTCTGGTCTTAGTGGAAGTTTAGCTCTAGTGCTTAAGTACAAAAGATAGAAGTTTAGCACTGGGAATTCCCAGCAGACGAGTGTCGAGTTCGGCTGAACTTTGGTCTTAGACCCAATTTAGGTCTTAGCATTTTGCTAAGTAAAATGCTAAGACCTAAATTGGGTCTTAGTATAAGACCCAAAACCCAAACTTAGACAAGAGGTCAAGTTGGGTCTTCTTTGCATAATTTTTGCTAAGCGATTTGCTAACACTTTTGTCTTAGCAAAACTTGACCTCATCCACTGTATCCATGTTGTCCTGCATGAGCTTCTTATTGGTTATTATTCCAGTGCGAAAACATGCTACTGTTTTCTATTGCAGTTATACGTCCAGTTAAGGAATATTAAGGAATATGCAGCACCTGTTTGGCACACTGGTCTCACTGCTGAACTGGTACTGGCAGAGAGTATCGAGTCAATCCAAAAATGTGCACTCTGAATAATATTTGGTGGAAATTCATTTACAATTTCTTCACATTTCAATTTCTTCTTCATTTCTTCCCTATATGACAGATTTTTTCCACAAAATTCTTCACCCGCCAAGCTGTCTCCATTACCTCCTCCCCAATAAAAGACACAACAGCCAAATACATAAACTAAGGAATCACTTGTACCCTCAAATGTTCACACTTATACAAAAATTTAAAAATCTTTCATGGTTCCTCCATCATTACCAACAAAATTCATAATTATATTTCATCTGTATAGCAAACCTGTATTTTTTTAGCATTTTAACATGTGTTGTATTAATATTTTGCACTTATGTATTCTAATTTTCTTTTGCTTTATAGACCCAGTTGCTTTTGTGACTGCAATACGCAATAAACAAACGATAATTATACAGTCAGATCGGCGATCTGACTAAAACCCCAAGAAAATTAATGTGGTCAGATTGGAAGTAATAAATATTCAACAGAGTAATAATGTCATCATTGACGCTTCCCACAATGCAGACACTTACTTAACTTTACCACAGTGGTGCCAGTGCATCATTAACAGTCTCCTGGTGGGCCTGCAGGTGGCATTAAAATGTTCCTCTCCTCTAGTTAAAATAGGCTTTTCTTTCTTTTGTCTCAAAGTGACTGTGACACAGCAGCTATTACATCTCAGAAATGGTGCATTGTGATTGGACTTATCATGACACTTTGCGGCAAACATTATTAAGCTTACACTTGTGCTAGCTCTTCTCACAGCCATAAGTGAATTAATTTTGTTGGGCCCCATCGCAAAACAATGAACTTTCATGCCTAAGTAACACAGGACAAACTCATTTTATGTAATGGTTTACAAATAAATAAGTGTAAGATATGAATAAACATCGGCCTAAGTCAGTTCCCATCACTGTGACCTCTTGGAAGCTGTAACAATAACTGGACCACTGGCCGATCTGACCGTATCAACTGTGTGGGTTTTTTTCAGATCGCCGATCTGACTGGTATGACTAATTACCGCATCGGACCACATCGGACTACATCGGACTGCATTGAACCACATCGGATCACATCTGATCAAATCTGACTAAACTGTCCAGAGACATCTGCAACGACCACGTACCGCCTGTATACCAGTAGTAAACCACGCACTGGCGCATAGTCGAAAATGTCTTACATATATGATGTTAGAGGAAAACCCTCTGTTCCACAAAGAGGCTGTCTGAAGCGCTGAGAGAGTCCCTAGTGGACTACGAAGCCCCGCTTACTGGGGGCTATACTGTTTTACTGACTGTTAGAGACATGTATGCAACAGATGACCTAGGCCTAAAACTGCTTCTGTGGCGACCTAACTTGTTGTAATGAGATAACTGTACGCCGGGTGGCTTGTTTGCCCTGAAGCTAATTCCATCACTTTTTGGCTTTGCTTTTAAAATTACGATCTCTCATTTGCAGACATGGTCTGATGTGGTTCGATGCAGTCAGATGTGATCCAATATGGTCCGATACGGTAATTAATCATACCCCAATCTGACTTTATCAATTCTGAGCTACAAATAAGGTCAGATCGCCATCGCCGATCTGGTCATATCAATTTTTGAGATCGTTCAGATCGCCGATCTGGTCCTATCAATTTTATGCCTATTTAGTTACAGTCAGATAGCCGATCTGACTGTATCACTGTCCATCAACGAATTATTATTATTATTATTGATTGTACTTGTATACTTGTAGTGGTTTGTCTACAGTGTAATAAACTAAATAAATTATCATTATTATTTAAAAAGGAGACAACAGCATAGTTAGCATCAAGCGTTACTAACAGCAACCGGCGACGCCTATACGAATATCGCATGTCTTTAAATGTCACGAACACCCATAAAGGTTTTCAAAGCACAAAATATAAAGAAACATGAGTGAGTCATATATAAGCAGATTTATTTTGTCGTATAAAGCGTAATTTCGATACTAATACGTACTTTATATATACACCAGATAATACGACAAAGAATATGAATTTTTTATTTTAAATGTGTTGACAATTAGTTGCCTAATTTATACATGGTCACTTCCGGCACACCTCTACAATGCGTAATTGACTAATTGTTGATCGTTTGGGTTGGGTGCGTACTGCGTAATGCGTTGCGTTCTTATATCGAATCAGATTGATTTGAGAACAATGTACCGTTCGACAATACCACTCCGATTTATCTGATCAACCTGCTATGGAAATTAGGGTTTGGATTAAGGTTAGACTTGGAGTTGCACAATTTTAGCATTTTTAACTTAGAATAACGAAGACGAGCACCATACCTTCTGCGAATTTCACAGAAGGTAACATCTTGTTAAAAGAACGCACCCAGATAATAAACAACAAAATAAAATGATATTTCTAGGTATATGGCTATATAGCTAATGATTTGATAATTTGTGTGGTATCGTATATACTATTAGGCCTAATTAGAGATTAGTACAGCCTGTTAGAGCAAGCTTGCTGACTTTCAAACGATAGTTAACATTTTTAATAACCAGAATTGTGTGTGTCGTACTGATTATTGCGTCTCGTTTTTCTTTTTTTTATTTTTTACTCACTGGTATTCCGGATATCTGTCACTCAGTGCTTTGCCTAAGTTGATACCTTGCGGTTGTGATACTAGTCAAGTCAGTGATGTTGACGGACGCAGGCTCCACTCCAAATATTATGTCCGTATTGTCCAGTCCACTCCAAAGCGCTGTCACGGTGTACTTCATTTATAACTGGCTATACTTTGTTTAGGCCTATTTGTATGCAACTGTGAACACTTTAAATAAATAAATAAATGTCTATTTGCTTATGTGCCCATTGTGGCACCGCACCGCACAGTGTTTGCTGTGCTATAAAAACTGTGATCATAAAACACTGAAACAGTGATAAAAACAGCATGCTCAGCTATCGCAGAGAGACCGCGCTGCAGGATGCGTTATAGTTTTCGCCAAAAGTAGAAGACTGGAAACGGGAGACAATATTTTACGGACATTATAGGTCTACTTCAACCACTGTGATATAATCGCCTGAAAATCGCTCAAATTCGGTGAGAAAAACGCAAAATAAGGGCTATTACGGCGTTCAAGGTCATTCAAGGTCATCGAGGTCGGTGACAATCGAAAGCACGTATGCGATTTCCTATTAGTGATTAATAGTAAATGACATCCTATCTCGTACCGTTTCAGAGTTATCGCAGCTTATTGTTCAAATTTTGGACACTGCGTTTTCGAGCCACCATTTTTTTGGGGAGGGGCTTAAAGACAACGTACGATGTTCATCTTGGGCTCATTGGAAAGCGCGTAGTGGACTTCCTATTAGTGTTAATTTCAGGAAGAAGGAGTCGCCCCCTACCAACCATTCTTATTCTCAGAAAACTAGGCTAAATGATCTATCGTATGGTATAAAAATCTAGACACAGATCTTTCCACCGTTTTGTCACAATTCACGCGTGTGTCAGACAGACGGACGGACAGACAGACAGAATTCTTATCGCTAGACCGCGTCTTCATTCCATGCATGATGCAGCGCGGTAAAAACTGTGGTCAGTGAAAATGAAGTGTATTACTTATTTATCTTATCGCGGCAAATGACGTCATAAAGCAGTCGTCGGTCAGAGTTGGTGTTGTTTGGAGCTGATGGAGATGTTGGGGTGTACGAAATAATTGAATTGTGGTTGTTACCAGATTACGACAAACATCTGTATATTTAAAAAACATACAAAACATCGCAAAATGGTAGTGGCAGTCGCAAACATGACATTGCGATTTATTGCTAAGTATAAGTACAGTGGTTTACGATGGCCCCCGGGTCATGTAACCAAAGAACGTAAAGCGCCGCAGGCGCGAAGAACGGTGACCACGCCCACTTATTGAAATCGGCCTGCAGCGGCGCAGAGGTATCGCCATCTAGCGGTTGGCACGTTGAACACCGTA
>Ga0049105_1000471_pt1 | contig 14013 bp, 6 predicted proteins | sample WorMetvaBAHAMAS1_FD_61260 | JGI IMG/M metagenome (GOLD analysis project Ga0049105, IMG submission 61260) | Worm MetaG Olavius vacuus BAHAMAS.1 | ecosystem: Host-associated > Annelida > Digestive system > Unclassified | place: Germany: Marburg | collected 2013-04-09
TCAAATTTTGTCGAAATCGGTTAAGGGGTTTCCGAGCTGTGAGGGGCCAAAAATGGGGGTCTTCCATTGACTTTGACTGTCGCCCTTACAACAGGTCAGCACTACCGTGCTGCCTGTGACTAGTCTAATTTAGTGATATAGCACAATTTTGTGCATTGATATGTACTTATTTTTATCTTGTACAGCATCCAACGTGTTATTTCTGTGCAAAGCAACCAACAATAGACAGTGACAATAGGGAATCCGTGTCTGGCACTAGATTGGAATATGTTAGGAAGCTAATAGTGACTTTCTACTAATTTTGATGAATGCTGCATTTATTTTTAGCTGTGCACTCTGTATGTAGAAAGAAGTCGATGATACAATTTATAGTTGTTTTTGCAGTTTGGAATGAAACTTGGATCGGTGACCAGTGGCTTGGCGCTGGCAGCAGTGCGTCAATTGCATCATCTCATGTCGACTGTAACTGACGATGACTGTGTGAAGCATGATTTGATACAAGTTTGCAACATTGTGCAGCGCTTGTACCGTGGAAATGCAGAAATCTGCCGGGTATCACAGCACTCTCCGAGTTTTAATGGCAATGGCAAAACCGTACATTTTATTACGTTCAGCAATTGTAGATGAGCTGACAGAGTTAATGTAATGTTGTAATTAACAACATATTGCCTTCAAAATACACAGATAGAACATAGACTGACTGCATTCTGTCAAACACTTTTTTGACTTCTGCATGTATTAATCAGTATATGTAGGTAACTTAGTTTGTTGTAAACACATATTACATATTTTTATTTTAAAGTAAAAGTGTGGGATTATAGGTCATGTGCTGCCAGCTGAGTGTCATTGTCCATGGGCTGCTTGATTTAGTTCATTTGTATGCTTTCACTGGAAACCATCTCACTGTCATTGAAACCAGATTGCCTGTGTAAGGTATCAGTAAGAAGGCATGAAACATGTGATCTAGTGCATGTGGTATTGAGTTTGTGCTCCTTGTGGGGACAGAGATGCTGACAAAAACATGAACAGCTCTAGTAGATATATAACAGTAAGGCATCAGCCCCATAATCTTGCCTTTGTTATCTGTCGTAAAAGCTGTCTGTATAATAGTGGGGACTTCACATTAGTAGAATGAGATCTGCCTACACTCGCCAGCTCATCATTCCATGCGCGAGGACAAGTTACGGTGACCGTAGTTTCGCTGTTCATGGTTCCGTCGTGTGGAATTCTCTGCCACACGACCTGCGGTCAACTGACTTATCCCTGGCCACATTCAGAAATCGACTGAAAACATTCCTGTTTGACACTGACACGTAGCAGCGCATTTGTGGCTTTGGCGAATTTGGGCTATATAAGTGACATTATTATTATTATTATTATTAAAAATTATGATGCTGTGTTGGATTCAGTGTTTGACACAGCATAGTATCCTTATTAAACTGGTAGTTGGATAACAGGAAGAGTGAAAAATATCAGCAATCTGCAAAGCTTTCATTACTCTACCACCAGCATACTCAGTTTTATCGCAGTTGAAATTGTCGTGTGCTTGTATTGTAAGGTGGAATGTTGATATGGTATGGAACACCACCATTTTTCTGTGTGTAGGCATGCATCTCTGCAGTGAGACGACTGAATGCTTTACTGCAGCACCATGGCGGAGAATCTGATGACAGTGACAACGATGCCATAACTGACCTGTCAAGCTGTGACACGAGTTCAGGCTGCGAGATGTCGGGAGTCGACTTGGAGCAGTACTGCAGCCTGCTTGAGTCAATCAACTCATTACTGTCCAACGACAAGCTGGAGACAGACTCAGAAACTGAAAATGACAGACTGGATAACCACTCCTCTGATGTTATTGATGGAGATTCCTGTGAGAAGGCTAACAAAGACGACTGTCAGATGTATGAAAGTGAGACAGTAACAAAAATGTTGGAACAGGAATGTGCACCCATAAGCATGACATTTAATGGTAGTAAAGTAGGAAGTAGGAAGCTGAGTGAGAAAGACATTGATCCCATTTATAGTGCCGTAACAGAGGAAAACACGGACAAAATTGTCAACAAATTGAAATCAGAGATGGAGTTGGGTGCAGATAGAGGAAAGAGTGATGACAAATATAGAAAAGAACATGCTGTGGCTAATAACGATGTGAATTCATTGACTGTGGAAAGTGCCAGTATGAGCACTAAGTTGGGTACAAATTCCAATGCTAACTCGAGCGTTGAAGAGTATGTCAGTGATGAGAATGGAGATGATGGTGACGATGATAAGCCGTTGGTAGAATTGTGCAGCAAAAAGGCCGAGTGTGAAAATGGTTCTGACGATGGAGAGAAGAGAGAATTCTCTGAAGGTATTAAGTCTGATGGAACTGCAGCTTCGAGCCAGCTGTCGGATGATGTGCTTTGGAAAGAAGGCGACATTGAAGTACGACTAGAAATTGGCGAAGATGAGTCGTCAAACTCGCCAGTGGGTGATGACGACAATCTGAAAACCAGCAACAAAACCAGTGATCTCTGTACAGATAATGATAACAGTGATGTCCCTGCCAGTAAGATGCCCAGAACCAGCATTCGAATTTCTCTCTCAAAGTTGACTGCTCGCATTAATGGAGACGATGTGGCTGAACCTCCGACAAATTGTGCGCCACCTGTGAAAGAATTGGCTGTTCGTCGCAGAGGACGCCCACCAAAGCCAAAGTCGCAGAAGAAGTGTGTGAAACCACAACAGTCCAGAAGTGATAATGCCAAAACAGGCAAGTTGAGCAAAACTAAGGCTGATGCAAGTGGAAAGTTGAAGCATGCGCAAAATGTAGGTAATCGAACAGAAGTGAAAGCTCGAGGCCGTCCACGCAAGTCATCTCAGTCAGTGGAAACGGCTTTTAGTGCTACAATGAATGGAATCTGCACTAGAAGGAGGCACAGCACTTCTGACAGCAAACGCGTTCGTTCAGTGGACACCAAAGATGTAGCCGATTCACATGCAAAGTCCGTTTTGAGGGATACGACAGTTAGCAAGTCAAAAAAGCGTCGTGCTAGTCGAGGTGTTGAATACATTGATGATGATGTTACTTCGTCGTTGCACCACGCTGCTGATGAGTACACCCATGTTAGTACAAAGAAGATGACTGGTAGTAACTCTCACATCGAAGAACATGACACCAGTTCAGTGAGCTTTGCTGAAGTTGACACAAACAGTCAGCCAGCCTCTGACAAAGAAAATGCAAAATGCACAATGGCGATTGACAAGGTCTGCATTTCCACACATAGTTTAAATGCCAAGAAGCAGACAGCCGGAAGAAAGCGTGGAAAAAGTTATTGGGCCACATGTAATATAAATGATGTCAGTACACGTTCTGATGGCAGTGTAACTGATAATGTAGAAACAAACAGCATGGACGATGCATGTGCAGAAGAAGCTGTCTCCTTTAAGCATAGTCGAGCTGCTGGCAGTTGTGTGGAAGAAAATCAGACATCTTCTGATAATGAAGAAAAATCAAAATTGCGTTGCACAACTGAAGAAATGTTTCGGCAGATTGGCCGGGATGGGTTGGAATGCCGTTTTTGTGGCCGTGAACTCCGGACTAGGACGCAGTTATTGCAGCATGCCAGGATTCAGTGCCATCTTCAGCAGAAGTCGTCATCCAGTGATGCCAGTTGTTTAACTGTTGATTCCAGAAAACGACATAAATCTGAGACTGAAGTGTCAGCATCGCAATCAGAGAGTCAGTGCGAAGTTGCCAGTGAATCTCCTAGAACTGGCAGTGATGAGGCTGACAAGAAGACCAATACCATTCATGTTGATGCAATTAATGGTGTTCACATTAAGAACTGCATTATAGAGATTAGCCCAATAACTGAGAAAATGGATGTCAAGAAAGACTCGGAGACTGATGCAGAACAGAATGCCAAAGCGTCAGATGATTCATCAGATAAAGCTAATGTCGCAGCAGCGAGTGATGCTTTGGCTGACTGTGTGTGTGATGGCTGTGGTGAAGTAGTGCCTGACTGCTCGTGGTTAACTGCTCACATAGTGACGTGCCCAGGCAGGTCGGGAGCAGGTGATGAAATCAGCAGCGAATCATTTCATCAGGATGCATCTCAGTGGAGCAGTGAACAGGACAATGTCATGGTGCCAGAATCGGGGCTGGAGCCTGTTACTGGGGATGCAAGCACTCAGCCAGTTGAAGTAGATGCAGCCAGCCTACTGCAGCTGTTGTGCACCGTCGAGAATTCTCTGTTGTGTACTGTGCCGTCAGAAAATGATGCTGGCTGCCAGCCAATAACGGTTGTCAGTGATAGTTTGCTGCACGAAAATGGAGCCACCGCTGTCAGCACTGCAGAGAGTAGCCTCGATGTGGGGAAGTTTGGTCGTGAGGTTGTTCATGATGGAGTTGCAATGTACGAGTTCACCGAGTACCGTTGCAGCTTGTGTCCAGTGACTTTTCTTGACCACGCTGCAGCTGTTCGGCATGCTACTGCCACGAAGGTGCACACGGCCTGCACCGTGGACCATACTAATATATATTGCTGCATGCAATGCGACATGCGCTACCGGGACCAACAGTTGATGTGGTACCATGTAACATACATCTGCCAGCAGTCGGAAGCGGCTGCTGTGCCGGCAAGCGAGGTGCACCGATGTGCGTGGTGCACCAAGCAGTTTCTCACTGCAGAGTACCTCAATCGGCACTCTCACTTGCAACATTCCACCGAGCTGTCAAATGTTGATTCACAGATGACCCTCAGAGAGGCTGCACTGACCACCGGCCAACAGTCGACGATAACAAATAGCGACATTACCAGTTCCGAAACTCAGAAACAAGTGCTACAAGCACTTGCTCGTGCCACAATGCGCAATGGCACAAATTCCTCCCCAAAAAGCCGGAAGGAAGCAGCGCTATTGCGATCTAAATTAGTTATTGCATCAGACGCCCTGCCTATGCGCAGAACTGCCAAAGGAATCGTGTATAAGAACGTGTTCATGCAGTGTATTGTCAGCTATATCTGTTCAAATTGTGGTCGTGATCTGAGCACCAAGACAGCTAAACGTGAACATCGTGCCGCTGCACCAGATTCCTGCTTTGATTCTGGACCAGGTGGCCGACGCCTGTTCACATACGTTCGGCATTACTCGTATCTGTGTCCATATTGCAATGAGAGATCGGCAACACAGAAAGCATGCCGCGCTCACCAGCTGGCCACTTGCTTGCCACGTATGGGTGTGAAAACAGACGAGCTTAACCACAAACAGCTGCTGTGTCCATTCTGCCAGCGCAAGTATTTCAACGTCATCACTTTGAAAGGTCACATGACACTTGTGCACCAGATCAGTCGTGCAGAGAGCAACCAGCTGCTTGCCGGAGTCACTGGTGCCAGTGAAGAGGTTGGTGCAGTTATGCCTCATGATTCCGACAGGACGACGGTGAATACAGCATCTCTCAATGACGGCAGCACTGCTCTGCATCAGGCTGCTGCCAGACCTGTAAACAACGCAGCTAGTGTTGGTTCGGTCGCCGATGATGAGGATGAGGACCATTTTGCCGCAGAGGATGATGACAGCAACAGCATCAAGAGTGAATCCGCGTCACGTGACAGTCGTTTCGAGACTGTCGATTCTACGCTGCCGCTCTTCGCGTCAAACAATACGTCGTCGTCCGTTGTCTGCAAAAACAGTGAACGCCGTGACTTATGCACATCATCAGACAGCAGCAGTGAAAACGATGAAGACGAAGATGATGACGTTGATGTTGTTAGCGATGATGGTGGCATATCTGGTGATGACGATAAATCTGTTCAGTCTCCAGTGTTGATGCGGCGTCGATTTAGTCCCTGCCGAAAACCAGAGACCAAGAAATCTTCTTGCCGCAAATCGTAGCATGTTGTTACGTAATGTTGTTTGTGCATTTTACAGTGACAGTTTGTACAGTGTTGATGTTAACATTTGTCTTTTTTGGCTTTGGAAGAAACCAGCTGATAGGATTAGTTAATTTTAGCAGTTGTCACACTTCGGCCATTGTAGCTTATTATTACAGGGCATTAAGCAACAAGTTGGCATCACATGAATCTTTTTGTCTGATGATGTATAAACTAATATCAAAATATACACCTTATCAGTTGGTATAAGTCTTAAGCGCAAATAGGCAAACAGTCACAGTGTGCCATGGTAGTTAATCACGAATAGAAATGTTTTCGGTTGCCTTTTTTGAATTGTGAAACAACTGTTAACATTCATCACTTTACTGACCACAACCAACACACCCAAAGGTTCTGTTTACAAAACATTAACTACAACCATTTTGTGTTGGTTTTGCCCAACTGATAACTGCAATGAAAATTATGATAATTTCCGTAACTGATAAATACTGATAAATATCAGTATTTATGTGACTTCATATTACGCTAAATATTGTGCACGCCATTGGTTGCTGTAATGTGTTAGTCATACCATTGTTCGTAGCTTTGTAATATTTAATTTGAATGTTTTTGTCATATTTTATCTGCCGGTCAAGATCTCGTGGTTTCTGTATTCATCAAATGCATAGTGCTTATTGTGCTCCGTTATTAGTGTAGAATGCTCTTAACAGCTGCAACACCAAATTTGATGATTGTACTGTGTCGATGTTGTGAATGATTTGTTGTGCGTGTTGTAAGCTGAGTGTCTGTTACAATGTTTTGATTTTGTTGGATATGCATGATGAAACTGGGTGTTGCTGATAAAGTAAGTAAAGGATTGCATACAGTGCTTTGATACTGTTATTTGAGCATTGGGGGCAGCATCCAGCAACCTCCAAAGGTGTGATGACCCACCCTCAGGTTCAGGTTCAGGTTTATTGTACTTGTAGCCTGAAAGCTAAAAATCAAGAAGCTAAGTAACAATAGTACAACAAATCAATACAGTACAGGACGAGAAATAAAAGTGCAATGTGATGAAAAAAAGAAAAAACTAACCATCGACTGAGGAGACTGATATGGGAGAAATTAAGCCTATTCGTAGTTTAGGAGGGCATGATGGATGACAGATTCGTAGCAGTTAGTACCGTTACATGGTCTAGGATATGCAGTTGCTCTTCTAAGCCAAGTCGTGATTTCAGTGTCACAAGGGGATGACAACAGGTGGTGAATGCAATTAGATGGATTAAGCAATCTGCGTTTTAAAAAATGGGCAGTTTGTCATGCCTATCTGAAAGAGACGGGAGCTCGGTATACTGCAACTGCACCCAGTATGGCATAGACGTTGAAGAAGACCACAGAAAATACTCCGGTTAAAAGTTGAGAGTGCTAAGGAAGTCATTAAATTTCTCGTCACCAGTCCTAAACAAGCTTGAACGATCTGTAGAATACTTTCAATATCACTATCTTTATTGGTAAAGTTAGCTGAATGTTTTATTCTACAGTCTTGTACTTGTCGTAAAAAAGAATTTTTTGATTTGTCTGTTACATGAGATTACTGTTAATGTCTTGAGTTGATTTTTTGTTTTGTGCTGTGGTGGATCAGTGTTGTGGTTATGTTCCATTATTCTTGTAGACTAGTTTATAAGCATTTATAAGGCAGCTGTGGTCTTGGAGTCACTGCAGTGGCACTTTACCTCAAGAATGTGATGTCAAGGAAAGAAATGTCGAGATAACGGAAGCTGATTGTGAAATATTGATATGTTCGTTTATTGTTAGTCGCTGTTTTTTGTAAAAATACAGTTCAGTTTAAAATGTCCAAAAATCTCCCAACGATGTAATGTCAATTAAGTGTTACCGCTGTAGTATCTGCTTGTCAGCTGAGACATACATCAGTACTTGCAGTGTTGCAGTGCAGATGAGGAAGTTAATCATTAAAACTGTGTTTGCCAGAAAATGTTAGTAGAAAGATTGGGTGATGGTTATGTACTGTACTGAACATAGATATGTGGATTGTGGTCCATCTCCAATGCTGGTGGTTGACTGTACGTAGGACATCACTCGTTGGGGTTATTTTGTGGCATTTTTCGTGTAGTGTGGACTAGACATTAATGATTATTATCATTCCACAACTTTGTGCTGCTTCATCCAGCCGTTTATATTTCATTTAGATATGTTTTGTGTTTGTGTTGTGATTACCAGTGTCATCATATCAGTGTATTGCTGTTACTGTGGTACGTAAAGTGTCCCGATACTCTTTTTTTATTCTATGTTGTTATAAATTTTTGCACATTACTACTGTATCGATGTTATGTTGGGTGAACGTTAGTGACCTGATATTTTTTATTTTGTTATCTGTTGCTTACGTATTCACATTTTTGTAGTTTGTTGTTGTAGGTCTAGAGATTTCTTGATCTGTACAGATTAGATTATAACTTATTGCTGACCAGGCCACTCAAATGCAGCAGCAAGGGTAATTGAGTAACACAGGTTCCAGAGGTTCTTAAACCTGGCCTGGGGGAAGAGGGCTGCACCCCAGGGTGTGGAAATAGGGAAAAATGGTCTTGAAAAGGTATCATAATGTGGGGCATTTTATCAAACCTTTTCTTATTAAATTTACCAAGCAGTATGGGACAGTTCAACTGTTTTTGATTTTAAACATTATTAGCAGTTAACTGCAGTTAGCACCATTAGTTGTTTAACATAACATGGTTAGCACTCTTCAGACAGTACAAAATTCCCAGACATTGCTGATTTGTTCAGACACTAGTAGCTGCCATAAACGCGAGCCATTTGCTAAAATCGACTGAACCAAGTGCCTGTAATGAATAGCAAAACCAACTGCACTGTATTTCTGACCACAACAGTCCAGATGTAGAGGTTAACTTATGCAATTTTCCAGACATCTAAGTTTCCCTGACATTTTGCCCTTTGTCCCTACATTTCCAGGTTTCCAAATTTTCGATACAAGTGGTAACGTATATGAAACTGTCGGTCACTAATGGACATGTAATCTGTGTGTTGGTGTGAGGGGTGCACGAACTAAAAAAGGTAGAACCACTGGGGTTACAGCTGAGTTGCATTTGGAGTCATTGTCACCAGTTCATTAAATCAGTTTGTAAGCTATAATTTAACGTTTCCGATTTGTTAGATATTGCCAGTAATGCCATTGATGTCACTGTCAGTATTACATCTGGTAAATGCATGTGAATCTGTATGAATGAAAGGTGGTAAATTTCTGTTGCACTTTGGCGTTTACGATCTTGTACACAGCAGTGTGTGAAAATGTTTTGTTGGTTTCTCTATGTGTCCATGTATGAAGCATTATGATTTTTCCAAATTTCATTAGTTAAATGCCGTTTTTGCTGGATTTGTTAAATGTTGAGACTGATTTTGTGATTGTACCAGTTTTGTACATAAATGTCATTTGTAAATAAAGATGCATAATTTATACGGGCAAGAATTACAGATGCGTAGATGCTGCAGGTCTTTTTGTGTGCGGCGTAACATTGTGAATTAGTTACTAAATCGTGTTTGTGTTTGAGACACACATTATGTAATTGCGTGATGTACTGTGGCAGTTTTATGTTGTCTGTGTGTAAAAGTTGAAGCTTGTGTTAGCATCAACTACAGCAAAAGTTCCACTGTGACTAGCAGACCTGTTAGTGCAATGAGACGTTGCATTTACCATTGATATTTTGTATTGCATTATGATTACCGTTACAAGTACTAAGTTTACATTGTGCTGTTGAGTGAGAGAAGTGACAGTTTCCTATCGTTTCATTTCTTAATTTCATACTAGGCTAATGAATCAGATTTTGTAGCTCAGTTGTTTGGATTTTCCATGTTGTTTCTTTCTTAGTGTACATAATACCTGTTTGGCATGAATGTTCATTGTACTGCAATTAAATGACTTGCGATATGGAAGGTATACGAGATGACATTATACAAGGTGCGGCATAAAAAAGTAGCCTCCCACAGAGTTTGCAGTTTTCTCAGCAACGGCTTGTAATTTCAGCATGAAATTTCGTGCGATTAGCTGAAGTTACTGTCGAATATTGTCTTGAAATTATCACCAGTGGTGCCACCTAGTGATTTTCGCATATTCAAAAATTTGTGCACTAAATCCTGTGCATGAAAAACACCCTTCTTTCAAAATGACGAGTAACAGCTCATATGAAATGGAATTTTGTAAACAGTGATTTGCTTAATAGTAAAAAGCATTAGGGAGTTTTGCTTCATGTGGGTAGTAGTGTCAGCCTAGAAAAGGAGGATTAAGATGTTGCATAAGTAAGGCTATGGAGCAAAGGCAGTAGTGGCTGCATAACCTCCAGCAAGATGGTGTTCATACACAGCTGAGCTCTAGCAATGCAGAACTGGCTCCAGACCAACTGTCCAGATTTTAGTACCAGTGGCCTACAAATTCACTGAACCTAGACTGCTGCTACACAATTTGTCAAGGGCACTGTTTGACTTTCAAGCCTATCACTATCCGGTTGCCGTAGCTTGTGTTTGTCACGTCTGCAATATCACTTGCTTCCACAGCCACAAGAAGATGTACCTCTAGGATCTGCTTTCCATGATTTCACCCACTGTAGTTATCTGTTGTGCCTGAGAAGCGCCACCTTTATTGTCGGATACATTAATCATTACCGTTACAAGCGTCATCCAAGACAGCCTGCCTTGGGGACCAACTACTAAAGCTGTGAAAAAGTTTACAAAGCCAGCAACTGAAGGCTTGCATTGAAGCGGAGGATGAATGAACACTTTAAACACTTACATGTACTTTGAGTGCAGAATTCCGACGCTTTGTCGCTGTTGTTTGAATGACTATTTACTGAGCATTTCCTCAAATGTTTTCGAATGCGCTAAACTTTCTATGTGGCAATGCTACAATACTGATAATGTAAGTGTAAGATAATTAAATGCTGTTAATATGGAGGTATATGACGATTGAATTAGTGTGTAAAACTTCACTTTGAAATTGCAAGCAAATGCTGAGAAAAGGGCAAAAATTCTGGGGGCTACTTTGGGTGCTGCAGTGGAACACATCAGCATTCAATGTAAATCAACTGACAAAACTCTGACAGTGGTGGCATGTTTGAGGTACAGCAAAACATCAACAGCATTAACACAACTATAACATGCAACAGTGACAAAAGAAAATGATGTCTGTGCTGTGCCTGCACAGGCAAGCTGTAATTTGGACAATCGCAATGAAGCATTCAATACCACGTAATAGATAATCTCCGTGAATTTATTGAGAAAATAACTTTTATCAACATTTTTTGATAACACAAACAATTACGGAAAACAGCTGTATGACATAATTTAATTATAACCTGACAGCTTCGTTTTGGCTCTATAATTAACTTATTAACATCAATGCAATTTTATTTTGCACAGCACATAAATGACAAATTTTACAGTGGCATAGTTCAGCAACAGTGAGAAAGATACCACAGTGCAGATTGTTACACTTGCTAAGCCACATAAATACAATTCTATGTTACAATTGCACGCACACGTCATGTCATTTGGCTGCTCATTTAACGTGGGACAGCGTCGGAAGCATTACTCGGCAGACTGTACATCACCTGAACAGACTGTGTCATTTGCCATCAACACACTGTAACGCGTGTTAACTTTGCAGTTAGCATTGTACAGCACTACTCTAGTGTTCCATCAAATTAGCAGACAAGCTACTACTGTCTTAATTCAAAGCAATGCAAAGATAATTACATCACACTGCAAGCAAAAGCAGGCAATACAAACATGATTCTTACTACGTCACTTCATACTGTCTGATGTGCACGACATTAATGAAGTGTGCGGGTTCAAGGCAGCTTTAGCCGTTGCAAGTGATTCATTGTAAAAATTTGGTTTGGTACACCAGTTACTGTACTGCTGACACTTCATTAGTACCAACTAACAAACTGTGCCTGAAACAACATTAACTCTGCCCAAATAGTTCACCAAGTGGAGTGGTTGTGTAGCAAGAACAAAGAGACTGGATTTAATGCACAACCAGCCAACAGTTCAGATACCCCAGGAGTTCGACTATACACAACACAAGCAAACCAGTATCAGTAACAACAGCATCATGACGTTTGTCGGCTATATGGTAAAAACTCTACTTGTAAAGAAAATGGTTTATTTTACAAAAATAGATGTAGTAACATGTGGAACTGCACACACTGGCGGTGAATGACTGCAGTATATTAGATACTACTATCCCAGTAATCATTATTCTTCAGACTCAATGGTCTCTGACTGCGAAAGTCTGCCTTTGCCAGAAAGGTGCATTTCTGAAGGTCGAGTAAGGACGTTCCATCGAACGCATTACAGGTCATATCAGGGATGGGTGTTTGCGAGTAAAAAACCCAACCAACAGTGTCGAAGCACTGAAGGAAGATAAGCTTCAATCCCACCAGGTGTACCTCACCGTGTTACAATAATATGACATATGAAGTCTCATGATCTTGATCATCTAACCTCAAAATCTAATGAGTTCATCTTTGTCCTCAACTGCATCTAAGTTGTAAATTCCCACAAGCGTCTGTAAGATAGTGTTCGCAAACTATTAGTACATGATCACATGGACAGCCAGAAAACAATGCCTTTGACGGCCAATCACCAGCAAAGACATGATAATAAGCAGATACGCATGAAAAACCCACTCCACAGAATGCACAGAACTACATGCATAATAGGATTTAGTTTGGGCCAGTTGCACACAGCCTGGTAGCAAGTGATAGCTGTTGCAACACAGTTAAAAGATTCACCATTTGCAGGTATGTCATATCCAGGTGCACTTACATCAACAGCAAACATCTTCACATTGATATAGTACAACGATTCTGCACATTTTACAACCCACAGTGAGTGAGCAGAGTTTATCTCCCGTTTAACACATAATGGGTTATTTCGGTGACTAATCGCCACTCTCCAGGTATTCAACTGCACCAGTATTGACAACCATGTGCACAACAACCAAGTTATCATCTCTACAGCAAAAACAGCATCATTCTGATAAGGGACTAACAACTGGTTTGTCATATAATTAATTTACCAACCATACAACAGAACGACACACGGACGCACATATACATGTACCACTGTAGCCACAGCAGATCATTCCCAGGCAAATGACTGCACTGGTAGTCTACTCAAATAACCCAGCACACATCTACAAGCAATGCATGCTCATAGGGGAAATGAGCAATACCTGTGAGTTCTCACAGCAAATGTGATGGAAGTATTTAGGAGCAATTACAAAACATTCAGAAGACTCTTCAGTGCTGCGATATGTGCTGGACGACGGAATTAGAATCCGGCTTGGAGCAAGTCCTGCTGCAGCATTCTCCTTTTGGTTCAGCTACATAAGGGAATAACTGAAGAAAAGTAGTTAAACAGAAACTACAAGTGACAGCAGTAATTGCGCAACACGACATTTCAGTGCATAGCGTCATGGTATTTACAACACGGCATATCATCAGTCTCACGGTGAATTACATTATGTGCATTACCTTACATATGTACATTACTAGCCATCAACTGGATCAGTTTGATCGGCTGAGATGTCAGCCGTGCTATGAAACTGTTACTCTTGCACAAGTCAATAGTGTTAGTCCAGGTGCTCGTCATCTCTGTTCCAACATCGCTTTTGTTCAGTCTCGAAACATTATTTGGACCAGACACGTAGATGACAGATCTGATGTGTAGCATTTGCTCTGTTGTTTTTGTTTATTACATATAAACCATACTTGACATCCGCCATAAACAGGGCCAGATTATCCAATGTGCACAGTCTGCACGTGCACGGGAGGCCCCACCACAAGGCAAACGTGAAAATTGTCGGAGCTAAAGTGTATAAATTGAAACAACGATGACTCAAAAAGGTCATCAGTTTTTTTACAGTAAAAAATTGTGGAGGCCCCATCAAAAAACGGTGCACACGTTTTCAGCATTAAACAGTTAGCAAATACCGAGTCCCTGATTCGGTTTGGCTGACCAGGTCCAAATTACTGACATTACTGAACCAGTCCATCTGAAGCTGGACCATACTATCAATACAAGTGATACCAGACAACCTCAGAGCAGCTGGCAATGGAAGATGTAA
>Ga0049105_1000472_pt1 | contig 14008 bp, 10 predicted proteins | sample WorMetvaBAHAMAS1_FD_61260 | JGI IMG/M metagenome (GOLD analysis project Ga0049105, IMG submission 61260) | Worm MetaG Olavius vacuus BAHAMAS.1 | ecosystem: Host-associated > Annelida > Digestive system > Unclassified | place: Germany: Marburg | collected 2013-04-09
GGTTGAAGATAGACCTATAATGTCCGTAAATCATTGGCTCCCAGTTCCAGTGTTCTGCTTTTGGCGAAAACTGTAACGCACCCTGCAGCGCGGTCTCTCTGCGATAGCTGAGCATCTTGTATTTTTCAGTAGTAATATGAGGACTCCTCATATTTATATAGGAAAGGAAACGAAAGTACAGGGATTTAACGTGCAGTTTAAAAACTGATAAAATCAGCTTAGTATGTCACATGAATCAAACAAAAAAGACGAAAACAGAAAAACAAAAGAAAAGCAGATGAGCAATTAAGACGGGAAATGGTCATAAAAATCTGTGAGGTCCGTCCGAAAAGGTGAGGGAGACTGCGGTGGGTAGGATTTATGGAATAGGTAAGTTTTGAGTCTGGAGTGGAACAGAGATGGAGTGATGCATAGTGAAAGTGTTATAGTGACATAACTCACTAGTGCTATGTGGGGAAACCATGCTTCTTGCTGTAAATAGGCTGTGTGAAATGGTTTTAGTTTTCAGTCCACTCCCAAATGTGCTAAGCAGTTTGGCACGGTCAAACTGTAAAGTTTTAAGTGATTTTCAGGTTGTAGGTACATTGATGCTGATAAGTTTCAGTGGCAGTGCTAATGACATTCGTGGTGCAATTAACAAAGAGCAGAATGCTCGTGGTGAAATGTAACAGCCATGCAGAGATGCCAGGTGGGTAGGATGCCAGTCGACTTTCCCTTATTACAGGATCTACAAAGTGTCTAATCCATCAACAAATGAAGCTGGTGTGTCATTTAATATGGCCGATCCATAGACGATATTCGCACAGACGGAATGGGTTAAGCAGAATGCGGAAAAAAAGTACATTAAGGAGAATGTGGAAAACAAGTAGATGAGGGAGTTTTCATTAGCAACAGAATTGTTGGCCAACTTCAAAAACTGGCAGGATTGTACCAGTGAGCTGTGTTTGTCAGCCTGACAGTATTGATGGTTGGAAGCAGCAGGTGCAGTCTGTCCATGGTGATTGTTGGCTGTTCTGTACGTAGTGCAGTACAGTGTTGGCAGTAGATGACCATGGGCCACCTGTTCCCTTTGCACTGAGGGTATTAGTGTGTGAGCAGCTTGCATTGAACTACACTGGCAGAATTTACTTATCTCTGTCATTGTCGCAGACACCCACAGTGGGGGGAGAAGGCAGCCACACTCAGTGCGGACAGGTGGCAGGTAATTTTTTTGCCAATTTTATGGGACATCCTTTATGGACGAGCGATGTGCTGACGGTGATTAGTTGTTGCATTTAGGTGACGTACAGCAGCTGCGCAGTGGTGCGAACGTGCGCAAGATGTCTTCACCGGCGGTGATAAGTTCTGCCCTGTACAGCGATGACAGTCAGTCTAGCTTGTCTGACGACCGTTTGTCTCCTCTGAGTTTCGCTGCTGCAGCCTCGCGCCACTCATCCAGGCACCAGCCAGCGTCGCGCGCTTCGTTTTCCACGCTTGACCAGCTACCATTAGAGCCTACAACTCCACTGAAGAAAATTATGTCCACTCCGAAGTCCTGCATACCACGACCGAGTTCTGCATCAAAGTTACCAGTACAGCGCAAGTCAGTCGTGAGCTTACTGTTTTTTGTCATTACGGTTATTAATGCTGTTGTCATTACTGGTGTGCCACTGTCAATGCTGCCAACAGGAGACCGTGAACCATACGAGGGGCGTTCAAAAAGTTCGTAGACTGACACAGTTAACTACGAGATACACACATCATATTTTGTCACTTTTCAGCATAGACCCCTGCAACTGAAATGCACTACTTGGTTCAGCGTTTCTCCAACGCTGTGATACCGTTGTAGAAGAATTGTTGTTCCTGGTCTTCCAGCCAGCCATTTGCCGTGCAATACGAACACGAATGGTGGATATTGTGGGTGACGGAGTAGTCCAAAGCCGGCATTTTGGATGGCAGCCAGTGCTTGAGCTGACCTGTGATCAGATGCGTTGTTCTGGCTCCAAGTGACTTCTGTTTTTTCTTAAACTGAAAGAATTGATGAAAATACACAAAATTTTCTGACGACGAGGACGTTATCTGCACGGCATATGACTGGCTGGAAGACCAAGAACAACAGTTCTTCTACAACTGGATCAGACCTTTGGAGAAATGCTGGACCAAGCGCATTTCAGTTGCAGGTGTCTATGTTGAAAAGTGAAAAATATGATGTGCATATCTCGTAGTTAACTGTGTCGGTCTACAAACTTTTTGAATGCCCCTCGTATAGTTTGGTCCATACATACCTATCAACAGAATTTGCAGGGGGATTGTAGTCACTCTGCAGTGTGGAAGCCGATGCACTTGGCTGCTGGAAACCACAGCAGCTGCAGCACTCGTGAAGTAAAATGATTCTGTGTGCCAGGATAAGGAAGGATTTACGTTCATCACTGCTTTGTTATTATTATAAGAAAAAGTCATCAAAGATCTTGAATAATCCTGATAAATCTTCTGTTCATCTTATTGCCACCACCCCGTGATGCTGCTGTCATAGAATGACTTCGATCAGCCCATCTGCTTCCTATTCCAAGGACACGTACCTCCAAGTACCAATCATTTATACATTACAGTTTAATCCAATACCAGCTAAAGTTAAAATGAATCATCTCCCTCTCTCTGTCCAATAATTCATATAGTTCTGGTAACCAAAATTGCATACTTTATCTTGTGGTTATTGCTGTTGCTGTTACTGCATTCTTTAGTCACAGAATTCATTGACTATTTCAGTCAGTTGATTTGCTTTTGTACACAGCATAGTTGTATTTGTATGTTGTATTTTGTATTCTGTATTTTATGTTTGTTTGAGTCCTAATTGATTGTGTGTGTTTCATGTTTAGTTTAGCTCATAGTTTTTGAAATCTAGCATTGTTATATGCTACAATATTAATAGACTTACTTACTTAGTTTTGGCCGGTACTTATGTGAGGTGTGCCTCTTGATGTGACAGTGTGCTGGTTTTATGATCAATCTATACTAGTCTTACTTTTGAAAGATGTCAGTAGAATGGTCATGATAGCATGACCTTATATTTGATGGATGTCATATTGACTATGTGGTTGTTGAAGGAATCACGCTGCCGGTGCAAGACGGAATCTGATCACGTCATATCAGTCGGTTGACAGCAGCTGGAGAGAAGGTTGCTTCTAGTTCTTCTCTTGTCAGCTGCAGCGACTAGCAAGTCCATGCTTGCTATCTATCTGGTGAAATGCCACTTTGGTGTGGTTTGATTGGTCGTAACTGCCAGCTGCAATAATAGCGACATGCAGTTACTGAGTGCCAGCTCTGAATTGTCGGTCTGCTTGACATGCCACTATTGAATTGTGATAAGCAGTGGTTAAAGTGTAATGGGTCGCAAGGGAACGCCATTCCCCCATCTCCAATTTATGGCTCAAAGCGTTCCCCCACCTCAGATTGTTATAATGCCAGGGAAAGACACACGGCCATGGTCAGGGGCCCAAAACTGAATGCAGCGTTCCCCCAGCTGTAATTTTGCACTTTAACCACTGGTGATAAGTATCTTCGCGGCGTAGATGTTGTCGTCACGAGTGTTGTCGAGCCGACGGATCTTTTATATGCAGTCAGTCACTGTGATGAGTATTCAGTCGTTTTAATTGTACAGTTCAGTTTGCCATTTGTACAGCGGCCGTTGAATGGGTGGACTGCTTTTGTATGAGTGTGAACATGTAACGTCAACTGTTAGTGGTTTCGACGCCGTGTGCTTTTTGTGTCTTGCTCACTGCTTGGACAGCTGGTCGGCCGACAGTGTTACTCACAAACAGTGCTCGTGAAGTGCCAGTGGCTCATGCATGTTGCATTCCACTCCAGCAAACTAAGTCATAATAGATTACTTGCAGAATTTATGAGGTACGTTCAAAACGTTCCTAGCTGGGCAGAGAAAACAACATATGTAAGCAAAAATTTGCCAGTTTAACATAGTCTACGCAGCTGATCTGTATATAGTCCGTCATTACACCAAAGCACGGATTCCGCTGTACCAGAATAGTTCTGCTCATCTAGCCAGCCATTGGAGAATTTGCATCATCTTAAGTTTTCTTTCAGCTTTGGAAACAAATAGAAGTCACTTGGTGTCATATCTGGCAAGTAATGTGGGTGATGGAGTAGTTTGAATGCTGCATTGCTGATGGCAGCCCCTGCTTGAGATGAAGCATGTGCTGGCACGTTGTCTTGTTTCTTCTCTTTTAGAGCAGAGCAAATTTTCTTGATTAGTTCAGTGTAGTAGGCTGGGCAGAAGTAGCTCTAATCTAATTTATGCAGTAGTAATGTAATTAGTCCAACTAATTCTGGCAAAGCATATTCTGCATTTGTCATCTTCTGTTTCAAGCTACGAACGTTTTGAATGCCCTTATACTGTAGTGCAGTTTTTTTTTGCGCACTTTTATTGTTCTGTTCTCGTCTTGTGGATTTCTTTTGCGTATTTGCCGCCTTGAGTTTGTATTTAAAAAATGACATAGAATCAGTATTTGTATAGAGCCGCAAAGTCCAGAGATGCAGAGGCACTTGACGCTGGGAAAGGTAGTTGAACAGATGTGTTGTTAGAAGTTGTTTAAAAGTACTAACAGAATGGGATAAGACAGACAGTAATATCTTGTGTGTGAGGTAGGGTAAGTTGTATGATTGCAGTTACAAGGTTGTGGGTTTGAATCCCTGGAGGAGCTTGGCGTACTTCACTTCACCTTTTTACCGCGCTGCATTGAATGCAGGGTGGTCTAGTCGCGAGAAAGGTGTCTGTCTGTCTGTCTGTCTGTCCGTCTAACGCGTGGATTGTGACAAAACAGAAGAAAAATCTGTTTTAATTTTTATACCATACGAAAGATCATTTAGCCTAGTTTTCTGAGAAGAAGAATGGTTGGTGGTGGGCAACCCCTACTACCTGAAATTTTGGGTCAACCGGCCCCCATTGGAGTGAAATCGCCGATTTTGAACTGGTATATTTGCTCGTAGCACCTCAGCCATAACACCTGGCGAAAAAAGTTCAATTGACACTAATAGGAAGTCATATTTTTGCTAAAGCTTACACATGCTGCAGCGCGGTTTGGCTGTGATAGCTGACGTACTTGTCTAAAACTGTACAGAAGTGGCAGTGACATCTCTGATTCATCTTAGAACATTTTCCCTTGTGCTCACCTGACTTCTTTTATTGATTCTTTTGGTTCTTGGTATTTTTGTCACTTCATCTGTGATGTCATTTTTACAGTCTGCATGCATTGAGTGTTACTGGCTACTAAACTGAAACAGTGTTGAAGTATTTATGTTTGCCTGGTTGCGTGACCATATCAGTGGCACACCGTAAAGAAACGTAGCAATTATATTAATTGACCGACCGTGTGTGTGTGTGTTTGTGTGTGTTGTTATCGACAATGTGTTTTTATGACATCTGCTTGCATGTGTGCATTGTGTAGTAGTCTCCACTGCAGGAATCATATGTATGTTATTCGTTTTTGTGCGTGGCCTTATTTATGTTATTGTTAGTGTATTACGGATGCATGTACTAGCCGCGTTACGTCGATGTGCTACTGTTGCTATTGTTGTTGTCAACTGTTCATGCTCGCTGTAAGGAAGACAGCTTTTGACATTGTGAGCCCACCATTCGAGGTCTCGGGCATGCCCTGCTGTGAGTTGGGAGATTTATTCTGATGCATTCTAGTAGGAATAGCCTTCCTTGTACTAACAGCTGCTCACACAGGTCTTGGTTATAACAACGTTTGTCGCAGCAGAGAGGATCCGTCACTTAGGATTCGTTATGTGAACTCACGTAGAAGTTAAGAAAATCATGCCAAAGAGTTTTAGCTCCTAAAACTTGTCCTAAATATAACAGATATTTTGCTAGAATGTATGGCACAGAAAATGTCATACTGCCGTAATTTGACAGTCATCATGCATTAAGAAGAAAATCAGGTGTTCTGAGAACTCTAGTCTGTCTTGTGTCGAGATTTTATGGACGGTGATTGAACATTTTTATCATTTTTAATTTTGTTGGGTTTTTGCTGCTATACACAAACTCATAAGGCAATTGATAGCACAAGGATCACTGGTTGGATGACCAGTGTCATATTGTCAATTACTTGTTTCACTGTTTTGATGCAGTACTGTAATATGAAGTTATGTGTGATTCTAATTAGCAACAGATGATTCGTGCATATACTGCATAATCTGCATATTTATTAGCTACTATTGATATTGAGGTCAAACTGTGAAACATTGTTGCTGCATGATGGTTTGCCATTCTCTGAAGTCCTGCAGAACATGAAAATGGTTTATATCGATGTAATCGTGCGTTGCTGTGTTCTGTTTTTAAAAGATGACGTTTGTTGTAGGATTAGCATGCTTAATGTTCTAAACTGTGGATTGTATTTGTGTTTGTTAAGGAGTTCTGTTTGTCATGTGATTTGGTGTCATCCAGCCTGATTGTCATCAGGTTGTCTAATCACCATGTCATAAGAATGACAGGTTTACTAGATGCGAAACATTTGCATAACTTGTCAATAGAAAGTCCACATTGACGCTAATACTCTTGAGATATGTGTGCTCTGCTTCACTGCGACTCATAAGGAATACATAATGTTCATTGTAGTATGAAATATGTCATAATTGTTGCTTTATTGACGTGCAGTCTTAATGCCATGCACAACCGCTATTTCCATTATAGACTGATGAGTAATACCTGTTCTGTGGCTACGGAATTAATCGTTAAAAATACTTGAGTAAATTGTCGAGTTGCTTTTTTATTTGCGATCAGTTACTGAAAATAGACAGAAAACTGTACAAAATACACTGTGAACCATAAAAAGGTGGGAGTACATTTGTGATCATAACTTTGGAAAATCTCCATCGATTTTTATAATTTTTGCACTGTTGTAAAGAGGAAGACATTTTTTACTCACGTGTGAAAAAATGTCCACCTCACCTAAATATCGTACTTACGCTACCTAGCAAAAATGAAACATCACATGTCATACTTTTATAATGCACTCTCAGAACAACACCTGCTGCATCAAGCATGATGTTAAACATAAAGTTTATCAAGTACAAAGAAAACGAATTAACAGTCACAACATATGTTCAAAATGTCCACCTTTGGCTTAAACACAAGCTCACAAGTGTGCTGGCCATTGGTCAACTGTACCATCAATCAGCGACTGCTCCAGGCTGCACCACACAGCTGCGGGATTTCCGTGGTCTGCCACTTTTTGTAAGAAGATCAAGTAAACCAGTTTCGTGCACCTTTCTTAACAAATTTTTTTATTTTTTTTCATTTCCTCTTCTTATCAGGAAATTCCCGAATTAGTTGCCAAGCACCGTAGCCTTTTTATTCCCATAAGTTTCAAATCAAAATTGTGTCTTCTTCAGTATCATTTTGAAATATTTACCAGTTGTTTACTTAAGTTTACATGATAGTGACATCGTATTTACGTCATGAATAAAATAAGTAAACAGCTTATTTACAGAGAGTGTTTATTCCTGTTTCCAGATATGCAAAAGTTATTAAAATCCATCAAGATTTTCCGGAGTTATGATTACAAATGTACTGCCACCTGTTTATGGTTCACAGCGTATGTGTGCAATACAGCTGTCGTTAATGTTCAGTGATCTCGAGCAATTCACTATGCCTGTCATGTGGAATATTTAATTAGTAAATTTTGCAACATATGCAGGTAATATTTATTATAATTTGCTAAAGATAATTTATGATATTACCTCACGCTTTCTGATGTTAGTTGTTGCGTAATGCTTGTTTATCATCCAGCTGGTTAAAACACGAGGATTACGCTACTTCATTTTGTTGTTTGAAATGTAGCATACAGTTGCAGTGTTGCAGCCTAAAGTTTGCAGTGTTTAAATTACATGTAGCTTCATCGCTGTTGTCTTGTGTATCATATGCCGTACAACGCCAGTCACTTGACCGAGGATTTGTCAGCCATACATACTGCATAGTCGGCTGTAGAACCACGTCTGCGGACAGCCATTGATGCATTCAGTCTAACAGGCTTGAGCATTGTGTGTATTTTAAAAATATTGGTCAAAATTATTGTTCTTAACTGTAATTTTTCCAGTCTTAATTATGCAGCCCTGTTCGAGAACAACTGCCAGTAACCGTAGTTCTCTATTGGTTTGAAAATATTAGTTGTGCAGTGTGCATAGTCACTGCCCGAATATGGCATCGTCAACAGAACTGGTTCACCAGCCACACTTCGTCATGTTCGAGAAATGCAGATTGAAGGCCAATCAGTATTTGTGCAATACGTTGCTCTTGTTGCTTTCTGTGTAGTTTTGTGGCATGTTATGACAGTTTATTGCAGTAGTTACTGCAGTAGCTAGCCATCGTATTCGTGCAGTGCACAAGTGCCAGTAACGAGGCAGTATTGCATTTTGTTATGTGTTACTGACACAGTGATATTCTAATAACTCTTCAGTTGTCTGTGCTTTTTATCTCGATCAGTCACAGGTGACCCGTTTAGATCGTTTGAACAAACTGTGTATTTTTAAGGCTGGGCAATCCTTTTCTTTGTGTACGAGTGAATCAAAACTGTTTCTCAATCATTTGTGCTTACAGTAACTTTTTCTGTATTGTATGTGTCTTCTGTGTAAAAGTTAGTTATTCAGTTATTGAAGTTGTTACTGTGCTGAACAACGAATGGCTTGAAGCATAATGAAGTGTAATGTAATCTGGTGTTTGGTATGTACCTTTGTAATCGAAGTCAAATTGAAACCTATAAATTACACGTTACCAGGTAATTTTTTAGAAAGTTTACTGTTGAAAGAATGGTCATTGTTACCAGCCTCGGTCTCCATGAACTGTGACATTTGGCCATATTTTCTGTTGAACCAGATAGCAATAATGTGTGTGTGTACATGTATACTGGTGTGGTGTGTGTGTGTGTTTGTGTGTGTACAAATGTGTAGTCTCTTGGATATCACTGCAGAATGCAGCACACTAATACACGTCTGATGGAAACATTTTCACTTGTATTTTTTGACGAAATTTCATTATTGTATAAAAATTTTCGAAAAAGTTGCATGCGCCATCATTACGTAACGCTTTAATCACAGTAGACTGTTCTTGACAGCAGACAGCGGTAATTTGCGTATGAAATTATGCATGATTCATCGTGCTAGTTGTTTGTTTGTGTTGAGGTTATATACCATGTCAGTCAAAAAAACTGCACCGTTCTATTTTTGCAGTAACTTTGTCAAAGCCATGTCTATTTTGACAATTGTTGGCAGGCGTATACCCCAGTAAATTTCCTATCACAAGCATATTTTGTATTCTTCATAAAGTCAAAAGCAGAGAACCAGCTTAAGTTTCAACAGCACAGTGCGCTGGCACATTGTGTATGCACAACCGTCAAGCTGCTTCGCCACGAAACACCAGACTTCATCATAGCACCAAACCTGTGGCTTCTTAACATATCCAACTTCAGTGGGATTCAAGCCTTATCTGCAAGACCAACTGGTTTTCCTTCAGTGCTTTGACACTGTTGGTTTGGTCATATGACCTGTAAAAATTGTCCCTGATATGACCTATAATGCGTTTGGTGGGACATTAAACCTTGCTCTATCAAACCAACTTTAGTCTTGTTGATTACGGAATCTTGGCATTGCTACAGGAGTGGGTATGTCAACATCCTATGCGAGATGTTGATAGGCTGAGGCAACATCTGATCAACAGACAGACGATCATTGATCAAGCGATTGATCGGTGGTGATTTAGGCTGAGGGCATAAGTTATGGCCAGAGGTGGAGACTTGGAACATTTGACATAGTCTGATGTTTTACTGTTGCACTGCATTGATGGTCCATACGTTTTCGTATATTATGATGTTTCATTTAAATGTTGGCTATGATAATGATGATGTTTAAGCTTACGTGACATAATTGACGTCGGTTATGAAACGTGTATGCATACTGTGTTTCACACGGCATAAAGATACTATTCAAGAGAGATTAATGATTCTGATTTCGTTTTGTTCCAAATTTACTGGAGTACATGTGTGCCAGAAATTATTAAAATAAATCTTAGTTTGACAAAGTTATTGCCAAAATATTTTTTGCAATAACTTTGTCAAACTAAGCTTTATTTTAATAATTTCTGGCACACATGTACTCCAGTAAATTTTGAACAAAACGATATCAGAATCATTAATCTCTCTTAAATAGTATCTTTGTGCCTTGTGACAGACAGCATGCATCCATGAAATGGTGCAGTTTTTTTGACTCCCTCTGTACATGTGTTACTTCATTTACACGTCATGTCTCAGTTCCCGAAATTGTTGCATTTGTTGTTCACATGTATTGTATAACAGCGGGAGTTGCTAGCGAATCTGTCACTGAATGTGGCTTTATTGTCGTTGTTTCTGTTGTTTGGTAACATTTTGAGTGCACTTAATTTAAAGCCGATTTTCACCAACTGCTCGTCATTGACGTATTTGCAGCATTAAAGTGCTGCCAGTTTTCCGGCTTGGATAAACGCGGATTTACGATGCGTCGGAAAAATAAACTCTTTCACGCTGTTTTTCATCAGCACTAGTTGACATCATGTGCACGGTTCATTACTGTATTAACAGTACGTTTACTATAGTCTTTCAGGCCCACTCTCCAGCAATGTTTAGTGTAGTGGGTTGAAACTTCTTGTTTAGGGGTAATATAACGGCCATCACATTTCGCTTTTTCAATGTAAAATGAGACGTGAAGGCCGCTTTAGGCCAAGAAGGCTACGCACTTTCCTGACGGACTGAGTGAGTAGTTTCTTAACCTGCCTGAGTTACGCAGTGTCGTTTGACTGGAAGTAGGAACCAAATCTATAGGACGATTTAATCTCTACCTGAGCGCCTTAGAGATGTGTTCACGACGAGGCGCTGTACAAATCCACGTTTACCTAAATTTACCTATAGGAGACACTTCTCTCATTAAGCACATTCTAGGTGGTCCAAAAGAAGTACGCCACGTCGTGTCAGTTAATTACACGCAAAAAAGAAGCATTGAATATCATCAACAAAACAGCAACAAGATGTTTGTGTGGGTGTAATATACCATGCGAGTCAAAAAAACTGCAATTTATTTTTGCAATAACTTTGTCAAATCAAGGTCTATTTTGATAATTTTTGGCAGGCATATTCCTCAGTAAATTTCCTATCACAGGCATATTTTATATTCTACATAAAGTCAAAAGCAGAGAACCAGCTTAAGTTTCAACAGCACAGCGCACTTGTGCAGCTTGTACGCACAACCCTCAAACTGCCATGCCGTGAGACGCCAGACTGCATCATAGCACCAAACATGTGGCTTCTTAACATATCCGACTTCAGTCTTGTTGATTACAGAATTGGCAGTGCTACAGTAGTGGGTATGTCACTGAATGTTATTATTACTACTGTTATTATCGGCGTCTGTTCGTGTGTATGTGTGTGTGCGTGTATGCGTGTGACAAAAAACTGAGAAACTGCTGATCAGAAATTGATGTTAATTTGGCGGGAAAATGTGTTACGAATTTCAGTGACATTTCGACCTCGGTTTTTGACCTCGACAGCTGTTTTGTATTTTTGTATTATTTTTTTTTAAATTTTTCTGTAACTTGTAAACTGCTGGGCAAACTTTCTATGCACTTTCCCCGGTGATCTCAACTGGTTCTATAGGCCTAAGTCGAATAAAAGTGGACGCATTCGACATGGACCTTGATGAGCTGAAATTAATGGCAGTGTGCGTGGTTTGTGCAGGGCTGTAGAAATGGGTTTGAAAAAAAACCTAGTTTTTAAAGTTTTTTTTACCAAAAAAAAAATCTCAAATGTCCAAATTTTAGGTTTTTAGGTTGTTTAGAAAGACCTTTAAAAATCTAGGCTCACAGTCACAGCAGAAAGTTGGTCCTCGTGGTGATAGTGGTCCTCGTGGTGGCGTTGCTGCTTAGGCCACTCTAAAAATTTCAGTGATGATGATGATGATGCAAGTTGTTGCCTCTCGTGAATTTCTCGGTCATAATTTTGTCCGGTCTTCGTACATTAAACCTAAAAAAACCTTAGAAATACCTAAAAACTTAAAAACCTTGGTTATTTGCAGCCCTGGGTTAGTGCTCCTCAGTCCTCAAGGACACGTTGTATGTCATGGATGCTGTCGGTTAATGCAGATGCGCACGATGTTCTTAATTTGATATGCCAAACACGTTTCGTCAATTCGACGCATCAGTCGTTCTAGCGCCGGACGCGACCGCCGCTTGTTAGAAAATTTTACCGCTACAAAAGTCTCACGTCGGATCAAACACTTTTCTTTTGTTCAAAGAATTTTTGTCGACGAAAGCGTTAGAACAGCGACGGCAGTGTTATGGGAACAGGACAGACAGATGGCCGGACAGGATGCAGTGTGCAGTGGGGCGGATTACGGTTTCCAGGAACCCGGGGTCACAATAACTTGTGTTTGAATCCAATTAGTTAAACTACAGGCATTTGGATATCCTTATGAGTTATGATCATGTTTTGCGATGAAGCAGAAATGTGGCGAATTTATATAGCAGATCTAACCTGTCAATTAGCTCTGTTGAAAGTTGAAACTAAAAATAAGATGAAACAAGAGCACTCCGAGAGCGTAGAACTCCGCAAAGGCGGATACAGATAACTTCCACAATTTAATAGAGACTTCCTTTTTCAAAGATACGTCTCTTGTAAACATTTCGTGAAGATCCAACCACATATACCAGAGATATGAGTCAATAATTGTGGGAAACGCCCTATCTTGCACTGTCGAAGATGCTTTAAAAATTTAGCTCTGGATGACTTCCAGATTGCTCATAACTTGACAACTACTGGTGATATTTTTATGCAATTTTACATGATTGATAATGTACGTTTACCTCCGCCAAAGACGTCATGTCTTACCATGCGTTTGTCTGTCTGTCTGTTTATCTGTTTGGTAGCAACTTCGCTTAAAACTGCTACTCTGATCGTAATGAAAATTTTTACCACAAATGTATCTGTCGACGAGGAAGAATTGGTTAAATTTGGGAAATCATCCGCATCTGGATTCGGATACAGGATTTTTAAAAGGATCCTTCAATATTGCAATAAATGGCATTTTTTATAATGTGGCTTAAATTTCTGGACAAACTGATAGAATCTTTATAGAAATGTTATCATAGATGTATCAGTGGACAATGAAGTCCCCCTTAAACTTTAGAACTCACCCGGAGTCCGGATCAGGAATATAGGAAATAGACTCCGCATCCGGACAGGATATGCCTTAGCGGAGGTCTGCGCTCTCCGCATGTTCTGGAAGTTGATTCTATAAGTTGGAAAAATAGTTCATATTTGACCTTGAAAGCCAAAACTGTTTGCAGTGCGCAGATTTGTGCTGTTTCGGAGACAGTTTCATTACCTCTGCCAAGGAAGTCATGTTTTATACGGTGTTTGCTTGTTGCTAGCCGAAACTTATCTAATGAAAATTTCCGCTAGCACGTTGGTTAGAAGTTGAGTTTGTCTATTTGTTTGTCGCGTTGTTTGTCGTTTTTTTGCCCCACAGCTCACATTTCAGCAGCAATCTTCACCAAACTTTACATAAATAAAAAGCGAAATCTTTGCACCGGAGTTCAGTGCAAGAATCTATGCATGGTAAGTTAAGCGTACCAAATTTCCATGAGATACCTCAATCCACGGCGGAGATAAAACTACTTCCGGTTTCAGATGATGGATGGCCGCCATATTGGAATTTTACTTCCACTTTCCATTTTGACCTACAGTGTATGTGTAATTATCCGCATGTCATGTTGCATCCGCCGGCAAAAATTTGTCGTAATCGGACAAAGATCGGCGGACTTTTGACGTCATATCGATTTTTCAAGATGGCGGCCATAGAGTCCAACAGCTACTTCCGTGTTCAGTGCTAGTGATTGCATTCGTTTAAGAAGGTGAAAATCTGTTTGCGTGCCTAATTTCGATGAGATATCTCAATCCACGGCTGAGATAAAACTACTTCCGGTTTCGGAAAAAGG
>Ga0049105_1000474_pt1 | contig 13994 bp, 14 predicted proteins | sample WorMetvaBAHAMAS1_FD_61260 | JGI IMG/M metagenome (GOLD analysis project Ga0049105, IMG submission 61260) | Worm MetaG Olavius vacuus BAHAMAS.1 | ecosystem: Host-associated > Annelida > Digestive system > Unclassified | place: Germany: Marburg | collected 2013-04-09
CCGTTGGAGCGAAATCGTCGATTTTCAGTCGATATTCGCTCATAGCACTTCAGCGGTAACACCTAGCAAAAAGTTCAATTAACACCAATAGGAAGTCCACTACGCGCTTTCAAATGAGCCTAAGATGAACATCGTACGTTGCTCCTAAGGGGAGCTCAAAAACGCAAAACGGCCGTTTTTCGTGTAAAAAAGTCTGCTACAAAGTTTTTTTTTCTATGTATGAAAACCGTCAGCGACAAAGTTGTAAGGCAATGATTCGCCTATCTATCCGCGTATAAATGACTTGTGGGGGACATCCTCTTCTACGAGAAAATTTGGCGGATACTGACCCATCCCCTTGCAAAACGCCAATTTTCAATTTATTTTCGCTCGTAACGCCTCAGCCGTAACACCTAGCAAAAAACTTCAATTAACACTAATAGGAAGTCCACTACGCGCTTTCCAATGCATTAGTATAAGACGCTCAGCTGTCACAAAAAGACCGTGCGACTGCTCATACTCGATATTTGCTCGTAGCACCTCAGCTGTAACAGTTAGCGAAAGAAAGTTCAATTAACACTACTAGGAAGTCCACTACGCGCTTTCTAATGAGCCTAAGATGAATAGTGTACGTTGACCCTAAGCCCCTAAAGGGGGTTCTAAAACGCAGTGTCCAAAATTTAAACAACAATCCGCGATAACTTCAAAACGGTATGAGATATATAGATGTCAGTTACTATTAATCATAAATAGGAAGTTGCATACGTTCTTTCGATTGGTACCGACATGGGTGACCTTGAATGACCCTGAACAACGTAATAGTCCTTATTTTGCTTTATATCACCGAATTCGATAGCTTTGTAGGCCTTTTACGTCACAGTGGTTGAAGATAAGTTATATTGTCTGCACAATATCGTCTTCCACTTTTGGCCAAAACTGACCCATCCTGCAACGCGGTCTGTTTGCGATAGCTGAGCTACTTGTTTTAACACTTAGCCTCAAGATGTTAATTGAAAGCAGACGTTTGAAGTTTGTCAACAGACTTTTGTACCATTAACAGTGTGCTAGTTTATTCTTAACCGATGCACTATATTGAGTTTGTGTTTTTATGTGCATTTTTTATTTGTTTAAAAAATCTTTTTCCATCATCTGTTGTGTGTGTTTTGGTCTGTCTATTGTGCTGCATTGATGCGAAATAAACTATATATACACCGTGTCCGGAAAAAAAGGTGCCACTTTATTTTTGCCTGTAACTCTGCGAAATGCTAACCGATTTTCAGAATTCTTTTACCGTCACGCTCTGCAGTAAATTTGCAGTAAAGAAGTTAATAAATATCCTACCATAATTTGCATACGTCCCTACACTACCTTGCAAAACTTCTGTGCTCAAAACTCGTTAATTACATTGCCCGGAAAAAGGTGCTACTCGTTTTGTTCGTATATTTCAGATAATTTTGCATCTGATTTAGTAATTTTTGGCATGCTCCATCGCAATGGACCAAGCATGCAGGAGGGTAATTAAAATATAAAATATTTCTTGCTTTACTTGGCAATGCTGTGTCCAATGATGACATCATTGTGACGTCACAGCAGCGATTTGTCAGTGGCGTCGTCGTTTGGCAGCTTGTGTGCAGACTGGCGGTGGACATTTTGAACATCATTTTAATCACGCATTGTCCATATGCAGACTTGTTGACTAACTTGACGCTAAAATGTGCGAATTAACACTACAAATGATTTTATTGTGTAATTGTTCATTGTCATTAAACGTTTTTAATATAGGCCTACAATATAATTTACGATTTTTGAACACAACAGTTTTACAAGGTACCGTAGCGACGTGGGTGAATGTTGGTGGGATATTTAATGATTTTTTATTGCAAATTTACTGCTAAGTGTGATGGTGAAAGAATTTTGAAGATCGATTAGGATTTGGCAAAGTTATGGCAAAAAATATAGTGGCACCTTTTTTCCGGAAACGGTGTATAACATAATTATAAGTACCTTTTTCGTCACTGAGGCAGAAAACAGACAGAACTGTGTATATAGACAGAACATAAAAAAGAAATTGCAGTACAACTCTCACCATGTTATGGCGCCCTATAAATTAGCGTATAATAATTATTATTATCTTATTACCAGTTAAAATTATGCACATAAATTATCATCTATTTACTCTCATAATAAATACGTACATACCGCGTCTTCAAAAACCGAATCGCCTAAATCATTGACGCTAACTTCGTCAACTGTTAACCGATTTTCTAAATTCTTTCACAGCTGGAAAGCCTGTATAAATTTCCAACAAAACTGGTATAATAATGATATGAAATCTTTTTCGTAAAAAGTAGTTGTTCGAAATGTAAATGTGGATAAGTGGTAGCACTTTAACGCAAAACGTTGGTTGAAATTGAACGTGCTGGTCATGTGCTTCGATGATCCAGTGACGTATAGTGCGCTCACTTTATTGGAAGGCAAAATGGATGGTTAAAACAGCGCAAGGAATACCGAGGCGGATGTGGATTGATGACATAAAAAGCATGACAATACGGGACGATTACGAAAAGATTAAAGGAGCGGCTGAAGACAGATTGAAGTGGCGAGGGTTGCTGGTACGTCAAACGTCTGTAACAGATGAAGACAGCTGACGATGATAATGATACGAGCTATTGCGTCACGCCAGTCTACAGCTTTGACTACTCAGTTCTTACTGTAGAACTATTACTCGACCATGAATATTGTCGTGAGGCTTTTATTCAGTTAAAATCGAATATGACACCACCTTCAAAATTCCCAAAATTGTCGACCTTGACCTTTGATCTTTTTACCTCAAAATCTAATCAGTTCATCTTTGTCCCTCATCTTCACCCAAGTGGCAAACTTGGTGAAATTCTCACGAGTGATATGTAAGATATCGCGTTCACAAACTTTTACTATATGAGCACGCAGTCACCTACATCCAGAAAACAGAATGTTTTTGGCGGCTTACGCCGGCAGACATAACGAGTACCACGTTTGTTAACATTTGATTATTCGAGTATATGCAATGCCTGTGTTAATACATTTTAGCATAAACAGTAACGACAAGGGTAGCGTTACTGGGATTATAGGATCAGATAGGTTAGCGTCGCTCTTACGAAGCGGACTTATATGTCTGCCAGATGCCATAAAGCTGTTGTTGTATATGTCGTCAAAAACTAGCAATACAATACGTTTTGGCAGTTCTCGATTTGTGCTAAACGTCAGGTCTCCAGCACGGCATTGCTAGGCAACCGGGCCGGCAGCACCGCGAAACCGATTCTATTTGGTCATCGATATCGCTCTATAGGAAACGAGATCAGATCGGTCGGTATGGAACCGCGGTCGGTGACAGGTGCTCGACGAATTAACTCATTGTCCTCGGTCATGCGTGGCCAGTCGTCGCCGTGTGCGCATGAATAAGAGGAAAACGACTGCGATGACCGATCACCAGACTGACCATACTGACCATCAGTGAGTGACCACCACCCACGCCGAATGACTGACCGACACGCAGTACGAGTGATGTCGGACGCCGGCAGATAACTGCTGCTCGATCGATCTCCGGCAGATTTACTGGGCAGCCGGCTGATAGAAATGGCTGCTCTGCGGTGCTGACGGGTATGTCTCATCACCTCGCCCTCCTCCCTTCCCCCGCGCTGCGTGTGTGGTCCGACGGTCGTGTCCGGTGCTTCTGTGATTGCCCGTCGTCAGGCGACATAATCTGCGTCTTCCGCCACGTTACGACGCACACAACTGACCTATCTGATTTGTTCTTCATCACCCCGTATCGTCCAGTCGGCGTAGACGCGCCACGCGACCGGTAGTTTTACGTCCGGCGTGCGTTGTAATATCGCGATCATGCTACAACGAGCACATTACACGCGCGACGCTATCGCCCAACACTACCAGCTGTCTCCGTTCATCCAGCAGACATATTTCTCCCTCGGGTCGTTACCGGTATTGAGATCGACCAGTCGAACGATTCCGTGCAAATTTGCGGCGCAGTTCGTGCTGCATGGTCGTGCAAATAACATTTTATCTCTTCATGTACGAAGCCGAGTAAAGCGCCTGAAACGTGACGACGTCGTTTATTTACTGATTTATCTGCTCAATACACGTTATAAAGACAGCCCAGCGAACGAAGTAGCGCTGCCGATAGTCGAGTTCACCAGTCCGAGTCTAAGTCCGAATTATAGTTCTTAGATTCCGAGTCCGTGTCCACGTCTGAGTAGGTGCGAGTGTAGCTAAAACTCATCATTCACGGTCTAAATGAGCATAAACCGAAAAGCAACAAAAACGTGTTAAAAGACAATATGTTACTTTTTTAAGTATCGAAACCAAAAACGACCTACTGTGGAGTTCCTAAGTTGAAATCTCATCATGATTACAAGCTGCATGTTCACATTGCACTTACAGAAAACTAAGAACTAAACTAGTTGGAGAGTCCTGTCCTGTTGGCCGCATGATGAACGTTCCTCCACTGCTGAACACTTGTGAAATTCACAGGAGCATTAATTGCAGGTACAGCCAATGACTTCAACGTTACTTTGTATAGCCTTTTCGGAGCCAGTGTACCCACAGAACCCGACCGTAAACGCAGACACTGATACTGTAAGGACTCTAGGTAAGTAACGAGTTAAGAAAAGAGATACTAAACGTCCACTGAATGGATATTTCTTTAATGTATTGTCTTACTGCAAGAAGTAATACGCGACAGCATCACAGGCCTATAGTGCGCCGAGACCGGTAACGGCTCGAGTCCCAGTCCGAGTACTAAAAATATGGACTGAAGTAACGACTCGAGTCGAGTACACTGTCGGACTCAAGTGCCACATCACTGTTGATAACGTGTAATTTCGTATTTTAATACCCATCTGTGTTAATTTAAATACGTTAGAATATAAATAAACTAGACTTCTGGCACTCGGACACATACTAATAGTAAACACACCGCGTCCCAAAACACACCACGTCCCAAAATACTGGACCAGCAACGCATGCGACAGTTTGAACTTTCTTAACTTTTCGAGGTAATGTAGCAACATGCGCAAGATGCGGTAGGAAATATTACATGAATTTTGCTGGAAATTTAGCATTTTTTCAGCGGTGGAAGAATTTTACAAATGGGCTAAGAGTTGATGAAGTTATGGTTCATTTTTTGGGACACGCAGTTAAACAGTTGAACAATTTATGCGCCATTCCAACTGCAGTTACCAACGATGAAAATGGTCATTGAAATAATGTTATATAAAAGAAAAGCGACAAAAAAGTGAAACATATTGATTGTTTTATGTTTGACAGCATAATATCCGCTTGGTTACGCGTGCGTTATCGTAACAGCAATGGGCACTATACAAAGTTGTACGAAAAACAACTTTTTTTCTTGCACAAGTACTAAAAAAATTAATATATTTGAATGAGAATTTCAAACAATATTGTCGAAGGAATACTGATTCTATACGACAGAAAATAATTTGTCTATTGGTAAATACTCTTGGCTAACCAAACAGCAACTTCTGGAACACAGTATACAATGCCGTGGAGCACAGCGTCCGTCTGCGCCGCATGCAGCAGTCGTCATGCGCTGCTGCCGCTAACGTGATTACGAATTAAGCGGATTTTGTTTACTGTTCGACCTTGGAAGACGGCGTTGACATGTACCTGTTCATCAAAGGTTGCCTCTGAATAACAGCCGGGTGACTGAGAAATGACGCTCTTTGATTAATGTTATACGGCTTTTCTGAGAAGTACTGCAGGCGAGCGTACGGCTGCGTCTCAGATGGCGCGCAGATTGCAGTGCAAACACACGGCGTGCAACGTGTAGGTCAGCTGCAGCGACGGAGTCGTATGGACTCTGCAATTCAGCAGAGACGCTTCGATGCTGACGTCTGTGGTGTCGGCTGATATTTGTGCGTTCATTCTACGTCGTCGACAGCTGTTTCAATTTGACGACTCTGAAAGCAGTTGATGCAGTACTAATGCCAGTCGTAAAGACGAGCATATGGCGTTCACCGTTATCGTTCTCTTCTGCTGTTTGTTGCCTCACACTGCTCCGTCATCACCGATCATTGAGCTCTACATTCTCGAGGAGCTTCCGCCCGGCAGCTACGTCGGCAATGTGGCGACCGACGCCGACGTTTACCGCCAGTACTCGCCGAAAGTTGCCGCCACGTTGCGCTTCCGAATGCTGTTCCAGTCGCCGCCGTCGCCTGAGAGTAGTTCCCGTAGCGGCGCCGACGGTCACGCAGAAAGTGAGGCGCTGTTCGCGGTCGATGAGTTGACGGGTGATGTCAAGACTGTTCTTCGGATCGACCGCGAAGAGTACTGTCGCCAGGCAGACAGGTGCGCCGCACGCGTCGACGTCGTTGTCCAGCCGACCGAGTTCTTCCAGATCGTGCGCGCTCGCATCCACGTCCTCGACATCAACGATAACACGCCAGTATTTCCGGCTCCGATTCTAACCTACTCCGTGCCGGAGTCGCAGAACGCTGACGCTGTGTCGGCTCCGTCAGCTGGATTCCTCGTTCCAGAAGCCGACGACCCTGATGGCCCGGCGTTCGGAGTGCAACGCTACGTCATCGTTTCCATGACAACGGATGTGGAAAAGGTAAACAGTTACAGTGCAACAGCGGCTGGGGCAGTGATACCATTTGATGTCAACCAAAGACACGGTCAACTATGACAACGGATGTGGAAAAGGTAAACAGTTACAGTGCAACAGCGGCTGGGGCAGTGATACCATTTGATGTCAACCAAAGACACGGTCAACTACGAATAGTCCCGACACATATTCTTGACAGAGAAACAGTGGCGAGGTAGGCCTAGTCTTTCTTATGAATGATTAATATAATGTGTTAACTAGATTATAGTTTCTAAAGAAGCAAAACTTTATCTGCGTTATAGACACTATTAACTAGCGCGGAGCGGGCAGAAGACTCAATTATTTATATGTCCATACGCCAGATGGCGCTTTTGGCGTAATTTATTTCAAAGGGCTGTAATTTTGTGACCTTAGGTTAGGCTGCTGAAAAAGTAATCTACCGCGAATTGAGACCATTCTGTGTAGTGTGTGAAAGTTTCAATTCGATCGCGCTTTGTCTCAAGAGAGAAGAAGCGAGCGCAAACTTCAGTGTTAGTAACGACATGCTGTCATGCGTCTTCAACGCAGACATAATTAATGATATTACATATAACGTGAACACCTCCGCCTGTGTGAAGGAGAAGACTTGTCTGGTATCTGCTTGGACAAGTTTGCCTTTAATTCCAGACGCCTGTAGCTCTGTCTTCAACTGGTGAACTGCGAGTGCAAGTTCAAATGCCAGCTCGCTCGTTGCACTTGCTGTAACAACAACTCGAGTGCATTCGTGCATGTAACTGTCATCCGGTAAAACTAAGTCAGCAGGACAGTAGACATCCAGCACAAATGCACTGCACTTGGTACATTAAAGCAGCCACTTTGAAATGAACTAACCTACATTAGCCTTAGATATAGCACTTTAGTTTCTCAACTTGGATCAGTGAAACTTGGGAAACTAATCAACACAGTGCGTGTTCGGACTACAGTCGCTACATTATTCTGTGATCACGGTTTAACGTTATAGCGTTGTTGTGCACTGTGAAATAAAAAGTCTGCATGATGGTTCTGTTGTTTGGGCACGAAAACATGAAACTAGTGTGTTTAAAGATAATAAGCACAAACTGAGGACTGAGGCTTGATTCTACTACGAGATAAATAAAAATAATTGCGTTGTCAGTTTCGTCTTTTTTATTTTGAGCAACTTTATTCATACACCAAGTGATAGAAAAAGAAAAAAAAACAAAAGTAAACAACTATACTATTTTTTGGCTTTGAAATTGAAAATACGGAGTAGCATCTACCCATATTCAGATTTCAGATTCAGTTTATTGAACTTGTAGCCAGAAGGCTAAAAAACAAAAAGCTAAAGAAACAATAATGCACTGTACAACAAAACAATACAATACAAAAAATAAATGAAACGCAATGCAATGCAATGGAAAAAAAGAACCAAGGATGGTAATATAGGCCTATTGGTATTTTAGAAGAGCGTGATGAATGAAAGATTTGTAGCAGTTAGTACGGTTACGGGGTCTAGGATATAAGGTTGTTTTTCTAAGCCGATATGTGATTTCAGTGTCACGAGTGGTGGCAACAGATGATGAATGCAAAACCCATATGTTTTTCTTTATCCTATGACCAGTTGATTTGGCACGGATATTTTCTACTAACAAGCAATACCCCCAACATTAATAAATTTATAATTGTCTATGTTGAATTGTGCACTGTATATAGCTGGTACACTAATGCAGCGTTTAACCGGATTCATGTATGCGCGCGTGAGCGGCCGCATAATAGTCAAATATCAGAATTGACATTTGTAGCAATATACAGGCAGTTTTGTTTTTTGCTGCCTATTGTTGCTTCACGCAGCTATAAATCAATTCTGGTGACTTTATTGCAGCGCAATACCTGCTATTTTCCGCCGATCACGTGTTTCATCATTGTTTGCGCACCACATGTCAACTCAGTCGTTATAATCACAACCATTTATTACCACATTGGTTCACAGTCTTCGTTCATACCATTACTGCGTTGCATATTAAATTCACAAAACGGCGTTAGACAGAAAATGAGTGACAGACAGGCGAACAGTTAGAAAATATAGAATAGTAGTAGTGATCTGCGACACAGGTCGTTATAGTGCATAGTATCTCAGTGGTTTGAAACAAAGTTTTAACAACGTACAAAGGATGCCGGATAAAAAAAGTGTCATTATAGAAAGAGTAACACCAGTACTATACAACATCTAGACTGTTTTATTTGTTATATGTCGTTTTCATCGTGAATGAATGATGCGTGTAACCATAGAAAGACTGTCCACGTCGCCTTAACATGTTTTTGCATACTTTTTGGTAAAAAATTAAAAAAAAAACTAGAAAAAACTGCAGTATAGTTGCGCTCCATCAAAAGAAGTAGTCTGCATTTCACTGTAATTATGTCAAATAGTAAACAATTTCAATAATTTTTGCACTTTTGCAATCGGAAATGAATGTACACAATAAGCATACATTTCCTTGTTTTAACAGCGTCTTGCTAATGACGTCATCAGAGTCATTTTGCTGACATTTTCGAACTGTCAAAGTACTGTTTTTTCTACTGTTACTAGGTGGGTAATTTTACTACAAATCGCGCAACATTTGTTCATGATTACAAGCATACAAAAACTAGAAAAATCGGTTAAGATTGTCTAGAGTTGCAGTAGACGCCTACGTTTTATGAACCATAATGTAGAATGTCATTTGCCACAGATATAGATTTCGGCTGGTGGCTGAGGATGGTGGTGAGCCGAGACGGTCTGGAAGCGTCGAGGTCGTCGTTACAGTAACCGATGTGAACGATAACAGTCCGACGTTCGCCAGCGCGTCGTTGGAGGCGCGCGTGCGTGAAGACAGCGCCGTCGGCACGGTGGTTTGTCGCGCGAGCGCCACCGACGCCGACGTCGGACTGAACGCCGAGCTGCGCTACCGCTTCACCGCCGAGACGCGACGCCAGCACGGCGCTACGTTCGACGTCCGTCCGTACACGGGTGCCGTCGTCGTCGTCGGCGAGCTCGACTACGAAACACAGCGCGACTACTCACTGTACGTGATGGCGACCGATCGTGCAGGAGCTGTTGATGATAGCGACGATAACGGCAGCGCGCTGACTGGAATGATTAGCATCGTCGTGCACATCGAGGACGTCAACGACCACGCACCTGACATCGCCTTCAACTTCCGGCCTCCAGCTTTCGATGACCGGAAGTCGGACTTCCAGCAGCGCGACGTAGTCGGCGATCAACCGTTTCCGGTGGTCACGGTTGATCGTGCCGTTCCCGTCGGCTCGTTTGTCGCTCACGTGACCGTGCGTGATGCCGATGACGGCGAAAACGGTCGCTTCCGGTGTGTACTACTCTCGTCTCGAGGACATCATCACGGAAGTAACAATACCGGAAATCGCTTTGCATTACGTCAGATATACGACACGGAGTATTTAATTGTGACAACGGCACGTCTCGATGAACTGACAGCGGCGCGCGAGGCTGTTACACTCAGTCTTTACTGCGCTGATGGCGGAAGACCAACGCTGACTTCTGAAGCCAGTCTCGTCGTGACGATCGGCTCTTCCGTCGACGACGATGAAAACATGCTGAGCGACTTCTTTCCGAGGAAAACCATCGCGATCGCAGTTACCGAAAACATGCCGATAGGTACCGCGATATACTGTCCTCGTCTGTCTGACGGAGATAGAAACTCGGTCATAAAGTCGACCTATCGGATATCCGACGTTATATCGAAGTCTGATTCGTCTGCGTTGCGGTTTCTCGCTGTGGATGCGACATCTGGCGTAGTTAAGACAAAAATGACACTCGACGGCAAGTATCGCTGTCGTCTGGAAGTTGATCTGTGGAAAGATGATGATGGTGCTCAGAGTCAGCAGTCTTCTGTGCGGCTGTCCGTCGTCGTCGTCGGTGCCAGTCGCTGGCGTCACTCATACAATCTCGAGGATAGCGCAAGTGTAGGAAAAGCAGATGTGGACTACGAGTTTTTGGTAGCCGAGAACAGTCCTCGTGGTACATACGTCGGTTCAGTGTCGGCGACGGACTTGTGCTTGCCGATGTCGAACGACAAACACGACGATATTATATACGAGCTCGTAGGCACGGAGTCGTCGACCTTATCGAAGTTCTTCCACCTCGGAGCCGGCGACGGTCGGCTGACGACGGTAGTGCCGCTGGACCGCGAGCTGCGTGGTGACTATACGCTGCTCGTGCTGGCACGTTCGTCCACCGACATCGCGTACGTCGACGCGTCAGGCTGCCAACCACCGGCAGCTCGTCGGACGGCGGTCGTCGAGGCACTGGCGCGTCTGCACGTCACCGTCACCGACGTCAACGACCACTCCCCAATTTTCGAATTTCCGCGACCCGGAAATGACGTCATTACGGTGTCGCCAACAGCGGCGCCAGGTCACGTGGTGGCACGAATAATGGCGCGTGACAAGGATGCCGGATACAATGCCAGTCTGTCATATCACATTGAATCACACACGGCCTGGTCGAAAACTTTCGGCATTGACCGTACAACAGGTGTCAATCAATGTATCCGCAATCTACCGTCGTCACTTTCATTGTTATTATATACATCGTGTTCATTAAAAATAATTATATAAATAAGTAAACAAGATCGATCAGAGATCGTGGGATAGCCGAAATTTAAGCAAAGTCAATTACTTATTTATTGTCCGGTGTAACGTCATCATCTATAAATGGCTCCTGATGCAGCCCCTTGACCTTGAAATCCTGATCAGTTAATCTCCCGACTATAGTAAGTATTTATGTAAGTTTTGGTCTAAATCTCTTCAGCGGTTCAGAATATATCGAGTCAACAGGATTTTCATGGTGGTCGCTGCGTGACCTTGACCTTTGACCTTGAAACCTAACACTTTTGTCCCCGGACCGGTGCTATACCCGTGTAAAGTTTGGTAAAGATTGCTATTGAATTGTGGCCTCCCTGTAGGGCATAAACAGAGTCGGCGCCTGCGAATGAGCGATATGTCGGACTCGGCTATGTCGTTCGTGGTCTGCTGCAGTCCGCATTCACGTGATGAAATCGCACGTAACACTGTTAGCTAACGTTGGACGTTGTTCACAACTCAGTGTTCAACTAGAGTTAGAGTATATTTACAATGAAGCATTGAGACCAACTAACGCAGAGAAACTGTGCGCCGCTAAACATTTAGAAATGATCATTTGAAGCGCGTTCAGTTTACTGCTGAGCAAGATTAGTCAGGACGCAAGACATGAAGCGACAGACCAACTACAAAAAGAGCGGCCATGATGATTATCACATCACATCACATCACATTGTGAAGACGGATTATGTTACACGATAGACATGCTGACAGCTGAATTCTGTCTCAAGTGATAGATATTCGTCATCAGGTTCGATTGTGAATTTGGAGGAAACGTATACAAAAATTAAACGTGGTCGCCGAAACTAATTATTACTTTCAGTGGTGACATTCGAAACGCCGGTCTTCCTCCAGATAAAGAGCTGAAAATTTTTTATATAAGTTATGGAGCACCTTTCTACGTCATTATATACGGGAGTTACAAACTTCAAGAAATGTTCTGGTTTTGGCCCACCTGTATATGCAGCTATCTGGCATGCTACAAGAGTGTGGCTGCATCACAGCGGCAGACAGACATACAGACAAACAGAATGACCGTATATGCTACGGCGATATAAACTCACCGCGTTTGTATTCAATGCGTCGCGCTCCAAAAATACCGTCGAAACGTATATAAATAGGATAAGACGAACACAGTGTGATCGATAGTTTGAGCTAACGTCTTTCAGTTTTAACAACATATATTACCTGCTCCCCATCTATGCTGAGCAAAGCTGATACATACAGTATTGTATTGTTTTTGTCTGACTGTATGTGTGTGTACATGCAAAAAAATTAAAAAGAAAAACTGATAAAAAATTCATTGTGCTACCGTAAACCCTAGAAGTGATTAGCTTTAAATGACATTCGACCTTGACCTTTGACATGAGAGCGTCGCCTGTTTTTGATAAGAAAATTTCCTATAACTTGAAAACTGTTGGTCAGATTTTGATGCAGTTTATTGTGGTGAATATTTCTTGATAATGTAAATGCGCGGTATATGGTTTAATATCGTAGGCGTGATTTATCTAACCGCGGTCATGGACCGAATTCACTTCCGGTCGGGCGAATTCTCTCTGGAGGTCAGTGCGACAGATGGCGGTCATCCTTCGTTGTCGACGGTCGGCATGCTGCGTGTGATGGTGCGTGACGCTGACAACGAGACGCTGTCGTCGGCCGGTGTTGGACGGGTGCTGCGGTCGGCGCTATCCAGTGACCGTCTGGCGACCGTACTCTCCGTCCTTCTAGCCGGGGTCGTACTCACCATCGCCATTATTCTCCTGTGCGCCGTCGTCATCGAGCGTCGACGCTGTCGCGTTCCAGACAAACTGGCCGTCTGCCGCTGCTTTCCGCCGCGTCGAAGTCGTCAGAAGACGGATGGAACTGAAGTTGATGTACTTGCGATGACCTGCTGCTGCTGCTGCATTGATGACGAAAGTCAACATCGACGGAAGTGCAAGCCCAAGTTGCCTACTGACGATGCTACGGCAACGACAGAAGATTTCTCACGAAGCCCATCAACTGTCGTCACCAGTGCAGTTCGACGAGTTAGTGCTTGTAATGAATCTTGTGAATGTCTAGCAATGTAAGGTCACGTGTGTTTAATGCTAGTTCATATGACTTCGTTCAGTGTAGATATTTGCTGGTTATTTACTATATTTTTATCGCATGCATGAAAAAAATAGTGAACTGTTTTGCCTCTGTCCTTTTTTAACCATTAGACAAACCTTCGCTAAGCTCGCGATTTTGAAATATTTTTTCACTGTTATGAACATAAATGAATTACCTACAAAATAAATATAATATTTCTCCACACCTTAAAAACCTCGCTGCACGCCACTGCCGTGTGAAACATAAAAGTTTAATATGTTGCAATTGCTCTACCAATCCTTGATGACAAAGCTGTCGACTCCACTATTATTTAAAAATTCTTTAAACGCGTAAAGAAACATATTACTTGAATTACTTATTTACTGGTTTGTCCTGTAACGCATGTACCAGTCACGAGTTCACACTTCACAACGTTGAGGAAGTGTTGGACATTTGGCACGGCCTTGAGCAGAGTGCAGTTGATAGCGCAGTTGATACGCCTGCGTTTGGGCCAATTAAAACATTTTTACCGCGCTGCATGTAATGCAGACGCGGTATAGCGAGGAGAATTCTGTCTGTCTGTCTGTCCGTCCGTCTGTCTGTCACACGCGTGATCCCTGACAAAACGGAAGAGAGATCTGTCCAGATTTTTACACCATACGAAAGAATATTT
>Ga0049105_1000475_pt1 | contig 13981 bp, 7 predicted proteins | sample WorMetvaBAHAMAS1_FD_61260 | JGI IMG/M metagenome (GOLD analysis project Ga0049105, IMG submission 61260) | Worm MetaG Olavius vacuus BAHAMAS.1 | ecosystem: Host-associated > Annelida > Digestive system > Unclassified | place: Germany: Marburg | collected 2013-04-09
CCCAAGGCTGTATATCGCAGTGACTGTCGTGATAAACACGACCGGCCGCGGTGAGATTCGAACTTGGGTCCTCTCGCACCGCAGTCGGGCGTCCTACCACTAAGCCACCGCGACCTGCGACCATTATGGGGACATAGGACGCCCCACCCTCCCCTCCGAAGTTCAAGGTGTGGATATACACTGTGAGTCGAAAAAGTAGCCTTCCTAAAACTTTTTGCGATATTTTCACTTGTGGTGAACCTGTGTAACTGAAAATTATCTTGGTTATTGCCGAAACATATTCCTACTTTTAGACCAATTTTGGTCCATTTATCTGAATATTTGTATGAATTGTATGACTTTTACTAGTAGGACCCCTCAAATTTTAACAATTCAGTTCGGTTCATGAACACAAGTCATATCAAATGATATTTAATTATACATAACCTTTAATATCTGTTATATGAATTATCACATTATATGTTCAAAATGTCCACCGTTGGCTGATACACATGCCTGCAGTCGTTTGCGATAGTCTTTCACAGAGTTGTCAATGGCTTCTATGGTAATGCAGACCAAATCATCTGAAGTGCATTTTTAAACTCGGGAACTGTTTTTGTCTTCTGTTGCAGCTTGTGATAAGACTTCACCATTGCACCCAAACCTGATAATCCAGTGGACTGAGGTCAGGTGAATTGGAGCCACTTATCATTGGCAATGAAGTCAAGGCAATCTGACTTGCGGAAACTCAAAACTTGAAATGGTAAGAACGATAAGTACTCCTAGAAAAATTAACACCATTTTGTCAAATATTAAGATAAATCGACCAAAACTGATAGATATGTGTGGATATAAACTGGCAACAAATCCGCAAAATTTCACGAAAATATACTTAGCCTGAATGAAAATATTGCAAAAAGTTTTTTTTTTGGGGGGGGCTACTTTTTTGACTCACACTGTAGGTGCTTATATTTCTCCCATTTTTTCATAAATATCATTATAAATTGCCACGGTATTTTCCACTGCTTACCGCCGTCATACTACGATGGTGTACGTCATCTGGCTGTGAATTATGTGTACCTTATTGTGAAGATGTGAGAAAACGGCGCCAGATAGCGCATCGTCTATCAATCGTTTCGTTGTAATCGTGGAAATAAGAACTAGTCTGATTTTGAGACCGCGCTACTTAGTTTAGTTTAGACGATTTTTGGTTTATTACGAAGCAGTTGCACCGCTATCTAATTTGCCATTAGGCAAGCACGACACTCATTCTGTACTGACATAACTTTTAGTTTTAAAAACAATGCGTAAACAAGCACAGCCAGAGGGGGAGAATCGAAAAATGGGGCTTTTTGGGGGGAGGGGGTAATTTGTAAGTGCACCGGGCGAGAACTGAAGTTTGTATTGAGCTGGCGGGGAGGCTGTGGGGTGGTTAATTAACACAATGACTAAAAACGTCATCACCATTAACAATAGAGTGCCTCCCCTGCCTTTCCCCCTCCCGCAGTGAAAACCCTCGCTACGTCTATGCGCGTAAAAACCGTGAAATAACTTGGGCGCTAACACGCCGACTGCTCCCCAACCCACGACCAAGTCCAAGTCTCTGCCAGTGCTACTAGGATAGGCTCTGGATTATCTTGCCTCACAGACAACAGTGACACGGGCACAAAAATCTCGTGATAACTGCCAGTCTAAATAACACGGAGCGGACAGACGGAACTCACAACTTAATTTCTTGTATCAAACAAGGCAATACTTTAGTAATAAGTCGTGATATACGGCTCTTAGGTCGCAGAAAAACCAAGGATAGTGTTAATTACTGTCAAAAAGATAAGTTTTCTTTCAGCAGCCGTTCGAACCTGTTCAGTGACATATACTGTCGCGCAGAACAGTTGTACCGTGAGCTCAGTGCGTTCTTTGTCAGAGATTATTGAACGCATAGCTTGACGTAGCTGGTACCGTAGAGGCACGCACGATTCGGAAAAAAAGCGATCAGTGACAGATGACTGATGTTGGCAGTTGGCAAATTAAGACAAGTTACTCGTTTACATGATGACACAGCGCAGCGCTCGAGCATCAGTCGCGCTTATCGAACATCAGTTGCACCAAATTAACCATCTACATTTAATTTGAAGACTCCTAGTTTATTCGCCTGTAAATAAACTGGTTTTCGTACGAAAATCGTCGCTGAAATGACTTTTATTTGTTGGCAAGTACCGTGAGGTAGTACCGCGGTATTCGTGGTATTGCGGTACCACCGCCCAACACTACTACAAATACTGCTGTTATTGCATAGCTGTCCTGCCATCTATGCGTCACATCTCATGGGCTGCTTGTCATGCCATTGAGTTACCCACTATGCACGTTATGCGTTCTCTGTGCATTATCGAATTGCTTGAGATTGTTTGCAGCCATCGTGCACTTCCACTTGCCTCACCCACCCAGTTGCATCAGTGCACTTAATTGAATAATGTACTGCGTATCACAATTTCATGTACAGTAATAAAGTAGACGTGCTGCATGTCCGATTAACTGAGTTGCATCCAGTACACCAAAACCTGCCCCAGCTATTCGCACCCTTCGTATAAAGGAAACCATACAAAATATACACCAAAAACGACCGAAATCGGACAATATGATTCGTTGTAGAGGGGTGCGCGATTAATGGAACAGCCGTTACCGCAGTGTTGATCGACCAATAGCGTGCCACGTGCTTTCTTTCCGCGAGTTGCGATTGGTTGTAGATTATCGCTAAAAATAGACGGGAACATGTCGCTGCTGCAATAGGGTTCATTATTAGGCCTTTTGGATGAATTTCAATGGGGAGGTTGTAAATAATTCAAATCTAACTAGCCTATAGCAATAACCATGATACGTGGTGTAATTTTTATGCAAATTGGTCCAGTGATTTGGGAGGAGTAGTCCTACACACATACACACGGAAATTGGTCTATGCACCTCTCAGTATGCGTGATAATTATGTCAACACAAACACACTTAATGTCAGCACTTGTTTTCGAGTATTGTATTCAAATTTGTTATTGTCATTGTTGTCATTGTTGTTGTTGTCTCATCTGTTGATAAACACTTATTGATGTTTGTACGTGATCACTAAGAAATACACCGTGTTTCTTCCATGTATAACTGCAATTATTCGCACAGTATAATTAATGCATAGTTTGGGTGTTCTACACTGTATCCGCATAGAAAGTGGACCCCGAAATAAATTAAAAAATTAAAACAAATCAACAAGAATTGGCATAGCCTATTAGTTCAAAGAAATACACGTGGTCTATAAACACGTTAAAGTACATCACCGAAGGCATAAATTTTCTAACACAGCATCTTAGTTCGTGGTATGATGAGGTACGATTTCGGCGACGTATTGTAAGTTAGTAAGTTGCCTTTAATTGACTCCAATGACAACCGCACTGGATTACAAGCAAACATATAGAACAAGCAAAAGAACAAACATACACATGACACCAAAATGTCACAAGCAATGAGTTTTAAACAATAAATGCCAACAACAACCATATTCAATGAAAAACAGACTATTTATACTTATAGAGAACTCGCATAATGAAGCTATTTTTAAACAAAGCCTTTTTGACGGAAGGAAGTGACATCTCGTGACCACGGCGTCTGAGATTAAACCTGTAATTAGCAGCGGTTAGAAGGGACGCAGAGATGACAAGCAGTGAATATGGTTTTGCACTTTCTTAAACAGATCATAACCAGTATCTTCAATCAACTCTTCAATATTAAAACTCAAATCTGTTATACACCATTTACGACCTTTCCTGAATACTGAATGATTGTATTCAGACAGAAACCCAGAGAGAGCAGTAAGAGCATATACAATACGAGATACAATTAATGCGTGAAATGAAATATTAAGAACATATATGCTAAGTCTTTGCTTCTTCAACTGGCTTAATAAGTAAAAACGCTGAGTGACAACTGATAGAATAAAATCATTTGTCCATAGAAAAACTGGAAGTAACAAGTACACCGAGAAGTCTGAATTCGTCAACACGTTCAACATTAGTAATGCGATCTGGTTAAAAGTGAGATCTCACTGACGGTTTACGAAAAACAAGTTCCTTAGTTTTAGTGAGATTTATAGTTAATTTAATTCATTGCACTGAGACCTGCTGACGAGGTTGGAAAATTCATCACTAATACAAATGTCAGCTGTCTGAGGAGAAATTAAAGTGGTGTTATTAGTATATTTAGACAGAATATTATGAGAAGACAATGTATGAAGGTCAGCAACAAATATGATGAACAAAACAGGTCCAATACCAGAAGCCTGAACTATGCTACGATTTATGAATTAAAAGTTACATAAGTGACCATTGTACATCACAGCTTGAGATCGAGAATGCAGGAATAGAACACGTTATGGCGTTTCTCATGCTGAAAGAAGAAAATTCATAAGCAATAGAATAACATTCGATTTTAAAAAGGAAGTTTCAACACATGATCAACACAATCAAACGCAAACAGCCAATATGCATCTCGTCGTGTTTTTCTCGAAAGTGATGTGCCAGTTCTTGTTGATTTTTTTTTGAAGTTCACATTGTCTAAAATTTCAGACAAACTGACAAGCTTTTGTTAAATTATAGCAATTTATTTTGGGGTCGACTTTTTATCGGGAAACAGTGTAGATTGTTGCTGTAAACCTGTGCAGCAGCATCTCTTCAGCAGATTGCTATTATGAAATTGTCAGTTATTGTGAAAAAAATAAAACTGGCACGTTTTATATTGAGACACGTTATACATGGCGTTTCACATGTAGAATTTGTAATCTCGTTTTCTCTTTCACATTCATCATAACCTTTACACGAGACTCAGAATCTAAATCTTGGGACATTGCCACCCCCTTTGTCTCTGTAAGGATGCTAGTTCTTCCAGACGTCCAACTGTTCGGATGGGACGAGCAAACCTATGTTTCTGCCAGTTATTTCGGCAATTTTGATGAGCGGTCGACCACGAGCCTTGGGTCCAGTGTATCACGGCATCCTTCGGAGAAGGCATGCCGAGCAGTGAGTACGTATGGAAATGACAATCGTCTTCGTATGATGCGTGTGTAAGAGATCAGTATATGACTGGCGAAGTACCCCGTGTGATAAACTTCTCGATGCTGCAGTCGTGATCATCTGCATGATAATTTGGCAATATCAACTGTCCGTCATTCGACGCTCAGCGGCGATAACACATCCATCATCCTAACAGTTTATTTGCAATTGAAATTGTCTGCATCGTTCTGATGAAATATTGTTGTGGCAATTGTGTGGTATAATGCCTACCAACAGCAAAAACAAAATATGTGGTAATTACAATGTCAAATAAGCGGTGCTGTCGAATAGCAAAGTGGCAGTCGCAGTTATAGGCCTAACGGTGACATTTCTTGCGAAGTGCGAACCTAATCTTAATTGGTTCTCAGCTGTGCCAACGTTTACTATGACTATCCCATAATCACTTTAAAAACATCATATCAATAGGCCTATTGACATCCATCATTCATTTCGCACATTTCAATCCACTGTAGTGCTTTAGATAATGCTTCACCATTAAGCATTTAAGCGCTATACATATTCACGTTTACTTTACTTACTTACTTGCTTTAAGCGTCCTTCCGCGAGATTTCCGTGACAACTCTTACGCATCTCATCGCACTGCTTTAGCGAAAATTCGTCATAGACCCTAGTCGGATTTATCAGCCTTATCGCTATTTAAAGTTATTTCATGCATTTGCGTTTAGTTTTAGTTCAAGTCAGCTACCATCAGTCGTTTTTGTACACTTACAGCGTATGCTCTGAGAGTGTATCGTTTTGTATGACAGGTTTTTGCGTTTGTTGTGAGCGGTCTGGTCATCTGATGTTATCTGCTCGCTGACCATGCAGAAGTCGGACATTGTAACATATTCGTTATCGCATCCCGTTCAATCATACCTCAACGCACTTTCCGATCGATTAACTTACTCATATCGACGTCAGGCCTACAAGTAAAGGCAGATCGATCATTGAACACCTGACAGATATGTCGTATCGATTTTGCACTGACGTTAGGCCTATCTGTACTTGCAAAGATATGCGTGGCGTGCTTCATGCGTCGACGTGAACGTGTATCAACCCACGGTCTGCCGTCATCGTCATTAGCAACGTCAGCACTTGCAGCGTACACACTACGCTCTCCAGGTAGAATGACCTTCATTTTAAGCATGGCAAGAGTACTCAACAACTGAGATGTGTTTCGTGCAAGCGTCATGGCGAAAATTACCTACTGCGCTCGGTGCTCCAGTGTGGTCGGCAAAAGATCGGGTCAACCCTTTTTCTACATGGCGTTTGCATGTTGCGTGAATGACGGTGAATTGACGGTGAGTGCACACGGGCAGCACGTAAAAGGAGAACTCGAACCCTAACCCTAACCTTAACCCTAACTCACACGATCACTGCTGTACTGAGTAAGTGGAAATGTCGTACGTGTGCGCATACTCATCTGTGCAACTAGACAAAAGCCATGTAGAAAAAGAGTTTCCCAAAAGATCGCGCACAACTTGTTTTTCTACGGTGCAACAAGCGACGAGTAGGATTACTGATTGTTCGATGCAGCTCATCAGACAGCGCTTAAGCTAATTCTGGACAATATACTACACACGAATGACTCGTCGTTTATTATCAAGATGATGTACAAAGACTGCTATTGACTGTAAAGTGTTTTCTCTGTGTAATCATTGCGAGCTGAGCATCAACTGAGCTTTGTGTATCATATGATGATGATTCTTCCCGCGAGAAATCGTGCAGTTGGCCGCTCAGCGAGTGATTGCATTACGTGATGCAGTCATCTGCTGCTGTAACACCTGCGTCCTGCCAGTGACGACCGATGTCCTGCCAGTGGCGACGTCAAGACAACAACTTGCAGCTTATTGTTTCTGCGTTGTATTGTTACTGCAGATGTTCTAGTCTTTCTTTTTTTCTTCTTCTGCACGTATTCCACTTTCTCACCGAAATTTGTGCCGGCTACGATTCCGGTCCGGCCCGGCTACTCCTTCATGCAAACAAGCACGATCGACTTGCAACTCTTTACGCAGGGTAACTGTAACTGTAACTGAGGCACTTGTATTGCGTCCCCTACTAGAAGACCGATGTCGCATCACAGAGTCAATTCGTATCTTGGTGCCCGTAGACAGAATGAAACAGAAATGTGTAGAATGGTCCAGCATTTTTTGTTCGGGAATCTGACCCAAGATTAAAAAATACACCCGATTTCACTATTCCAGCCCGACACTCCCTGAGACGCGGTCCTCGCCGACCAGGCAGGCCGGCTCACTCTCAGGGGTGTCGGGGTGCGTCCTTGCTGCGGTTGGGTCGGCCGACCCACTGTTAAACAGGAGGCGTTGGGCTGCACCCATATAGCGATGCAGTCTGCACACTGCCGTTGCGTGCACCGCAGCGGGATCTGGACCGGCTGGCACTTGGAAACGCCCTCGTCTACGACACAGTTCTTTCTGTAAGAAACTGTAGAATCTAGTTGGCGTCTACCTTTTTGTACCGACCAACTTGATTACAAATTGAGTTACAAATTGACGTCTATTCCGCGTAGAGGCTTTCTCTCGTTGGAATCACAGACTCTCAGCGCTGAAGCGCAATTACCGATCCCCGTGGAACCGCAACTGCGTCATGCGTAGCGTGATATGTGGCAGGTCGTTTCTGCAATTCGATACGATGACATTAACGACGTTACGACCACACACTAATGTACGTCCAAACGCTGACAGGTCCAGCTAAAATTGCACGAACTTAAAATTGACAAACAGAATTTCAAAAAAGACAAATTTAACCGATTTCCTATACTCAATTACGTTTCAAGTTTTACAATTTTGTTCGGTGTTATTCGTAGGAAATATAAACCGATTTTTTGATGACTGGTTAATAATTGTTGCAAGCCATATTTGCTCTGCTATTTGCCATATTTGAAGGAATTGAGTTAACTTGTTCTTTTCTGCGTAATTTGGTATACAACAGCATATTGATTTTTTTAACATCAGTAGCAGTAATACATACAATATTCCGTACGCCTTAAATATAAATTTCACAGTAAAATAAACAACTCTGTTCTTCACAGTTTATATATATGTATGTTCTAGAACTAACACCGTGTGAAAATAAGAAAAGCACTATTAATGTCGTCGATCTGTGGCATCAGACGCTCTGTAATGTATGCTGCAGTTTATGTGCTGTGCGTGTAATAGTTTTCTTTTCGATGTATGTTGTGTCTCTCTGTCTGTCTGTCTCTCTGTCATACTGTTATATGTTTATATTCTCTACGAATAATATTCTTTGGTGAAATAAACTTGCTTAAAACTTGCTAAGCGTGCTTAAAATGCATGGGAAGGATTTGTAAAACAAATAGAGTTTTAAATCTGGAGTGAAAAGTAATGAATGTGATATGGATATGAGAACGAAGACGTTAAGTTTAGTGCGTTCACACGCATTAGCCTATGCTATCATGCTGATCTAGCTTATCTGCAGCGGTGGAATATCGACTGCGTATAGACCTACATGTGCCATGCTACACTGAACGGCGACACGACACGTCAGACCGAGCACGTGCGGTTCATTGTGGTTATCAGCGTGACGACACGAAGCTGTTAGAACGGGCGTCGTCTGAGCACAAGTACACGTGGGTCAGTGCACACGATCTGGACTCGTTCACGTTGTCGGCCGTCGCTCGCCGGCTCCTGGATGACTTCCAGTTCGATAACTCGTCGTTGGGCGCACTTACACGCGCTCGGCGGCCGATTGCACCCCACACACGTCCCGGCTACACACCGGCAGGTCACGGGGCACCTTGAGCCGCAAATTCGCCGCAACCTGTCACATATCTCAATCTCATTCATCTTATGTACCCCCATATTTGGCAATCGTATTAGTTTCTCAGAGCACTACCATTCTGCTTCCAGTCCAGAGTTTGGACTCCTATTTTCCAGGAGCCGTTAACGACTGTGGTTGTCCACCCGACAATGAGAAAGTCGGTGAAGACATTAGAAAAACGTGGCATGAATGTTACATCGTCACGTATGAGGATTTGTATACAGTGTGTCTACAAAAACAAGTAGCTCAGCTATCGCAGAGAGACCGCGCTGCAGGGTGGGTCAGTTTTAGCCAAAAGTGGAAGACGATATTCTGCAGACAATATAAGTCTATTTTCAACCACTGTGACGTAATAAGCGTGCAAAGCTATCAAATTCGGTGAAATAAAGCAAATAAGGGCTATTACGCCGTTCAATATCATTCAAGGTCACCGATGTCGGTACCAATCGAAAGACCGTATGCGACTTTCTATTAGCGATTAATAGTAACTGACATCCTATCTCTTACCGTTTTAAAGTTACCGCAGATTGTTGTTTAAATTTTGGACACTTTGAGTTTTAGAGCCCCCTTTGAAGGCTTAGGGTCAATGTATACTATTCATCTTAGGCTCATTGGAAACGCATAGTGGACAGTGGACATCCTGTTAGTGTTAATTAAACTTTTTGCTAGGCGTTACAGCTGAGGCGTTATGAGCAAAAATAGACTGAAAATCGCACTTTTGCAAGGGTGGGTAATGTCTGCCAAATTTTCACGTAGAAGGGGACAATCATTTTCACACAGATAGTTAGGCCAATGAATGTCCTACAACTTTCTCGCAGACAGTTTTCACACAAAGAACTTTGTAACAGTTAAGCGAAGTGCGATTTTACACGGTAAATGGCCGTTTTGCGTTTTTGAGCCGCCTTCGATGCTTAGGAGCAACGTACAGTGTTCATCGTAGTCTCGTTGGAAAACGCGTAGTGGACTTCCTATTAAAGTTAATTGAACTTTTTTCGCTTGATGTTACAGTTGAGGCGCTACGAGCGAATATCAGTTGAAAAGCGGCGTTTTCGCTCCAACGGGGTCAATTTGACCCAAAATTTCTGGTAGAAGGGGTCGCCCCCACCAACCATTCTTTTTGTCACAAAACTAGGGTAAATGATATTTTATGTGGTATAAGAATGTGGGCACAAGTTTCTTTCGTTTTGTCACAAATCACGCGTTTGAGAGACAGACGGACGGACGGACAGACAGACACCTTGCTCGTAGCTAGTCCTCGCTTGCATTCCATGCAGCGCGATAAAAACTAAGCAAAAAACAAAACAAACGTTTCGATGTAGTGTCAACAAATGTTAAGCAAAAGCTATAGTTTTGTCGCAGCTGTTCGTGAAACCATGTTGAAGGTCGCTATCAATACGTCTACCACCGCATTTCTATGTCACCCATATCGAAAAAAAAACTTTTTAAGGCATGTTTAATTTTGGCAGTAAACCACTTACAGTCTTACACATATAACATTTAACTATAGTCCGAGAAGAGAAATTTACACAAACTGGAAACAAAATTTAAAAACGTCACTGGTGGGCATCTCCACTGAAGTACTGTATTTTAGACTGGGGTTGAAAATCGACACCAAATTTCGCTCTTGTTTACCCCTTTCCATCCCCGTGTAAAAATAGAGGAGGGTAGGCAAAATGTAGTCGACGTTTCAAGCTCAGTCAACTGAGTCGCAAGTTCGACAGCCATAGATTTGAAGGTAGAAAGTTTGGCGTTTCACTCTGCAGTAACTCAGTCGTGTCACAGGCACGACGCGCAATCCAAGAAAAGCAGTATTTTGGGATGACGCAAGTATTACGTCATCGGGTAAGGGTACTACGTAAGTTTGGTGGGAACTACTATTACTTTTGTAACAAGGATTGATTCTGGAAGTCGTAGGGAAAAGTAGTGACCTACTCTACATTTTCGTGGACATAGCGTAGGTCCATATACGCGTATATAACTGAATTTGGACAAGTGACCGGCAGAGATGTTGTCCATTGTAGAGCAGCGACAGTGACAATGAGAAGAAGCCAAGTGCGAAGTTGATGTAAGACAACTTGGTTGTGGCATGACATGCTTGGTAACCGTACTGTTTCACCAAACTCACGAAGACGTGGCGAGTTATTGGAATCCACAGAAGGCGAAACAGCAGCCACGGCGCCAGGAACTTGATAATCTGAATGATGATAGCACATAAGTTGAGATATCTGCAAACGTAACCGATAAATTAATAATAATTTTTAGTAATGATGATGACGAGGATGTAGTAGTAGTAGTACCGCTAACTTGTCGTCATGAAAAAGTCAAAGAGGAAGTTAACGCGGCTCATGATGAATGTAGAACAGTGCTATCGGCTGCCTACCGTAGTGTTGGGTTGTGAAGCCCGTCTGTAAGGCTACCATCGTCGCCATTTACTGTTAGTACAAGCCTAAAAGCGTATAATATTTACTGCTCGGGCCACGAATGATAGAAGACTGAGTTGACACTGATTCAAGTAGGCCACGTCAGGTAGAACATTCGTAACCTATATGGCGTCAGACTTGGTCAGAAACGCCAAAACGGCACCATAAGCTGTATATAACATAGATATATAACGTTTTTTTTACGTTTTTAAAAATTCTGGTTACGTCTTTTTTACGTTTTAACGTTGTTTTATTCTGTTTGAACGCTTTTTTACATTTGTGGTACATAGCAGAAAGTTAACACGCCAACGCTGCGAGTCACTCTTCGCAGTCAGTCATATAGCTAGACGACAGTGACCTGTTTTTGTGTGACGATTGTTGTGTTTGGCGCTGAACGAATCACATCAACTATGACGAAATGATGAAACGGAACGACGTTCGTCGCACTGATACAGCAACAGACTCATCAGCGCCACTGATAGTCACTTGTCGCTTGCCATCATATTGTGCTACAAATTCTATAAAACTGCGTCATTGTGGTACCATTATATTTCGGTTTAGAAATTAACTGACAGAACAGAAGTCTTGTTCAAGCAAAGAAAAATGTTTTGATCTTGAACTTTTGAGGCATTTCGGGTGTCATGCGTTTATACTCCATACAAAATTTGAGCTAACTGTGAGACAATTGTATGGCCAAGATGCACATGCTATAGATGCTATATGGCAAGATCAACAACGTTCTGTGTTATTAGGCCGCCCGACGTTAGCCTTAAGTTTTGCCCATGAACTTTATTTATTTATTTATTTTTTATCAATCCACCGTGCTCAGCAGCCACGCAGTGGATGGCCAGAACATGTATTTTAGAGGTTCGGTCGTAGCTAAAGCTTCAACAATTGATAGACAAGACAGCAGTAATGCGAGTACAGACGTGAGCCATTCTGGCAGGCATTCGTTGCGATGAATGACGTTAGCGCTTGCAACCAGGAACAACAAAGCTCCAACAAACGTGAACGGCGACCAACGTGGATCGACCAACATTTTTTGTATTACCGGTATTACAAGCAACTCGAGTGTGATGGCAAGAGCTGAAGAATAGAATAATAGTTTGCCCATTATGCTGATGTTGCGTCGTCATGTACGCTGATAATGGTTGCCTGGCAACAGTGACGTACGTGACTGAACACAGGTCTGCGACACTGCATTGTCCGCTGTAGCAGGCACATTATGTGACGCGTTATCTCGACAGTGCATAAAAAACCTACAAACTACCAGGAAGCCTCATAAACGTGTCACGTACTTGTTTTTCTGTGTATGATATGACATATGACATATTACGCCATTACGAAATTGGACGAATGATGAGTCAATAGAAGGTGCACCATAAATCGATTGGACAATGTGGCTTTGGCCTATTGTTTGACGGTGAGGTCGCTGGCATACGCACTGTCCATAAACTTTTCGCAGGTGTCTAGCGTCATGCATCTAAGCCGTTTACATAAAAGTTTAATTCGGTGCGATGCAACAACGTAACAGAGGAAGCTATAGATACGACAGGTCAAGAATGATGAAGTGCTTCTAGCAAGCTGCCGCTGCTGCCGCGCACTCCGTGCTTCGCTTTGCACTGTCGCTATTCTTTTGCGATATCAAATACTTGCGTTATTAGGCTATCACCGGAAAGAAATGAAGGTAAGCTAATAGAACGCGATAGCGGCGCTACACATATACGAGTCTCGTCGGAAGCGCTAGATAACAACAGCAATTATGACATGAAATAGTCGCACACTAATTATTCCAAGCTGTGATGAGATCAACGCCATGCCATAAGCAAGCGTGTATTCATCAGCAGTTAAACGCACAAAGAAAGATGTAAAATCACGCTGTTATATACTTCAATTTGTGTATTCTTCAATGTTGCTAATGTTGTTGTCTGTCATGCTTCTTTCTTTCAAGTCTCTCACTGTTGATTAGCGTTTCTAACATCTAAATAAAACATAGACAGCTGCAGTGGCAATTGTTCACTCTATAACTGACGACCATTATGCAGTTTTGTTGTGGTTAATTTCTGCTCTTACTGCTGGTGTACCTTTCCAGCATTTTGTTTATTGTAACATCTCCTAACACACGTCAATTAAATGGCTGGCATTGCCTGGTAGTGCTGTTTTGTTATAAATGTCTCGCGTCTCCTTTTAACGTTAGCACAACGTTCTTTCACCTTTGTTAAGTTCAAGGAGTTGCTAGCAGCGGCATTCCATTCTGTGACGTTGATCGTGTCCGCCTCTGAGTTGGTTTGTTATTGTTACTGTATACGTGATGTAATGTAAAAAAAGTCAAGTTCAAAGTGCCGTAAGTAAAAATACTTCAAGGACTCTATACAAATGTCACAATAAAGCACAAGCCTATATGATAGCATTAAAAATAACTCTGAATGTATAAATTGGTATTCAGTGAGCGTTTAAAATTGTCAGGTGACGTATCGTAAATAACTTACTGTCACCAATAACATGACGTTTCGTAATATTTGGAAATGTCAAGATAAAGAGCCATGCGAAGTTGTCTATTTACAACTTAACAAATGTACATATTATTGGCTTCAAACATGTCTTATTAAACTCTCTTTTCACTGACCTTTGAACGACCTTTTCATCACGCTTATAAAGACTCCAAATAAATTTCAATATGGTGACTAGTTTTACTAATGC